>Ga0307391_10000106_pt1 | contig 8051 bp, 1 predicted proteins | sample SouOceMePS1034R2_FD_203298 | JGI IMG/M metagenome (GOLD analysis project Ga0307391, IMG submission 203298) | Metatranscriptome of marine eukaryotic phytoplankton communities from South Atlantic Ocean - PS103-4.R2 (Eukaryote Community... | ecosystem: Environmental > Aquatic > Marine > Oceanic... | reverse complement strand
TAAATATATATACTTTATATTATGGTGACATTCAGGTCCTAGCATGGGCTAGTTATCACATTTCAAAATAAATGTTACGGGATATACATACAAGAAAGCAACTATATCTGTCAGGCGGCTGCTTAAAAGAAGCCGAACGGGTATTGGAATTATGTCAAAATTAATTTTGAGGCCCCAAGAATACCATATTTTGACATAAATTAGATTAAATTCTTGATTTGAAAGGACACAATTTGGAAGTTTGTTAATCAAATGTCTGACTCCACCAAGCACTCAGAAAGGAATTACGTAAAATATCCAGAGCTAGTCTACCTCAAAATTTAACAATAATATATTTACATACTTTGGTACTATCATATCTGAAGAAAGCTAGAGATTATAAATCCCACATAACTATGTCTAAGTACTAGATTAATTCATCACTTTTAAAGAGATCGGTCAGTCCAGTTCTGACATAGCTTCTTGAATCGCCTTTTCAAGACTTGTATTCATTTTTCTGCCCCGTCTAGACTTTTTCCTCTCCCTGTGATGTGCTTCTAGACCCTCTGAAAGAGTTTTCAACTTATACCCCTCAACTTGTGAAATTTGTCTCGTCCCGAACCAACAAACCCAGACTTTGTCCTTTGACTTTGAATTGCTGACACCAGCCTCGTCCCCACTGACAAGTTTTCCTGGCCAAGATGGGAATCCATTCACTGGACCCCAAATGAGGTCTCCAACTTTAAACTCTCTTGGTTCTGGAGGAACTACAGGAGAATCAATCATCGTTTCCTCATCATAACGAAGATTCTGTTCCCGTACAAAATCTTCAGCACTTCTCTTTTTCTTTTTCTTCTTCTTTTTTGAGGATGATGTTACAAATTTTGAATGGTGGACCTCCTCTTCCACATCCATGTCACTATCATCGTCTTCGGAGATAATTAACTTTTCCTCCAACAAAGATGTGTTACTTGCTGGAGTTAGGCTGCCACTCATTTTACTGTGTCTACTGGTATCAAGGGAGGTGTCCAATTCTTGATAGCTGTTGTCGAGATCAGAATCAGGACTTTTGGAGCGAAGTTGTTCAAAATCTCCATCTTTTTGGTGAGGAGGTGTAGCATTTAATCCTGAACTGTCAACTTTGTTGCTTTGAATGGATGATCTTGGACTCAAGTCTTTACTTGTTGAAGGGTGAGGTTCTTCAAAAGATGTGTCAGTTTCATCAACACTGTCTCGTTCTGTAACTCCCTCATTAGGATCTTGTTCCATCGAGGTATCTAATCTCAGTGGTTTAGCCTTTCTTTTGACCTTGGCTTTTCTCAACGTTTCTTTTGGTTTCTTTCTTGGAATTTGTATCCCTTGGCCAGTAATTATTTGTCTAGGACCGGGTGATGGAAGAATATCTCCTGCAATAGGACCTATAGCTTGAACAAGGCCCTGGGGAGTCATGATGAATTGAGGTGCATTCCCTTGTATCATAGGGCTTGGATTATTTATCATTATTTGTCCTTGTAGGGGTGCCCCAGTTATAAGTTGTTGGCCACCTTGAGGTAAAAGAGGAATCTGGTTTTGAACTTGAACTAGAGTTCCATCAGGAAGTTGCTGATACATAATGCCCTGAGGTTGTGGAACTGTCATCAACGTTCCATTTGACAATATCATTTGTTGACCCGCTTGGTTAACAAGAATGTTTTGTGGCACAACTTGAGGTGAAGGAGCTGGAGCCAGAATGTTAGTACCCTGAGTTGGTTGACTCAACGCTAACACCTGACCACTGCTAACAGGTGGAGGATTTCCTGGGAAAGCTTGGAAACTCATCAGATTACCATTTGGAGACATGAGAATAGGGACTTGTGATGAAGGAGTAATGTTTGGAGAATTTTGCATGTCTATTTTTCTTTTTCTTCCCTTCTTTTTGACATTAGGAGAAACGTTTGTAATTGATCCAGGTGAAGATGACTTGGATGATGCTCCACTGCCAGAAGGACTTGTCTGTTGCATAATAGTGGGTGGAGCTGGCTGTATTTGAACCAAGTTCCCATTTTCTATTGCAATAGGTTGAGTCATGGGCACAAGCATTGGGCCGTTTACAGTCTGAATTAATTGAAGCATGGGCTGCATTTGAGTTGGCTGAATGTTTGGACTGGCACTAACTGGGGGAGGGACAAAAGACTGCAATTGTAAAGGTGGAGCTGTAATTATCATCTGTGTTGAGGAGGAAGTCATTATGGGCTGAGGGCCAGAAATTGGAATCGATTTGCTCTGACTGACTTGAACTTGCTGTTGAAACATTGGAATATGATCATTAAGCATTGTTGGTCTCATACCCCTTATGTTTTGCACAGCAAGCATTTGGGGCATGTTTTGACCTTGGACAAGTTGCTGCCCCCCCAGGACCCATGGTGGAGGACTATGCGGGAGAGGGGGGAGAGTTGAATATTGGCGATTTTTTCTTCCTTTCAATTGTGGTCTTATACTTCCAATTCCAGGTGAAGATGATCCACTAAGACCTGGTGAGCTGTTTCTACTTTGGACATTTCCTCGGCTGTCCTTCTCCTCCTCATTGACTTTGTAAGCAGATGGAACTTCCATTCCTGACACAATGTTGAAAATGTTTTCCAAGGGGTTCTTTTTCTTATTTTTTTCTGGACTATGGAAAGTTGGCTCTAACACTTTATTACCCTCATCAGTATTTGATAGCCGCCTTATTTCAATATTTCTAGCCAAATCTGACTTTTCTTCAATTTTTGTTTTCACTGGCTTACTTTCTCCATTTCCTCCTTTTAATCTGGAGTCTTCAATGTTTGTAAAATTGGCACTTTTTGCATCCTGGTCACTTTTACAAGTCTTAAGTCCGTTATCAATATCACAATTTTTAGCTGAAATATCAGCATTATTTTTATTCACAGCCATATCATTTCTTAAAACACTTTCATCAGGTTTAATATCTTTTTCTTCATGCATAACATTTTTTGGTTTGAGATTCAGTTCAGATTGAGTAGAATTGGAATGTTCAAGTGACCCATCTTTACTGCCCTGTCCCTGATCTAAATTTAACCTTCTTGCAGCTTGCATTGCTTCTGCAAGAGAAAACGGCCGGTGGGCCTCTTGTGGTCCAGTTGGTGTGTTTTCTAATGATGATCTTCTTGATAAATTCTGTGGAGAAAGAACTTGTGAACAAAAGTTTTCTGATCCAAATATTTGTGCAGCATTACCAAGATTCATAAGTTTCGATGTTTGAAGCATTGCTGGGTGAACCATTCTTGGTGTCAAGTGCGGTGCAGGTGCTACTGGCATATCAGTTGGTGTTGGTGTGCTTGGTTTAGATGGAGTTGCGTCCTCATGTAGCTTATGGATGATATCCTTCTCAGTGCTATATTCACATTCGAGAACCAAATTATTACTTTCATTGTTAATGAAACTTTCCTCTAATTTGGTCTCCTCAATACTTAAGTCGGTTTCCTCTTCACAGTCTTCATTCACTTCTGCACTTTCATTTGAAATATTTTGCTCCAAATTTAGTTGCAGCATGTTTGTTTCTTGCATTGTATTTATTTGATTTGTAATATCAATTTGTGCTTTACTTTTCGGATCTTCCTTCTGTCCAATGGATGCTTCATGTTGTGCTTTTTGTTGAGCAATAATCTCATTGATTCTTTGTTTCTCAGATTCCCGAGCTGCTAGCATTTGAGAGACTAAAACACCCGAAAATGGCTTCTTTTTCTTTTTAACTTTCTTCTTCTGTCCATCCTTTGTCTTGTTAAAGACTGGATTATGGTGGTGTCTAACAGCAAACCCAGTATTGCTCTGAATTTGCACCAAAGCTAATGTGCTGTTGAGATGCTTGCACCCGGTGTTCTTCACAGAAATTGAGTTGGGAAGCGAAAGCTCAGAAACTTTCTGTGGATTGAAGTTGAATGCACTGTCAACAGCGAGAGGACAATCTAATCCACACTTGCATGTTCCCTCAGTGAATAGATAGTCTTTGATTTCTTCAATAGATTTTAATTGTATTCCACTTGGGCTGAAATACACAATTTTGTCCGAAAGAAAAAGGCGTTTCCATCCCCAAGGTACAGAAACTTTTCCTTGTGATCCAGGTACTGATGGTGGTATCATCATGGAACCCATATTTGCATTAGGAGAAGATGTTATCATAGCACCTGGAGGAAGCAGTTGCATTCCTGGTTGATTTGAAATTGAGCCTTGAATAGCCATGCTCATTGGAATGATTTGGGTTGGTTGTGAGGTTACAGTTTGTTTATCTTGCTGTTGCATAGGAACAGGAACCTGTTGACCATTTTGGTTTACTAAATTCATTGGAATTGGTCCTCTGAATGGAAACATTCCAGGTTGACGTGGCATCAAATTCATTCCTTCAGGATTAAACATTCTTGGGTGTGGCATTCCTCTTGGAGCCATCATCATTCCTGGTTGTCTGTGTGGTCCCACTACTCCTGGAGGAATCAATGCACGGTAAGGCATCTCTCCATGCTCATGGGAATGAGGGGGTCGAGGTGGTCCCATCATGACTGGTCCTCTATTTTGAATATTTGAAGGGTTCTGCATTCTCTGGACTGGAATTGCCATAGGTACAGCTTGCATTCCTTGGGATGTCATCATCATCTGATTTGTTTGTAACCCTTGAGATGGTATAACAATGCCAGGTGTTTGTAACCCCTGAGAAGTCATTACAACTTGCTGTTGTTGTTGTTGAATTCCTTGAGATGTGATAACCATTGGAGGCCCTTGCACTCCTTGAGATGCCACCATCATTGTGGGTGTCTGCATTCCTTGAGAAGCCATTACCATGGGTGTTTGTTGCATTGGTGTACCTGCAAGCACCATTGTAGGGGCTTGAGATGCCATTGCGATTGGAGACATGTGCATCCCTTCTGATACCATCATCATTGTAGGTGCTTGAATGCCCTGAGTATTTTGTGCACCCATCGATGTCATTACCATTGTAGGTGTTTGCATCCTTTGAGGTTTCAATAAAACTGGGGTTGGTACACCTTGGCTGGATACAAATTGAGGGGATTGCATTCTATTCATGTTCATTTCCATTGGTTGTGTAAGATTGCCCTTTATTCCTTGTGCTCCTTGAGCATTTTGTATTCTCTGGGATTCCATTGGAATTGTAGACATTTGATGACACTGGGATGACATTAACATAGGGTGACTAACTTGCTTTTTAGATGTAACATTACTGGTTACTAGGGCAGATATTCCCTGTGAAACCATGATCATTCGGGGTGAATTCATATTCTGAGGTGCAATTGATTCCTTCGGCGCTTGCATTCTTTGATTGGAAAATACCATATGAGGTGCTTGCATTCCATGAGGTGTCATTACCATTTGTGGTGTCATCATTCGTTGAGGCAACATGCCCATAATTGGATTGGAGGGAGGTCTAGCTGTTTCTTGTCCTGGATACTTCTGCTGACCCATCACATATTGAGGTTGTGATGTTCCCTTAACATTTCCAGCTGTCAAAGAAGATGCAGGTTTTTCATAATTTAGTTTACATTGAGAATCTGCAGCCTTTGGTGGTTGACTAGGCAAATGCAAGGGTTGACCCACATCTGAATGTCCTATTGATGATAGAGGTTGTAGATTTGACTGATTTTGAAAGTTCTTGTTTACAGATTGGGTTAGTGTGATTTTTTCTGACATGTGATGTGGGGTTCCGCCCTGGTTTATGTTGGTATTTTGGAGCCTTGGTCTGATATGATGTGGAACTGGAACTCCTTGGGGATGTAAGATCTGTCCTTGATTAGGAACTTGTGCTCGATGGAGAATTTGAGAATGTTGCCCTCCATACAGACTAGGGCTGGCATGAGTATGAGTATTTGCCATTATATTTCTAATTTTTCCATTTGATGTCAAATCACTGCTGTTTGATTCTTTTGGATTAACAACTCTCTCCTGCAAAGAAGAATTGGAGTCATGCCCTGTTGAGTTCTGTCCCTCCAATAGCAGTTGTTGGTTAATGTTTTGCTGATTTCCTGTTTGCTGTGGAAAAATATTATTTGCAGAATTTGGAAAGCTATTTGATGATCCGAACTTTGTTGTCTGATTTGGTTGGACTAATGCATTATTTCTGGTTGCAACATTTGGGTTTAAAGTAGACAATAGTTGATGGCCAGTTTGTTTTCCCTGCATATTATGAGATTCAGGGGCTGGCGGTGGTTGAAAAATTAATTGCCCTTGATTATTTTGAGAGCTCATAATCATGGTATAGCTTGATGTATTTGCTACTGCTTGGTTCACTTCTCCTTGCTTTTGGTTGTTTATTTCATATTGAGACTTTGAAATTGGCACATTCTCGACAGGTTGAACACTACTGACAAAGTTTACAGAATTGTTCATTGAAGATTTATTGATCAGGTTTTTTGTTGGTGAAGAACTTGTTGATGATGGATTAGATGAAATGTTCTTTTGGGAATCATCTGCTTCCATGGTTTCTGGTACTTTACTTGGAGAAATGTTTTGACCTGGTAATGTGTTTTCGTGTGGAGACTTCTGTAAGACTCCAGAAAAGTTTTCATTTTGAGAAATCTTTTGTGGAGAAGTTGTTACATTTGTGTTGTAATATTGTTTGTTCTGTTGCTGGTTTGGGTTTTGAGTGTTATCAAATGGTTTCTTGGTAGGGCTTGGTTGACTGTAATAAACAGGGGCTGGCTGGACATATCCATTGTGTCCCATTCCTCCAAAACTACTTTGAGGATGAGCTGCCTGACTCTCTCCTTGTGGAATTATATTTGACCGCATATCTTGATGTGGAGCAAAATTTGGAGGAACGCCTTGCATATTTGGTGGATAGCCTTGTGGTGGCAACATGTTAGGAGGTGCATTTTGCTGATAGTGTTGCCAATTTGATGTATCCTGTTGTAAACATGGTCTAGGAGACTGGTTACGAGGATCATTTCCTCTTGGAAAGACATTTGGATTCATTGGAGGAAACGGTCTTGGTGGGCATGGGAATCTATTTGGAGGCCCTGCTTGCATTCTTGGATTAGTACCCATGATATGTTGTGGTTGATATGAATATTCAGGATTCATATGCTGTGCATGGGGATTTTCAAAAGGTTGAGAATTGGTCACAAATTGTTGGGGCATTGAGGGATGTGGCATTTGATGATGGGGTTGGGGGTGGATTTGAGGAGGTTGAGGCATTGGGTGAGGGGCAACATTGTGACCTGAATGTGGCTGACTAGTCATGGGATGGGACATGTTGGCTTGACTTTGTGGGTTTTGACCAGTCCCCATAGGCATATTCGGGTCTTTCATATAAAAATTAGGTCCATAGTTCACCGGTTCTGGGCCATTATAACCATATTGATACTGCTGTTGAAAAGCATGCTGTTGCTCCGGAGTATGTTCTGGATATGAATTTGGATAATAATGTTGCTGATCACTGGGATGGACAACTGGTTGGTGAGAGGTTTGACTTTGACTTGGATCACTGGGTTCACTTGCCTTCACTCCTTCTGGAGGAAAAGGTGGCTGTTGATCTGTAGTTGGGTTGGGAGGGATCATTTGGGTTTGTTGTAAGTGATGTGGGCTATTTTCAGCGATTGGGGGGTTGGGTGGGTAATGTCCTTGATAGGTTGGAAATCTCATCGTTCCAACATTACCCGGTAAAGCATGTGCGGGATAACCTGATGGGACCTGTCCTGTCCCTGGACCCATTGGGTAAGCTGTCATTTGGGGTGGACCGGGGTAAGGCTGGCCAGGCGGTGGATGCATTGGCATTCCCATATTTTGATGGTTACTAACATCTACCATGGGGGCTTGTCCTTGATGGTGTTGAGAAGGCCCAGGGTATCCATGGTGCATGGGCTGGTTTCCATACGGAGGATGAGGACCTACAGGGAACTGGTTTTGTGCCAACTGCTCGGGTTTGTTGTATTCAGTTTGTTGAGTGGTCATCACAGACTGTCCCACATGCTTCTCTCAAGTTGAGAACATTCTCATATTTGATCACTCACATCATTCCACAGTCTTCATTGTGTTTTTGTTTTAGTTTTATTCTAAACGAATGTACAGGTAAAAGTATGGGAAATGGG
>Ga0307391_10000104_pt1 | contig 8114 bp, 8 predicted proteins | sample SouOceMePS1034R2_FD_203298 | JGI IMG/M metagenome (GOLD analysis project Ga0307391, IMG submission 203298) | Metatranscriptome of marine eukaryotic phytoplankton communities from South Atlantic Ocean - PS103-4.R2 (Eukaryote Community... | ecosystem: Environmental > Aquatic > Marine > Oceanic... | reverse complement strand
TTTCATTACAATGAACCCAGGTTATGCTGGTAGACAAGAGCTCCCAGAGAACCTTAAGGTACTTTTCAGAGGTGTTACTATGATGACTCCAGATAGACAAGTTATCATCAAGGTAAAGCTTGCATCTGTCGGTTACAGAGATTGCGAATCTCTCTCCAAGAAGTTCCATATTCTTTATTCCCTTTGCGAGGAGCAACTCTCCAAACAAAGACATTATGATTTCGGTCTTAGAAACATTCTTTCCGTACTCAGAACTGCTGGTAACTCCAAGAGATCTGAGAAGATAGGAACTTCTGAAGAAATGATCATGGCAAGAACCCTTAGAGATATGAATCTCTCTAAGTTCGTCGCTTAGGATATTCCACTTTTCTTGTCTCTCCTTAGAGATATTTTCCCACTCCAGACTAGTATCCCAAAGAAAGAGTACAGAGAAATTGAAGGCCAAATTAAGAAACTCATGCTTGAAAACAACCTTGAATACGTTCAAGACTGGTTCATCAAGATCATCTAACTTTACGAGACCTCTCTCGTGCGTCATGGATTCATGGTTGTCGGAACTGTCGGATCTGGAAAGACCACAATTATGGACACCCTTACCAAATCTCTTACAATCCTTGCAGAGGAAGGAAGTCCATTAGGTAACACCCATAAACTCCTAAGAATGAACCCAAAAGCTATCACCACTCCACAACTTTATGGTGTCATGAACACTGTTACAGGAGAATGGATTCCAGGTGTCTTCTCAGAGATCTGGAAGAAGAGCAATGCTAAATCCAACAAGCACATTTCTTGGATTGTTTGCGATGGCCCAGTCGATGCCATTTGGATTGAGAACCTCAATACAGTACTCGATGACAACAAGATTCTGACTCTTGCTAACAATGAGAGAATTCCAATGTCTGATAACACCAAGATGGTGTTCGAGGTCGAGAACCTCAACAATGCTTCTCCAGCTACAGTATCAAGATGCGGTATCATTTTCGTTTCACCAACTGATCTCTTCTGGAGACCACTCATCAGAACCTGGTGCAAGGATAGAGCATAAGATAAGCTTCAATGCAACGCAGAGGAGTCAATGTGGTGCGAGGAAATGACTGAGAAATACATTGTCAAGGCTGACTTGATGTTGCTTCTTAACAGAGACTACACTTACGTTATGCCACTTCCAGAAGTTGTCAGAATTACTCAACTTCTCAACCTCCTTCAAGCTCTTCTTGCCCCAGATATTGAAGCTTAAGTATCAATCACCAAGGCAAACTTCGAGAAACTCTGGGTCTACTGCCTTTGCTGGTCCCATGGAGGTCTTCTCGAGCAAGACGATAGAGAGAAATTCCATAAGTATCTTGAATCAAGATAAGCTCCACTTCCACCAATCTCTGCCCAGAAAATGTCTGTCGATAAAGAATCAATCTTTGATTACTATGTTGATGAAAAGACCAAGGAATGGAGAATTTGGGAGGCTGAGGTTTGGCAACCACCAAAGAAGATTGTATTCTCTCAACTTCTCATCCCAACTGGTGACTCAACTAGAGCTGAGTACATCATCAAGAACATCTCCGGGTTACCACTTATGAGACATCTTAAGAGAAACGAAATCTCCCAAAGAAACGCTCTCTTTGTTGGTGGTCCAGGTACCGCCAAAACCTCAGGAATGCTGATGTTCGCTAACAAGTTCTCTGAGGAGCAAGCATTCAAGAGAATCAATTTCTCTAGTGCTACCACTCCTGGTAACTTCCAAGATTCTATTGAGTCAGAAATCGAAAAGAAACAAGTCAGAATCTACGTACCACTTGGAGGCAAACAAATGTCTGTCTTCCTTGATGATATGTCGATGCCTTTCGTTAACACTTGGGGTGATCAAATTACTCTCGAGATTGTTAGACAACTCATTGAATCAAGAGGTTTCTACTTCTTGTCCAAGGATGAGCGTGGTATCTTCAGAGGTATTGAAAACATTCAATTCCTCGGTGCTATGATGCATCCAGGAGGTGGAAGAAACGACATTCCACATAGATTGAAGAGACATTTCTTCTCAGTTAACATGACTCCACCATCTCAAAGATCCATTGAGAACATTTATGGTAGAATTCTCCAAGCTTTGTTCGACCCAAAGAAATATTCTCAAGATGTTATCAACATGAGACCATTCCTCATTGATTCCACAATCTCGATTTGGGATACAGTCAAGAGAAAGCTTCTCCCAACTCCAGCTAAGTTCCATTACACTTTCACCATTAGAGAGCTCGCAAGAGTCTTCTCTGGTATCTGTAATGTTGCCTAGAAGGGTGCCAAATACAACGTTATTCAAAAGTGCCTCAACGTTAAAGAGACCATGAGATCTGAATTGTTCATGATTGGTCTCTGGAGACACGAGTGCGACAGAACCTTCGTTGATAAACTCACCACCAATGCCGATAAGAAAACTTTCACCGACATGCTTGACAGAGTCACCAAAGACAAATTCAGAGATTCCCTTGGATTCGATGATGAGCAACTTATGACCAACATGTACTTTGCTGATTTCCAGAGAGAAGATGTTATTGACGAGTATGGAGAGTTAGAGGAAGAAGCTCCATATGTATATGAAGCTTACCCAGATATTGAAGCTATCAGAGATATCGTCATGAAGAAACTTGATGCTTACAACGAGAAATACGCATCAAAGAAGATGAATTTAGTCATCTTCGATGATGCTCTTAAGCATCTCCTGAGAATCACAAGAATTATCAACTCACCTGGTGGAAACATTCTTCTTGTCGGTGTAGGTGGTTCTGGAAAACAGAGTTTGACCAGACTTGGATGCTTCATCAGCTTCAAGGCTCTTCCATTCTAGATTTCTTTGACCAAATCATATGGTGACAATCAACTAAAGGAAGACATTAAGAACCTTTACAATGATGCCGGACCAAGAGGAATGCAAGTCGGTTTCATTATGACTGATTCAGATATTAAAACTGAGTCCTTCCTCGCATCCCTTAACAGTATGCTCGCTACTGGTGAAATTCCAGGACTCATTCCAAAAGATGAGAGAGACATTGTCGCACTTGATTGCAAAAACGTGTTCATGAAAGAGGTTGGTGTTAAAGGACAAGATCCAAGCCCAAGAGAACTTTTCACTTTCTTCATCAACAGAGTCAAGGATTGCCTCCATACTATTCTTGCATTCTCACCAGTCGGTAACAAATTCAGAGAGAGATCCCAAAAGTTCCCATCCCTCTTCTCATCGTGCTCTATCGATTGGTTCCTCCCCTGGCCTGAAGATGCACTTGTTGCCGTCTCTCACAACTACCTTTCAGGTTTCAAAATGGATGCTTCTAAAGAAGTTAAAGAACAAATTGAGAGACACATGGGTAAGGTCCATGACCTCGTAAACGAAGTCTGCGGTATTTATCTCCAAAAGATGAGAAGATACGTTTACGTTACTCCAAAGAGTTATCTTTCCTTCATTGAGTTCTACAAGGTTGTCTATGAGAAGCATTACAACACTATTGATGTTGACGAGAGAAATATTGTCAATGGACTTGACAAATTGAAGGAAGCTTCCGAGGGTGTTGAAGTTCTTAAGATTGATCTTAAAGCTGAGGACATCAAATTAAAGGATGCTACCGAGAAGACCGATAAGCTCCTTAAAGAAGTAGAAATTGAAAACAGAAAAGCTAAGGAGAAGGCCGACGAAGTAAATATTGTCGCCGAAAACTGTGTTGCTCAAAAGAACACTATCATGGCTCAAAAAGAGCAAGCTGATAAAGATCTCCAAAAGGCCTTGCCTTTCTTGAGAAAAGCTGAGGGTGCTGTTGATATGATCAAGCCAAAGGATATTGGTGAGCTCAAGACATCTAATAGACCAGTCGATACCACCAAACTTATTATGGATACCATCCATCTTCTTTTCCAGAGATCCCTTGACCCAGTCAAACCAAAGGGTGATGGAGGTATGTACATTCTCAAGCAGAACACTCCTTTCGTTGCTGATTCTTATGACTCACATACTAAGGCTACTCTCTCCAGTGCTAACTTCTTAAAGGATCTTCTTGATTTCTCTAACGAAGAGAAGGATAACATCAATGAGGAGACCATTGAACTTCTTCACCCATATCTCACTCTGAGAACTCCAAAGGATGAAGAAATCTACACTCCAGAAGTTGCTGCTAAATCTTCCGTCGCTCTGGTTGGTATGTCTATCTGGACTGCTGCTATGAGTGATTATCACAAACAATCCAAGATTGTCAAGCCAAAGCTTAGACTTCTTGAAATCAAAATGGGAGAGCTCAAGGAAGCCGAGACTAACTTGGCCAACGCTCAAGCTGAACTCCAAGGAGTACAAGATCTCCAAGCTAGACTTAGAGAGACTTTCGAAGGAGCCATGGCTGAGAAGACAAGACTTGCCGAATCTGCTGCTAAGACCAGAAAGAAGATGGACCAAGCCAATAGACTTATTAATTCCCTTTAAGCAAACAAGACTAGATGGGTTCAAAATGCCAACGAATACAAATCTCTTAAGCTGAGATTAGTTGGAGATGTAGCCAAAGCTTGCGCTTTCGTCTCATATTGCGGACCATTCAACTCTGAATTCAGAGCCAAGTTGTTCGAAGAATACTTCCATAACGATTTGGTCGAGAAGGAAATCCCAGTATCTGAGGATCTTCAACTTACTTCCTTCTTGGTTGATCAGGCCACAGTTGGTGAATGGAACTTGGAAGGACTTCCAGCAGATGAACTCTCCATCCAAAATGGTATCATGGTCACCTCATCATCCAGATATCCACTCATGATGGATCCACAAGGTCAAGCCATTAAGTGGATCAAAAACAGAGAGCCAGATCTATTAAAGCACAACACTGTCACCACATTGAATAATCCAAACTTGAAAGAAGCTTTGAAATGGCCACTTCAAGAAGGTCTTCCTTGCCTCATTGAATCCATTGAGAACGAGGTTGATCCAATGCTTGATCCAATTCTCGAGAAACAGATTATCGTTAAAGGTAGAGCCAAGCTCATTAAAATTGCTGATACCGATATCGATTATGATGATAAGTTCAGACTATACATGACTTCTAGACTTGCCAATCCTCATTTCTCACCAGAACTTGCTGCTAAGGCAACAATCATCGATTTCACTGTCACCCAAGGTGGTCTCGAACAACAACTCCTTGCTTTCTTGATTGGTAAAGAGCAAAAATCACTTGAAGAACAACTTACTCAACTCCAAGAGGATGTTACTTCCAACACCAAGACCCTTGCCAACTACGAGGCACAACTTCTTGAGAGACTGGCTAACGCTTAAGGTTCTCTTCTTGATGATACTGAGCTCATTGATGTGCTTGCTACCATTAAATTGAAGTCTAAGGAAGTTGGAGAGAAGCTTGCTGAAGCTGCTGAGAAGAAGATTGAAATCAATGAGAAGAGAGAACTTTTCAGACCATGTGCTGCTAGAGGAGCTGTTCTTTACTTCTGTGTTGTCGAGATGACTCTTGTCAACTGGATGTACAACACTTCCCTTGAACAATTCATGGGACTTTACGACTGGTCCATTGACAATGCTCCAATAGCTCAACTCATCAAGGAAAGAGTTAACAACATCACTGCACAACTCACCGAAAAAGTTTACAGATACATTAATAGAGGTCTCTTCGTGTCCAACTAAGTTACATTCAAACTCATGATGGCCACTAAGATCTTGATCAAAGATGGTAAACTCACAAGCTCTGATGTCAGTATGTTCCTTAAATGCGGTGCTGGTATCGAAGACAGAAATAAGCCATTCAACTGGATGGAACAAAAGACCTGGCTTAACCTTAAAGCTCTTTCAAAGCATAAGTTCGGAAATGACCACACTTTCTTCTTCAAAGAGCTTCCAGATAGAATCAACAGAAATGAACAAATCTGGAGAAAATGGATTGATGAGAACGATCCAGAAAACGTTCCAGTTCCAGATTACGAGGAGAAGATTTCCGGTGATGTTAACATCGGTCACTTCATCCACTTGTGCCTCATCAGAGCCATGAGAGAAGACAGATCTGTCCTAGCTTCCAATCAATTTATCAAGGAAGTCCTCGGTGAAAAGTTCATCGCTCCAGTCTCAGATCTTATCCAAGATTACTTTGAGGAGACTAGAACTAACGTTCCAGTTCTTTACCTTTTGTCTAAGGGTGCTGATCCAACCTCCAACGTTGATGATTATGCTAGAAAGAGAAAGATTATTACTGGTAAGGTCTCCATGGGAGAAGAAATGGAGTTCCCAGCAGCCAAAATGATGGATGATGGTATGCTTACTGGAAAGTGGGTTATTCTCCAAAATTGCCATTTGAATATCGATTTCATGGGTGAGATGGAACATAGACTCAATCCAAAAGATAAGGTTGTCCACGAAGACTTCAGACTTTGGATTACTTGCCAACCATGTGGAGATGAATTCCCACTTGGTCTCCTCCAGATGGCCATTAAGATTACCACCGAACCACCAAAGGGTCTTAAGGCTGGTCTCTCAAGAACCTTCAGCACTGTTGTCAACCAAGATTTCCTTGAAAAGGTCGAGCCATATGACAAATGGAGAGCACTTGTTTTCTCTCTTTGCTTCTTACATTCTTGCATTCAAGAAAGAAGAAAGTTCGGACCACTTGGATGGTGCATTCCTTACGAATTCAACAACTCTGATCTTGAGGCATCCCTCGGATACATCGACAAGCATTTGACTCAATCAGCTGCTACCAACTCTCCATACTCCTTCAAGGCACTCCAATACATGACTTGCGAGGTACAATACGGTGGAAGAATTACTGATGCCCTTGATAGAGAACTCATGACTTGCTACACCAATCTCTGGATCAACGAGAACTGTTTCCAACCAAACTACAACTTCATGGCCTCAGTCACCGATTTCATTTATCAAATTCCAGATGCTCAAGAGCATCCAAAATACATGGAGTACATCGCCGAGATGCCAGGATCTGATAACCCACCAATCTTTGGTCTTCATTCCAACGCCGATCTTACTTTCAGTCTTAAAGATTCCCTCAACATGATCAACACCATGCTTGATACTCAACCTAAAGATGGAGGAGGCGGTGGAGGACTCTCGAGAGAAGACACTGTCAAGGAGAAGATCGAGAAAGAACTCTTACCTCAACTCCCACCAGATTTCAATCCACTTGATACAATTGAGAAACTCAGATCTCTTAAAGGACCAAAGGGTCTTGGTGAAAGCGGAAAGTATGATCTCATTCCATTGAACATTTTCTTGAGTCAAGAACTCCAAAGATTCCAGATGGTACTTGGTATTGTAAGAAAGACAATGATCAGCATGATCGATGCTATTGATGGTAACATTTCCATGACTCCAGAAATCGTTGATCAAATCAATCAGGTCTATGATTTCAGAGTCCCAAAGAACTGGCAATATGATCCAACTGGTGCTGAGATCTCTTGGTTAACCGTCTCACTTGCAGGATGGATTAAGGGTCTTCTCGATAGATTCCACCAACTCAATGGATGGATTAACAAAGAAAGACCACCATCCTTCTGGATGACAGGTTTCTTCAACCCACAAGGTTTCCTCACTTCCATGAAGCAAGAGGTTACCAGACAGAGAAAAGCCCAGAACTGGTCTCTTGATGAGGTTGTCTACTCTTCTGAAGTCCTCAAGGATATCATTCAAGGTGATGATGGAAGAATCGAAGGAAAGACTATCAATGCTCCAAATGAGGGTGTTTACATCCATGGTCTCTTCCTTGAAGGTGCTGGTTGGAACAGACCAGAGAAGAGACTTGAAGACTCCAACCCTAAGGAGCTCTATTATCAATTCCCAATTCTCCACGTCTCAGCCATCTCCACTGCCATCCCAACCGGTGGTGCTCCAGGTGCCGGACAAGCTGCCAGACAAAAGGCAATCGAAGCTGAGAAGGCTCTTTACTCTTGCCCAGTTTACAAGTACCCAATGAGAAACGATAAATATCTCATCTTCAGAACTGGTATCAAAGCCGAAGCAGCTGGCGCTCCTTAAGGACCAAACAAAGGCATGACTGCTGCCATGAAATGGAAACTCTGTGGTGCTTGCCTCCTCTGCTCTAAAGATTGAGCAACTCCTAAGGATAATCCAATCCTTACTTTAAACCTTA
>Ga0307391_10000102_pt1 | contig 8183 bp, 1 predicted proteins | sample SouOceMePS1034R2_FD_203298 | JGI IMG/M metagenome (GOLD analysis project Ga0307391, IMG submission 203298) | Metatranscriptome of marine eukaryotic phytoplankton communities from South Atlantic Ocean - PS103-4.R2 (Eukaryote Community... | ecosystem: Environmental > Aquatic > Marine > Oceanic... | reverse complement strand
GGTGGGGATCAGATCGAGCTGGAGAAACCCAGAAGTTAAGGGTTAAAAGTGAATAAAGAGAAAAAGTGATTTTTAATAAATTTAAGAATATAATCAGTGATTATCAAAATTTAAAAATTCTGCCAAGTTTGTGAGGTTTGAATCCAAAATGACAATGTGTTGAGCCAAAGAAACATGACAGCCTTCACACCTGGAATTTGTGACCTCTTCGACCGCGAAACCTGGTTCAGGGTTTTTTAGAAACCAAAGATGGTCCCAGAGAGTTCATCTTCTAATCCTTGTGCTGCATCAAAAAATTTGAAATTTTAGGACCAAATACAAAATTTTAAAGTGTTGACATCCATGGAGGTTAAAAGATTGATAAGAACCTGTGAATATAGACCTCCAAATATAAAACATTTTATTTCCAACTCTGTGAATCTGCTCTTGAAAAGAGCCTAGAAGTTGGCCACAGAGGACTCAGCTGAGAGCATTTTTGTGATTAAGAAGAAGAAGAAAAAACTGCATAAAAATGGTTGTGAACGAGGAAGATGTTGTCAACATTATGGGGGGCATGGAACATGCAGGGGGGATCAAGCTGAATGACCACAAGAGAAAGCTCAAGAATAGGTTTGAAATATGCAAGAAATTGGGGCAGGGAACCTATGGGAAAGTCCAGCTCGGGATTAATAAGGAAACGGGGCAAAGGGTGGCGATTAAGACGATCAAAAAGAGTAAAATTGAGACAGAAGCAGACTTGATCCGGATCCGGCGGGAGATTCAAATCATGTCTTCAGTTCAGCATCCTAATATCATTCATATTTATGAAGTTTTCGAGAACAAAGAGAAAATGGTGCTAGTCATGGAGATTGCAAATGGTGGGGAGCTATATGATTATCTTAGTGAAAGAAGAAGTCTAGAAGAGCTCGAAGCACGAAGAATATTTCGACAAATCGCAACAGCAGTATTCTACTGCCACAAGCACAATATTTGCCACAGAGACTTGAAGCTTGAAAACATATTACTTGATGAAGATGGTGGGGCAAAGATTGCAGATTTTGGTCTATCCAATGTTTTCGATCAGACAAACCTTCTCAGCACATTCTGTGGCAGTCCGCTATATGCATCTCCGGAGATTGTTAGAGGCTGTCCATACCAAGGCCCTGAAGTGGATTGCTGGTCATTAGGAGTTCTGCTGTATACTCTAGTGTATGGTGCAATGCCTTTTGATGGATCAAACTTCAAAAGATTGGTCAAGCAGATTACTACTGGTGACTATTATGAACCAAGTACACCTTCATCTGCTTCAAGTTTGATCAGAGGGATGTTGACACCAAAAGCTGAGGAAAGGGCTTCAATAATAGATATTTGCAGTCATTGGTGGATAAATCAGGGATATGACCAAAGCTGTTTGGAGGAGGCTGAATACCTTGCATCCCTCACTCCAGTTCGCTTTGACCTCCTACTGTCACTCACGAAAGCAGAAAATAAAGGACCTGTTGAAAATGAGAAGAATGAGGGAGATAGAGATGGTAAAGACACACCTTCTGTTGATATTGAGGAGATACAAGCAGACACTCCAATTCCAGATGGTATTGAAGAATGTGATGTGTCCATTTCTGAGGAACCACCAGAGGAGATCTCTCCAAAGGTTCGAAGGAAAAAGGAACACAAAAGAAAACATGAAAACGCCTCAAGTAATTGTGAGTTGGTGGCTAAGAAACACGAGAGAACGGATGCTAATGAATTGCAAGCACCTTCACCACCTCATTGTCCAGTTCCGGAACCAATGGAAATAGTAGAAAATCAAGTGTATGAAAGGCCAAGAGATAGAAAAAAGAGTGATGAGAAAATGGATAACAAAACACCAAGAGTAAGAAGAAAACATAAATCAGATGAAGATATTTTGGAAAATCATCAATCAGTTCAGGATAATTCTGATTATCGAGAACAGGCACCTGATATTCAGAAGAAACCTCCTCACAAGCCCAAGTCACCAAAGCCTGACCACCATGACCACAATGGCGAAGTAATTAAAAAGGTTGTAAGAAAGGAAAAGCGACAGAAGCAAGTTGAAAATGGCGAGCCATTTGAACGACCTGAGCCCAGAGCATCACCTCGACCACCCAGGACACCTCCCCCTCCTGAATTTGATGAGGAACGAAATGTTAAACCACACAAAAAAGTTAGTCCACCAAGGCAGACAAGTCCCCCTAAAAAGGTTGATAAAGCAGTAATTATAGAAAACAGCTTGCAACCGGATGACAGCATCCCACCTCCCTTGCCAGAGAAGAAGCACAAGTCCCCAAGAGTAAGTGACAGCCGAAAAGGGTCAAAGGACATAGAAGAAAGCAAACCCATAGAAGTCAAAGAAATGCTTAATAATAACCATGTAAGCCAATCTGCGAATGAAGTGCCTGGTCTCCAGATGGTTTCAATGGAAATCACAAGTGAAAATATACAGAAGAAACCAATCGATTCTGTAGAAACTGTAAAGTTTTCTCATAATGAATCTAGTCATAATGACGCAAATCATACTAATATGAATAGAGCGCCAAATACTGCAATGAATGAGACCTGTGATTCCAACCTGACAGCTACAGCTGTCAAAAATAACTCAACTGTGATACCTCAAAAAGAATCTCTCGATGAACACATTGTGCATATTGAGAAAGCACATATTGAGTCCAATGAAAGTATGTCTGCAGTCCCGACGATCCAAAGTAAATTAGATCTCCATACACCGAAACTGTCCCAGACATTGGAAAGTGCAAGTGGAAAGTCAACTACTACAGCTGAATCTAAGAAGCCTCAGCCTTCACAATCTTCTGTTGGAGAATCTGGCAAAGAGCCAGCAAGGGCTGCCCAAGTAACACAATCCCTCGATCAAAATGTATCTCCCAAAACTAACAATATCAATGACACTAAAAATAAGAAAAAGGTTGATAATGTTCAACCTTTGGTTAAGCCATTTCCCTCACAGCCCACAAATACTAAACCACTTGAATTTCCACCTAAAAACATATCAAGTCCCGAGCCTACATCTATGAAACCCCCTTGGGCAAACACTGAGAATAAACTTTCATCTAATGAAATATATTCAAACAAGAGCTTGGAATCCGTGAACAAATCCAAATCAGCTGTGAAGGAATCTGCTCCTCCATCAATAAACAATTTGCCCAAGCTAGTCACTCAAAAATCTACAGAAGCCGCTCCTTTGAGTCCAAAATTGTCCCCTGAAGTAGATATGAAAAAGAAGGAGTCTACACAACAGCAATCCATTAATAATTTGCCAAAACTAAAACAAGATACAGTGATCGATAAAATTGAGAATCCTCAGGAGGTTGGAGTATCCAGAAATGAACAAGGATTCTCTCCAAAGAGTCCAACAGTAAAGCAACCACCACTTGTTGTACCATTCCCAGGCAAACAGCAGCAAGCTGCAGCTCAAGTTCAACAATCTGTGTTGCCACAATCTGCACAACAACCCATGCAAGTACAACAGGTATCCTCAACAGAACAAGTCCCAGAAGTGGTACCAAACCAACAGATACAACAGATAGCTACTATACAAGTGTTACAGCAACCCCCTGCACAGCTTACGCAGCCCACTGCACCTATACAACTGATGAAGCAAGACAGCCCTAAATCACTAATTAACAACATGCCAAAGCCATTTAAGGCAGAAACAGAAAAGTCAAGTGATAGCATCAATGAAAAGGATGTCAAAGCTTCTCCCCAGCAGTTGATGCAGCCTGAAAAACAACAATCTCCTGCAAAACAGCCGGAACCAAAGAATATCATTGTGACGGTTAAATCTAGTTATTCAAAGAATAAGAGTACTGACTCTATTGGTTCTGCCATATCTTTGTCATCAAATGAAGAACCTAGAGAAAGCAAGTCAACACCTAACTCCCCAATGATTCTTGCTAAGCCAAATGGACCAAATATAAATATGTCTACAATTTCTCCATCCAATTCCAGTAGCAATATTCAAGGTACTCCAGAGAAAAGAGATTCTAAAGTAATTAAAGCTGCTGCATATTGGAACAACTTCATTGGTGAGGTCACATCAAAAGCTAAGCCACCATCTAATCCAAAGCTCCTTGAAAAGCCAAAGAAGATTACTAGTGCTGGGATAGGGGAAAAGGGACTAAAAGAACTCACAAGTGCATTTGAACAGGGAAAATCTCTAGAAAAGGAGGACAAACTGACTCTGATTAGAAGAAATTCTAAAAAGATTAATGTGGAAAATTGTAATCCTGGTTTGAGAGTGAATGATGCAAAATCACATTTTGAAAAGAAGTTTCAGCCACCTCCAGAAACACCAAGAATGTCCAGAAGAGCTAGTGGATCTCTTGAGAAACCAAGATGGGGCGTCAAGGATGACAAGGATACAACACCAAAGAATTCTGACACATCAAAATCCCCGAGCCCAACTAAATCAGAAAAAACAATGAGTTTACCACAACCATTGAACAAATCAAAATCTCCCACAAAGTCCCCAGTTCCAGGAAAGACTGAAAAGGAAAATGGAATTTATGCTGAAACAAAGCCTGAAAGCAATCTAAAGACAGAAGTGAAGAGAAATGATGTGGCCAATGACACAACAAAAACTGCAATTTCAAAAGATCCAGAGGTGCTGAAAAATGGAAACGAAACAATGTCAAGACTTGAAAATTGCTCTAGTGATAATATTCTTGTTGTCAAGGATCAGCCTAAGCCCCCCACGAGTCCAAAACCAAAAGTAAGGAAAGAAGAACTAAAAATAAAAGAAGAATTGGCAAAGAGTAAGGAGGATAAGCCTCATCCTAAACTTATTGTCAAGAAACTGGATGAACCTACAGCTATGATAGCACCATTGAAAGCTTCAGGTAAAGAGATGGCTGAGCAAGCAGTTGTAAAAAAGCTTAAAGATTGTCCGGAGAAACCAAAGGAACAGTTTGCAACTACACTTGGGATCAATCACAAACCAACAGAAAAAGTAAATAATGAAAGTAGTGACCATACAGAAAAAAGCCAACCACTAAAGCCAATACTGAAAGACAAATCAAAGGAACTTGGCAAACTTCCATCAATTGAAGCTGCTGAGGCTGGCTTAGAAAGTACAGATATTGCTTCTTTATCAATGGGTTCAAATAAAAACAAAGAAAATCAACCAGAAAAGGAAGCTGAAATGAAACATTCAGTAAAGACAGTCAAGATAAAGAGTCCAGAACCGGACAAACCAATTAGAATCAGCTCTCCAGAGCCAAAGATTGAATTGGCAGATGTTAGAAGTTCTCTGAAAAAAGTTCCTCACGTTGCAGTCGCAAGAAGAAAATCTTTTACAGAAAAGGAAGACCAGTCACAAGAAGCAATGCAGTCACCACCAAACAAAAGACATTCTAGCATTGAATACAAGTCTGAGATTCTAATTCCAGTTAATTCTGAAAGTGATCCTAAAAATCTGACACAAAATACACCACCTATAGCAACACAAACACACTTAAACACACAAACTCAAAATTTTGATAATAATGCAGCTCAACATAAAGAAACAGATAGTCCAAGAGAGAGAATTATTCCCATTCAACTTGTAAATGAAAACCGTGGTCCCAAACCATTCAAAGTAGACACCTCATCCAGACCTCAAACACCTGTCAATAACCTTTCCAATCCAGACAAAATCGAATCTCCTAAAACTGTATCAAGACAGGAGCATCATATCCCTATTACTATTGAGGGTAAGGGTTCTTCTGTAAGTAGAAAGTCAGAAAATCCAGAAGATCCAGAAAATTCTGAAAAATTGGATAATTTTAATGCTAGTTCTATATCAAGAAGGCGTTTGGGAAGTAGAAAGAAACGTATGAGTTCTGCATTTAGTGATTCTAGCATGTCCGATGATGATGCTTTAACAACACCATTTGGAGGTCTTCAAAAATACAGCTCTTATGGAAAGCATGGACCGGGAGAGGAGCCACTTTTCACCCTTAGAAAAACAAGGCCTCCATTTTCTGTAACAAGAACAGAAAGTTTTTCAAGTGGCGAGGAGGACTTTGATGATGATGGCTTCCAGGAAATGACTGCAGAAAACCTGTTTTCTACTTTGCTTTCAAGAGTGAAGAGTTTGACCAGAAGAATCCATGATGAGCATGATGAGCATCTTAGCTGGCAACAGAAACAGCGTCATGGACCTCCAAAGCTCAATCCAGGTGGCACCCATGCAAGGCTTGAAAGAACTGCTCAAAGAAACTCTATTAAACGAGACAGGGACGCACCAACACCAACACCTACTTCCTATTCTCGACAATCTTCAACATATGGAAAAGAGGAGGACAACTCACTCAATAGATCTTACAATGACTCTCCTTCATTAAAATCCTATGGTAATTCTAGCTATGCTCCAACTAGGATATACAATAGAAGTAACTCAACAAATGATAATGACAGTAGATTTTCAACAGGAAGCCGCTACTCAACAGGCTCCGGAAAAAGGTATGATGAGAGTGATGCTGCCAGTGATTATTCTAGCAACATATCTGTTACTAGTTCTCAAAGGCTTAGACCTGGTTACTTACCTCCACCAGCTAACATTAACACTGACCACGCATCCAACTCTAACAGAACTAGTGCTAATTCTAACGACATAGATGCTCATTCAATTGCTCAAAGTGTAATAAGTAGGGCACAGGATAAGGCAGAAAGGTCCATTCCTATAAGTATACAAAGGCAAAATAGTGCTGACAGTCCCACAAATTCCAAGCCTGGGACACCCTTGCCAACCCCTGGAGTATACATGAAGCATATGAGACCTTTTACTCCTAATCATACAAACGATAATTCCCAAAATAACAGTAGATTGGAGTCACCCGAGCCTCTCAGTGATGGAGGCAATGGTGATAAGAGAAGAGTTTCAAGATTCCTCCGCCCTGACTTCTATGACATTCCAAAAGAAGATAGTATATATGCTAAAATGAGAGAACTAGAGGATGATGACCCTAAGAAGTCGAGATACCTACGAGTGGCACAAACCAGAACCAGCAACTCAGGGCGGAGCACTCCTCTTGACTATAGTTCATACAACAAAGAAGATAGATCCAAGTCTGATTCTCAAACTCGAACACAAGATACACTGGAAGGAGCAGCCCCTGCAAGCGAAGGTAGCAGAAACTATATCAGATCTCTGAAAAACTATGAGAAGAAGATTTCGACAGAACTTAATGACATCGAACAGGACATTTTACTTGCTGGTATCAATAAATTGAGAAGAGAGGGTAAAATTCGCTCAACAGACGTCAGTGAGATTTCTGATGGACTTAGAACACCAGACTCTGAGTCAGTAACCTCTGATATATTTGGTGTGCCAGATTTTGTTAAGGAAGGTGAAGAATCTGTTGGAGATCGTATTTCACGTTCAAGTTACTTATCAAGAGTTGATGAAAACAATAGCCTTGCCAATTCTGCCAGAAGTGGACGTAAAAGTGTTACAAAGGAACCTTTGGAAGACAGACCAATTCGATACACTTCAGCTAGACCAGTTGCTAGGAGAAGTGTTTCAAGAGAACTTTTTGACATCAAGTATAACACAGGAAAAACATCTCCTTCTCCTTATTCCACAATAACCGAGCCTGAATCCTCTGTCATAAGTCCAATATCCAGACGAGTTTCCAGGTTTTCCCGAGAGGGAAGCAGTTCACGAGATAAGGATGTCTCAGAACTAGACCATGGCATCTCCTCTGGGTATAACAGTACTTTGCGAGGCAGTGGCGGATCCGGATCTATCTCTCTCTCAAGGGGGGTTGGGTCTGGATCTGATTCGCTGTCCCGCCATCTCCCATCCCGTCCCACCCTTGCTTCTACTGGTCGCAGTACCACTCAAAGTGAATTTATGAGAAATTCACCATTAACATTGACACGCTACAGTGAAGATGAAAGCAGTAGTAGACCCTATGGTGGTAATCTAACGGACAGGAAAAGGGAAGATTGGCGAAGAATATCTGTACCAGAGAGAGGCAAAGATTTTAACAGTCTCCCAAGAAAGTATAGCAGGTACAAGCAATGTGAAATCCCAAAATAATCTTCTTTTAGTCTTCAAGTTCTCTAGAAATCAATGAAAAAGTCTTTCTTCTATAAGCTATTCTCTTTCTTCTATGTGTAGAATATGAAAATGTATGAATGTTATTTTTAGGCAGAACAAGAACACTTATATTTGATCAACAATT
>Ga0307391_10000101_pt1 | contig 8227 bp, 1 predicted proteins | sample SouOceMePS1034R2_FD_203298 | JGI IMG/M metagenome (GOLD analysis project Ga0307391, IMG submission 203298) | Metatranscriptome of marine eukaryotic phytoplankton communities from South Atlantic Ocean - PS103-4.R2 (Eukaryote Community... | ecosystem: Environmental > Aquatic > Marine > Oceanic... | reverse complement strand
TTAACTAGTTCCTATTTTTTCCCACAAGACCCCTTGATATGTCACTATGACCGTGTCAGGGGTTGGAGAGCCTACTGAAGGGTCCCCCTCACCCCCTGCCCAGGGGGGCTGTGGACCACAAAATGCTAATATACCAAACGCCCCTCCATCTGAGCCCCCTTCCCCCCCTGTTGCTGCCCCCAACCCACCAGCCCCCCAAACAGACCAGGAGCTGGTGGACAGCTTCCCAACTGCAAAGCTCACCAAGTTGGATGAATTGATCTCCAACCCCAGGTGGGTAATACCAGTCCTGCCTGGTGGGGAGCTAGAGTTGTTACTCGAGCACTCCATAGAGCTGTGTAAGAGAGGCATAGATACCCAGTCTGAACCTTGTCAGAGGTTCTTCAGAGATGGGTTGACCATCAGCTTCACCAAAATAATGACGGATGAAGCTGTTTCATCCTGGAGGTTCGATATCCACAAATGCATCCTTAAAAACTGTGAGAGGCTTGTTGAGCTTATTTGCACCAAAATACTGGATGACTGGTATCCTCTTCTTGACTTGCTTGCGCTTATTTTCAACCCAAACAATAAGTTCCATGTTTACAACAGCAGTAGGGCTTGTGAGACCAGCTCCAGCTTGGTCAGTGGGGGGTCCAGCAGTGAGGAGGAGATGTTTGCTGCTCCAATTGATAGCAGGCTGCCCAAGGGATGGCTTGTAGACATGATCAATGCTTTTGGGCATCACAACGGCTTCAAGAAAGTTCATGATAGAATCATTTCTGGTGAGAACTTAACAGTTCCTCTTATCTTTGCATTGGTCAGGCCTTTTGGGATGTGTTTTGAGTTGCTCACCTTGAAAACTGTCAAGCAGTACTTCTTGCCTATAATTGAAGCAGTGCCAAACTTTCTTGAGAACTTGACAGATGAAGAACTTAAAAAGGAAGCAAAAAATGAATCGAAGAATGACACAATTTCAGCAATTGTAAAAAGTTTGAAGAACCTGGCCAGTCTGGTTCCTGGCCAGGATGAGAAGATAAAAAGTTTAGAAATGTTCAGATTGAAAATGTTGCTCAGGCAGCTACAAATCTCTAGCTTTAGCGGTAAAATGTCAGCTTTGAATGAGGTGAACAAAGTGATTTCTGGTGTGATCTACACTCCTCAGAGGCATTCAGTTACAACTTCCCAAACCCTTGAAGACGAGGACTGGCTAACTGCTGACAGAATGGCTGCTTGGATCAAAGATAACCAGGTTATTAAAATAGTTCTGAGAGATAGCCTTCATCAACCCCAATATGTCGAGAAGTTAGAGAAAATGATCAGGTTTGTAATCAAAGAGAAGAGTCTCGCTATGACAGACCTGGATGACATCTGGGCTGCACAAGCTGGAAAACATGAAGCTATAGTCAAGAATGTTCATGACTTGCTGGCTAAACTTGCCTGGGACTTTTCTCCAGAGCAGCTGGACCATCTTTTTGAATGCTTTCAAGCCAGCTGGAGGGGAGCAGCCGCCAAGCAGAGAGAGAAACTGCTTGAACTTATCAGGAGACTTGCTGAGGATGATAAAGATGGAGTTATGGCTGACAAGGTATTGAAACTGTTCTGGACCTTGGCTCACTCAGCTGATGCCACAACTGAGATCATGGACCAGGCCCTTTCTGCCCATGTCAAAATATTGGACTATAGTTGCACTCAGTACAGAGAGCAGCAGAAGAATAGGTGGTTGGATAAATGTGTGGAAGAGTTAAAAGCCAATGACAAGTGGGTTTTGCCAGCTCTGAAACAGATCAAGGAAATTTGCAGCCTGTACCAGGAAATGCCAGCCACTGGCATGCATGGGCAGAGAGCTCCAGCTGTTGTGTACAGGAGTGAGGTCATTAACAGGCTCCAGCAGAGTCATGCCCTGGTTATCCTCATTGCTGATAACCTTACCCAGTACATGGCTGGGATCAGGGCTAGTGGGGATCTGGTTGATAAGTTTGATCCAAATGAGTTCAGTCCTGATGGCCGATACAGCCACACAGCTCAGGTTTCAGAGAGGCTCAATTTTCTGAGGTTTCTGCTGAGGGATGGTCAACTTTGGCTCTGTGCTCCTCAGGCCAAGCAGATTTGGCACTGCCTGGCTGAGGAAGCTGTCTTTAGCACAGACAGGGAGCAGTGCTTCAAGTGGTTCAGCAAGCTGATGGGGGAGGAGCCTGACTTGGACCCAGAGATTAATAGAGATTTCTTTGAGAGCAATCTGCTCAAACTTGACCCTGCCTTGCTCACTGAGGCTGGTATAAAGTGCTTTGAAAGATTCTTCAAAGCTGTAAACTGCAAGGAAGGAAAACTGATCCCTAAAAGAAGAGCAACTCTGATGGATGATTTGGAGTTAGTGGGCCTTGACTACTGCTGGAAGGTGGTGCTATGTAGTAATACTGAAGTGTCAAACAAGGCTATAGATCTTCTCAAGGAAACTTTCACCAACTTGGGCCCAAGACTGGTGGCTCAGCAAGTGGAGATCCATGAAGATTTTATCAGTTCTTGTATGGATAGGCTGAAGGCTAGTTTTGACACAGTGACTGTTCTTCAGGGTGAGTCAGGAAGAGCAGGGGACAGTTCTAGGATTCAGGTGGAGTTGCAGAGGCTGTGTCGAGTCTTAAGAGTTCTCCATGAGTATGTTAGTGAGTGTGATGGTGACTTTCAAGAGGAGAGAACCTTCCTACCCCTGCATAGAGCAGCCAGAGGCAAGCAGTTGAGTGTTACAGTGAGATATCCAAACACTGGGAGGCAGGTGGATGATATGGACTTCTGGCTCCATGACAATGAAACCCTGGCAACATTCAGGCGGATGGTGTTCCAGAAGCTGAAGGCCAGTCCCAGCAACATCAAGCTGGAGTTGTTCTTGGGCCAAGATATCCTTGATATAGCAGATGACAGGAAGATCATAGCCCTTTTGCCAATCAGAGACAAGGCAATCATTACTGCAAAGCTGAGCCAGACAGGAGCAGGTGCGGGTGCCAGCAGTCCCGACAGCTCCAGTGACAGCAGTGGAGGGTCTCCCCAGCACCAGTTGTATGAAGGGCCCAATGTGGAGAGTGAGCAGTGCCTGCCAGGGGTGATCATGGCACACAAGCAGAACCATGCTGTCTTCCTTTGTCAGCTGTCAGAGCTGGGGTGCACACTGGGCTCTGACACACTCAGGGATGGTGCCAGACAGCTGCTGAAATTGATGCCAGCAGACCAGGCTACTTTGGGCAGAGTTAGGGGGGCAGCAGAGGGAGCAGCAGGAGGAAGCAAGGTTGGGCTGGAGCAGTTGTTCCTTACCTCCTCGCATAGCCTCACTCTCTACCAGCTTGAGTGTTGTCTGTCCTTAGTGATGCCTGCTAGTGGTCAGGGACCACTGGGGGACAAGGCATTTGAGTTTCAAGTGTGGCTTGTAAGAGGAGGAGGGGTCCCACTGCTCCTCAACATGCTGACCAGCCCCAGCTTCCTATCTGGTGCGGATGTAATCACTAAGAAGGCTGCATACTTGGCTATCCTCAGACTGTCCAAGTTCCTACTTGGTGTGGTGGGTCACTCCTTGTTTTACATGGTGGTGGAGGCCCAGCAACCCACCAGCACCACTAAGGTGTCTGACAGCACTCACAACCATGCAGTCATGTTACAGCAGGCTCTCCAAGCTGGTATACCCTGTCCAGGTGAGGTGTCACTCAGACAGACCAGCTCCAGACTGGGTCAGACGCTTCTTGAGGCCGGGACCAGACACCTGCCTGACATGGCCACTGTCAGGGCGGTTCTCAAGCTGGCATGGTCTAGCAGTGCTGGGGACTTGGTCATCACCGCCCCGGACATCCTGAAAGAGCAACACAAATCCAGGACTGTCACTGTAGACCCAGACTATGCAAGGCTTGCAAGGGAGAGCCTGGAAGTGTTGACCCTGGCCATAGCTCTATGCCCTACCTCCTTGGACACCCTGTCGAAGGATAAGGCCTGGCACTCCTTCCTTGTTGACCTGGTACTTCTCTCCCCAGACAGATCTATCAGGATGGCTGCTGCTGAGCAGTTCCTATTAATCTGCACTAGGGCCACTAGCGACAGCACCCAGGTGAAGATGATGGTCACTCTTCTTTTCACTGTGGTCAATACCCTCGCCAAGGATTGGGCCGAGCAGAGCGCTGAGTACTTTCTCCTTCTAACCAGACTGCTCTCATACCTCTCCACCAATGGAGTGGTGCTAACCAACAGTGGAGCCCTGCTCTCAAAGCAGATCGAGACCCTGGCCTCCGTCAGGCAGAACGTGCTCCACACTGGCAACACCGGCGTGTGTAACACCACTCTAGAGGGTCATCTGAACATCACCAGGGAGCTGGTTCTGTTCCTGCCAGCAGACAGGAAGCTTGACATCGGGACCAACTCCTCTAGCAAGACAGAGGGACCCGGCCTTATCAGGGAACTAGTGGAGGATTGGATCTTCCCTGCCAGCAAACTCTGGGTTGCGTACTCCAGCAGTGGAGCCATTCCTCACAACTCCACTACTACTGCAGTCTGTCAAACCCCAAGTGTCACAGCAGCAGCCTTCGATCTGTTGGTATCGTTGTGCACGGGCTGCCCTGGCAACTTGACCCAGCTGTCTGCCATGTTGACTGAGATGTTCTACACGAGGGACGAGGTTGTAGGGGAGTGGGAGTACTTGCCTCCTGTAGGGCCAAGGCCAAGCCAAGGGTTTGTTGGGCTGAAGAATGCCGGAGCGACTTGCTACATGAACAGTGTTCTTCAGCAGCTTTACATGTTGGGCGGCATTAAAGAGGGTGTCCTCAAGTGCGAGGAGGCATGTACTGACCCTAATGAGGACTTTTCTGGAGAGGAGAAACTGGAAGTTGAGCCAGAAGGAGAAGAAGATGACAGCGGAGATTACAATCTGACCATCCTCAAGCAAGTCCAGTCTATCTTTGGACACTTGTCCTCCACCCAGCTGCAGTACTATGTGCCTAAAGGGCTCTGGAGACACTTCAGAATGCTGGGAGAGCCTGTCAACTTGAGGGAGCAGCAGGATGCGGTTGAGTTTTTCATGACATTGATTGACACAATTGATGAGGCAATGAAGAGTGTTGGCCAGGAACAGGTGTGCAGCAAGGTGCTTGGTGGTGTGATCAGCGACCAGAAGATCTGCAAGACTTGTCCTCATAGATACAGTAGGCAGGAACCTTGCTCTGTCATCTCAGTGGATGTAAAGAACCACAGCAACTTAATGGACAGCCTAGCAGAATACACAAAGGGAGAGCTTCTGGAGACGGAAAATGCCTACTATTGTGAGAGGTGTGACAAGAAGGTGGACACAGTTAAGAGACTTTGTGTCAAGAAGCTGCCACCTATTCTTGTAATCCAGCTGAAGAGATTTGACTATGACTTCGAGAGAGATGCTGCAGTCAAGTTCAATGACTACTTTGAGTTTCCCCGTGAGCTGGACATGGAGCCGTACACCGTGGCTGGACTGGCCAGAAGGGAGAATGAGGCCGTTGACTGCGAGCCTGAGGACCTGGATCCTGGGATTGTTAGAAAATATAGGCTGAGAGGAATGGTGGTCCATAGTGGCCAGGCCAGTGGGGGGCACTACTACAGTTATATAAAGGATGGTGAGAAATGGTACAAGTTTGACGATGGAGACGTTACCGAGGTGAACATGCAGGAAGACGAGGAGTTTAAGTCCCAGTGCTGGGGTGGAGAGTATATGTCAGAGGTGTTTGACCACATGCTGAAGAGGATGTCCTACAGGAGGCAGAAGAGATGGTGGAATGCCTACATGCTTTTTTACTGTAGGGCTGACCTAGAGCCTGGTTTAGATATGAGTGGTCTTGCACGTGATATGGGTGGACTCAGTGTGGGAGGTCATCATGCAGACAAAGAGGGGGTTCACGTAGTCCAGCCAACTATGCCTAAACCAATCGAGAGGTCCATACTCAAACAAAATGTCAAGTTTCTTCACAATAGGAACCAGTTCTCCGCAGAATACTTCACATTCATGCGGAAGCTGATCCAGTGCAATGCTCCATTTGTCACGGTGGGCCAGGGGGAAAAGCTGTCACAGGACGCAGAAGAGCTGGCCATGACCACGGTTCAGCTCGCATCTGCCTTCCTTTTCACTGTAGGATTCCACACCAAGAAATCCCTACGTGGCAATGCAACGGACTGGTATGAGATTTTGTCACAGCACCTTCGTTGCTCCCCTGCCACCAGGTCATGGTTCTCCAGCAACGTTTTGTTCAGCCAGCCCACAAGGTTCAGCGAGTACTTGCTGGAGTGCCCCAGTGCTGAGGTTAGACAAGCTGTCTCCAAGCTGATTGTCTTCTGCGCTCACTTTGCCTCCTCCGACCCTCCCTGTCCAACTCCCTCCTGCCTGTCAAACGTGCCAGTAGACGTGTCCCCCACCTCCAATCTGTCGGACCACCTCCTACTGGCCGTGCTTGCCCTGCTCTGGGTGGAAGTGTCTGAACATGGCCGCCACCTCTCCCAGTACTTCAACCTGTTTGCAATCTACGCAAGCCTAGGTGTTGCGGAAAAGACCCAGTTGCTCAAACTGAATGTGGCTTCCCTGCTGATGTCCGTGGCTCTAGACGATGGTCCAGGCCCCCCTGTTAAGTACCAGTATGCTGAGCTTGGGAAGCTGTACCAGGTTGTGTCTACCCTGGTGAAGTGTTGTGACGTGTCAGCCTTGGCACAGTCCAGTACTGAGGGCCAGACACCCCTTCCCAACCCATACATGGACCCAGCTCTCAACCATACCTACATCATCCCAATTCAGCCGGCAGTATCAGATCTTCTGTTCAACAGGTATGGTTATCTGAAGAAGTTGATAGAGGAAGCCAATCAGGGCGAGGACACAAGGAGATTGTTGCAGTTCTGCTGTTGGGAGAACCCTCAATTTAGCCACGCTGTTCTGTACGAACTGCTGTGGCAGATAGCATTCGCCTACACTTATGAGCTGAGGCCCTACTTGGACTTGTTGCTTCATATGCTGTGCATGGAGGACAGCTGGCAGACCCACAGAATACACAAAGCTCTCAAGGGTATCCCTGACGATCACAGCAGCAGGGATGGACTGTTTGAAACTATCCAGAGGTCTAAGAATCATTACCAGAAGAGAGCCTACCAGTGTATCAAGATGCTGGTGGCCTTGTTTTCCCAGTGTCCCCAAGCCAGAAGCATGCTGGAGGGGGCTGGGGACCTTAAAAGGAAGTGGACCTGGTCAGTGGAGTGGCTCCATGATGAACTCGAGAGGGGTGGGGGACACAGAGCCCCATATGCCAGCACTGCAGGATCGAATGAGACTGCCAATGGATATTTCCTTGAGAGAAGTCACTCAGCCAGGCTGACATTGGAGAAGGCATGCGAGCTGATGCCTGATGAAGATGCTGATGAAGGTGTCGGTGGAGCTGAATCAGTTACTGTTGGAGCTGGGGGAGTAGATCCAGAAGACAGGAAGGAAACTTCAGCTAACAGAACCTTGGCACGACAGGGAGGGAGTGGGGGAAGCATCACACATGGAGTCCCAGTACAGAGGGAAGGAGGTGGAGCAGCAGTCAGCCCAACCCAGGGTAACAAGCAGAGAATGAGGAGAAGGGACGACGAAGACAGACGAGACCTTAGCAACATAGAGTGAATTGTTAACCTTGGTCCCAGTCAGTTTGGGAATCCTTTTCTACTGCAATGGTAGCGTTTCAGTTTTAGACAAAACAAGATTGCAATTGTTGTATCATACCATACTGTTTTCCATGCAGTTGGTGTAACCCCACCACAGTTGACCTTGCTATATCTATGTTCTGTTCCAAGTCTTGATAAAAATTTATAAAAATATCTAGAATTTAAGCTAATTGTGCGTGCACGGATAATATTCAAATTTTCTTAAGTTGAAGCAGGTGAAATAATTCGACCTAGTCTATGTCACAGATTGCAATCCTTTCCATGAATACAATTTTGCTGCATTTCTGAGGCCTGCAAACCCCTGGAGAAGATCTGAAGAATTAGATGATGATATGATGGGGTTTTGTTGGGTTCTATTGGCATTAAGTGTAGAAACTCGGTGAAAGTTTGTTGGTTGGAGACCGTAGTTAAAGAAAAACCCAAACCTGTGTTTTTGTAAGAAATTTTTAAAATGTGATTGATTATCAAAATTTGTGATAAAGTATTCATTTCTTCTTAATACACGTTTATGATCGATAATCGATTGCCTATAGCTGCTATAATTTATGTAATAATGTTTCTATTACTC
>Ga0307391_10000100_pt1 | contig 8233 bp, 13 predicted proteins | sample SouOceMePS1034R2_FD_203298 | JGI IMG/M metagenome (GOLD analysis project Ga0307391, IMG submission 203298) | Metatranscriptome of marine eukaryotic phytoplankton communities from South Atlantic Ocean - PS103-4.R2 (Eukaryote Community... | ecosystem: Environmental > Aquatic > Marine > Oceanic... | reverse complement strand
TACATCACTCTTACTCAGGCTCTTAACTTGTCAATGGGTGGCGCCCCTGCGGGCCCCGCCGGTACCGGTAAGACTGAGACGACCAAGGATTTGGGCCGTGCCCTCGGCCTCCAAGTCGTTGTGTTCAACTGTTCAGATCAGATGAACTACAATGGTATGGGGCTTATCTTCATGGGACTGTCACAGGCTGGCGCCTGGGGATGCTTCGATGAGTTCAATCGTATCAAGATTGAAGTGCTCTCTGTTGTGTCCACGCAGGTCAAGATTTGCCTCGATGCTGTTAAGCGCCTGAAGGCAAACCCTGCCAACAATATGTTCATCTTCGATGATGAATCTATTCAGATGAAGGTGACTGCTGGTTACTTCATTACCATGAACCCCGGTTACGCCGGAAGAACCGAGCTTCCAGAAAACTTGAAGGCTCTGTTCAGATCCTGCGCTATGGTGGTGCCCGATATTGTTCTCATTTGTGAGAACATGCTCATGGCTGAAGGTTTCGAGGAAGCTCAGGACCTTTCCAAGAAGTTCATGACCCTCTACTCGCTCGCTAAATCACTTCTCTCCCAGTAGATCCATTATGATTGGGGTCTCAGAGCTGTCAAATCCGTCCTGAGACAGGCCGGTGGCCTCAAGAGAGAGGACCCAGAAGGTAGTGAGTACGAACTCCTTATGAGAGCCCTCAGAGATTTCAACTTGCCCAAGATTGTTGTCGAGGATCGTAAGATCTTCAAGGATCTCATTAACGATCTGTTCCCCTAAATGGATCCACCCAGAGCTCAGAACGAAGAGCTTGAGGTTGCTTGCTAGGAAGTTGCTGTCAAGGCTGGTAGACAACCCGAAGACGCCTTCATCCAGAAGTGTGTTGAGCTTGCTGAAATCCTCGTCGTGCGTCATTGCATGTTCGTCATTGGAACTCCAGGTGTAGCCAAGACAGCTATCTGGAAGAACATGGCTGAGGCCTTTATCCACACTGGATGGGAGACGATCTACGACATTGTTGACCCCAAGGCTGTCACTTCAGATGAACTTTTCGGTTGCATGAACGTGAAAACCAAGGAATGGAGAGATGGTGTTCTCTCTGTCATGATGAGAGACATGAACAAATGCCAAGGCAAATTCAAGAGTACCCAAGACTACAAATGGGTTATCCTTGATGGTGATGTCGACCCCATGTGGATCGAGTCCCTCAACACGGTCATGGACGATAACAAGGTGCTCACCTTGGTGTCCCAAGAGCGTATCCCTCTCACCCCCTCCATGAGACTTATTATTGAGGTTTCCCACCTCAGAAACGCTACCCCAGCTACTGTCTCCCGTGGTGGTGTCCTGTTCGTCAACGAATCGGATATCGGCTGTAGACCCTATATCGATACATGGTTGGCCAAGTACAAGAACAAGAAGAAGGACGAGACCGCTTTCACCTCCTTCACCCTTTTCATTACCCAATACTGCAATGATAGTTACTTGGAAGATTTGAAACACCGTGAGAAGATTGCACCAGTTTGCGACATGGGAAGCTTCTAGTCCCTCACTTGCATCGTTGACTACCAGTACGACCAGCTCTTCGAGACCAAGGAGAACCAGGAGCTAATTAAGCGTCTGAAGGAGAACAGTGAGACTTACCAGGAGAACCTAAAGATCATGTACGAGGGTTTCTTCTCGTTTGCCTTCATGTGGGCGTTCGGAGCCACCCTATCCGAGGATAGAATCACCTTCAACGGCCAGATGCGCTCATTGTGCAAGGTAAAGATTCCCGAAGGCGGAATGTGCTTTGACTACTACTATTGCCCAGCCACTCTCTAATACGAGCCCTGGTCTGAAAAAGTGAAGCCTTTCGAAGGCGACTTCGATGGTCTTTTCCAGAACTTGGTTGTGCCTACTACTGAAACCACGAGACAGTTCTACCTCCTCGATGTTCACAGATCTATCGACAAGGCTATCATGTTCATTGGTACCGCTGGTACGGGTAAGACCACAATCATCAAAGACTACTTTAACACTCTTGACCCAGAGAAGTGCATGAACGCCACAATGAACTTCAACTCTTACACCGACTCTAAGGCTTTGCAGACTGTCTTGTAAGGTAACGTTGATAAACGTTCAGGAAAGATTCTCGGACCCGCCGGTGGGCGTCACCTCGTATTCTTCATGGACGATCTAAACATGCCTGTTGTCGACGACTACGGTACCCAGTCCCCTCTCTGCCTCATCAGACAGATCATCGACTACGAGATCATCTTCGACAGAGAGCATCTCGAGGAGCAGTACATCCTTAAGGACATTATGTTCGCCTCTTGCATGAACCCCAAGAGTGGTTCCTTCTATGTCGACCTCAGAACCACGCGTCATTTCACCCAGATCATGCTTGGTACTCCCGAAAAGGATATCCTTTTGACGATTTATCAGCAAATGATAATTAAGCATTTCGCTAATTTCGATCAACAAGCCATCAATGTGGCACCCAAACTTGTGGCCGCCACCGTGGTAGTCTTTAATGCACTCGCCCTATCGCCTCAGTTTGCTCCTACTGCAATCAAGTTCCATTACCAGTTCAACATGAGAGACGTGGCTAAGATCACACAGAACTTAATGCTTGCCCAGCCAGTGTCCTACAAGAGCAACGCTATGGGTCTGGTCCGTATGTGGGCTCACGAGTGCCACAGAGTCTGGCTTGATAGACTACTCTTCCCCGAAGACATTGCAGCCTACATGAATTTCATGAGAAACGGTCTCAAGGAACTCGTGGAGTTCAAGGAAGAGCAAGTGTTCGAGGAACCTCTCATATATACTGCCTTCATCGCTATGTGCAAGGGTCACGAGCCCTCGTACAAGCCAATCGAGGATATTGAAGAGCTCAGAAACATTCTCGAGAACAAACTTGAAGAATACAATGAGGCAATTTCTGTCATGGACCTCGTTCTCTTCAACCAGGCTATGGAGCATATTACAAGAATCGCTAGAATTCTGTTCCAGCCTTGTGGTAATGGACTTCTTGTCGGTGTTGGTGGTTCTGGTAAACAGAGTTTATCCAAGCTTACTGCTTTCATTTTGAACCAAGATGTTTTCAGAATTGTAGTTGCTTCCAACTATGGCCTCGCTGACCTGAGGACTGACCTCCAGACCCTTTTCACCAAAACTGGTGTTGCTGGTCTTGAAATGCTCTTCATTTTGACCGACTCACAGATTGTTGACAATAAGTTCCTTGTCTATATCAACGATATTCTGTCTGCTGGTTATATCCCAGAACTTTTCGCACCCGATGAGATTGATGGTATTCTCGGCAAGATCCGTGGCGAAGCCAAATCAATGGGTATTCTTGATGCCCCTGAGCACCTAATGACCTTCTTTATCAACAAAGTGCGTAAGAACCTGCACATGGGTCTCTGCTTCTCTCCCGTCGGAGATACCTTCAGATTCCGTGCCCGTCAGTTCCCCGCTATTATCAATTGCACATCCATTGATTGGTTCCATGCCTGGCCCAGAGATGCCCTTGTCGGCGTCGCACAAAGGTTCCTTGCCAAGATTGAATTCCCCACTGATGAGATCAGAGATTCCATTGCCGAACACATGGCTAATGTTCATTTATCCATCGATGATGCCAATAATGAATTCAAAATTTAGGAAAGAAGATTTAATTACACAACGCCCACGTCATTCCTCGAGCTTATCAGTTTCTACGAAAAATTGCTCGGTGAGAAGTAGGGATCTATCATTGATGCCATCGCGCGTCTCGATAGAGGACTATCCACGATGAGTGAGACCTCCAACAAGGTCTCACTCCTCAAGACTAAGCTCGTCCTCACTATGGAAAACGTCCAGGTTGAGGAGAAAAATACTGATGAGCTCATTGTCATTGTTAACCAGGAGGCAGATGCTGCTGAGAAAGAGCAGGCTATTGCCCAAGAGCAAGAGGATGCCACTAACATCATTGCCAACGCCGCTCAGAAGAAGATGGACGAGGCAACCACGCAACTTGAAGCTGCTGTTCCTGCTATGGAGGCCGCCGAAGCTGCCGTCGATTGTCTTTCTGTCAAGGCTATTGTCGAATTCAAATCTTTCGCAGCGCCACCTCCTGGCTGTGAAATTGTCACCAGGGCCATCTAGATCCTTAAAGGTGTCACAAACAAGAAATAACTAGTAGATTGGGGTGCACAACAGAAGATGATGAACCCACCTGCTGGTTTCTTGGAATCTCTGAAACTCTACCCAAAAGAGTCGATCACAGAAAAGATGAAGAGTGATCTTAAGCAACCCGAAATTCTAAACAACCCTATCTTCACCTATGAAATTATGCTGAAGAAATCTTCAGCTTGTGCTAACTTGGCTAATTGGGTTATCAACGTCGTCAAATTCCACGATATCTATGTCGTTGTTGAGCCCCTAAAGATGGAGGCAGAAGGTGCCGCCGCTGAAGCTAAAGAAAAGACGGAAGAGCTTAAAGTCGTCCAAGAGCGCGTTGCTGGTATCATTGCCGAAGTTAACGCCCTCAAGGCCAAGCTTGCTGAAGCTGAGGCTAAGAAAGAGGCTGTCGTTGCCCAGGCTACTGGTCTCCAACAGTCACTTGACCTTGCTAACCGTCTGGTTCACGGTCTCGCCGATGAGAACGTCAGATGGTAGCAAAATGTTATCACATTCCAGAATGAGAAACTTACTATGATTGGAAACACCCTTCTATCTGCTGCTTTCGTTTCTTACATTGGACCCTTCTCGTTCACTTTCAGAAATGGACTCTGGAGAGATACTTGGTTGCCAGATATCGAGAGTTTGAAGATTCCTCTGACTGCTGGAGTCGACCCTCTTCAGATTCTGTCTACGCCTTCCCAGCAAGCTATGTGGGCCTCTGAAGGTCTCCCCGCTGATAGAGTCTCAATCGAGAACGCTGCCGTCGTCGTGTCGTGCAGTAGATACCCCCTGCTTATCGATCCCCAGCTCCAGGGCATCAAGTGGATCAAAGGAAAGGAGTCTGAAGGCATGGTCAATATCCAGCTTACTGCCTAACATTGGTAGAAGAAGGTCGAATTGGCCGTCAGCACTGGTCAGATCCTCATGATTGATGGTATCGGCCAAGATATTGACGCCGTACTTGATCCTCTGCTTTCCCGTCAGTTCACCAAGAAGGGCAAGTAACTCTTTGTCAAACTTGGAGCTGAAGATGTTGAAGTTGCAAGATCTTTCAAACTTTACTTGCAGACCAAGCTGATCAACCCCCATTACAAGCCAGAAACTGCCGCTCAGTGCACAATTGTCAACTTTATTGTTACTGAGTCAGGTCTTGAAGACCAGCTTCTTGCTATGGTTGTGCGTGTTGAGAAACCCGAACTTGAGGCCAAGAAAGAAAACCTCACCAAGGAACAGCAAGATTTCATTATCCAGCTCGCCCAACTCGAGGCCGACCTACTCCACAAGCTTGTCAGTGCCGACTCTGATACTATCCTTGAGAACGTCGCGCTCATTGAGTAACTCGAAGTTACCAAAGAGACTTCAACCATCATTCAGGAGAAACAGATCCAAGCTAAGATCACTGAAAAGGAGATCAACGAGTCAAGAGAATCTTATCGTCCAGTCGCTGCCGAAGGAGCCATGCTCTATTTCTTGCTCATCCAGCTCTGGATTATTGACCACATGTACCAGTACTCTCTTGAGTCCTTCTAGAACTTCTTCTTCAAGGCTATTGAGAAGACTGAAGAGTAGGAAGATATTAACGCTCGCGTGGCATTGCTTATCTTAATGATCCGTATTGTCATTTACCAGTGGGTCGCTCGTGGTCTCTTTGAACGCCATAAGCAGATCTTCCTCTCCCAGCTGACATTCAGACTCATGTCCAAGAAGGTTGTTGAAGTCTAATACACACCTCAGCAGATGGCATTCCTGATTAACTGCCCCAGCACTGCTGCCGTTGCCAATCCTCTTAAGAAGTGGCTCCCAGACAAGGCCTGGTACTCAATCCAGAAGCTGATCGAAATTGAAGGTTTCGAGCAGTTCGCTACCAACTTGTCAAAAGACGCTCCTGCCAGATTCCTTATGTGGTACAATGAGATTGACCCTGAGGACCGTGCCCTTCCTCTAGAGTGGAGATCCCTCGAATCTCAACCTTTCCAGAAGTTACTTGTCGTCCGCTGCATGCGACCAGATCGCGTCACGACAGCGCTCAACAACTTCATCGGCTAAACCCTCCCCAATGGTGGTGACTTCGTTAACTGCGACTCTGCACTCAGTTCCATCGGTGTCCTTGAGGCGGCCTTCTCAGACTCATCATCTATCACACCCATTTTCTTCATCCTTTCCCCAGGTGCCAACCCTGTCAAGGATGTCGAATCCCTCTGCATCAAAGAGAAGATGGACCCAATCAAGCACTTGCACACTATTGCCCTAGGTGAAGGCTAGGATGTTGTGGCTAACGCCAAACTCGACATGGCCCACAAGGAAGGCCACTGGGTCATGCTCCAGAACGTCCATCTCATGCCAGACTTCCTGCTTGAGTTGGAAAAGAGACTTGCCCTCTTCGCTTCTGAAGGATCTGATCCATAATTCAGACTCTTCTTGACATCCGATCCATCCAAAGCTATCCCTATCGGTCTGCTTGAAAGGTCAATCAAACTGACTAACGAGCCACCCGCTGGCCTTAAGGCCAACCTGCTCAGAGCCTTCACATTCTTTATTCGTGAAGAATTTGAGGAGAAAGATACCAAGGTTAAGACCATCCTCTTCTCTCTTTGCTACTTCCATTCAATGATGCTCGAAAGAAGAAAGTTCGGATCCAAGGGTTTCAACATGATGTATCCCTTCTCTATCGGTGACTTGAGAGACTCCGCTATTGTTCTCCAAAACTATCTCGACCAGAATGCTGCCAGTGGAAAGATCCCTTGGGACGATCTTAGATACATCTTCGGTGATATCATGTATGGTGGACATATCGTCGATGATCTAGACAGAGTTTTCTGCACAGGTTTCCTTTCCAACCTCATGAACGACTCGCTTCTCGACGAGGCTAACATGTTCCCCTTCACAGACAACAAGGCCGTTTTCAAGTGCCCCGCCCCTACCACTTACGAGAAGTACATTGAATACATCGAGACTGAGCTGCCTCCTGAGACACCTCTAGCCTTCGGTATGCATCCCAACGCTGAAATCGATTTCAGAACCACTCAGTGCAATCAACTCTTCGTTATGCTCGTCGAGCTCCAACCTAAGACGTCAAATCAAGGCGAAGGCGGAGATACCGTCGCATCCAAGTGTGCTGAGTTCATGGGCCGTGTCGCTGACGAAGCCCAGCTTGACCAAAACAAGCCCAATGTTGATGATATCCTCAGCAAGCTCTCTGAGGAAGACCGTCGACCCTACCAGAACGTGTTTATCCAGGAATGTGAGAACATCGCCAAATTAATCAAGGAGATCATTAGGTCACTTGCTGAGATTGAGCTTGCCAACAAGGGTGAGCTTACCATGACTGAGTAGATGGAGAAGCTCATGTAAGAGATCTTCATCAATAAGGTGCCCACCACCTGGATGAAGTTGTCATTCGAGTCTACCAGAACTCTTGGTTCATGGCTCGATAACATCAAGCAGCGTCTTGAACAGCTGAACAGCTGGAAGGAGGATCCTACTAAGGAGCCATATATCACCTTCATCAACAGGCTGTACAACCCTCAGTCCTTCCTGACAGCCGTCAAGCAGGTCACTGCCAGGAGAGACACCATCGAGCTCAACAAGCTCACAATCATGACTGAAGTGCAGAAGAGAATGTACTGGGAGACTAACGAGCTACCCAAAAAGTAGTACGGTGATGGTGCCTATGTCTTCGGTTTCCAGGTCGAGGGTGCTCGCTGGGATGCTTCAGGCGGCCTCGAAGAGTCTGAGCCCAAGAAGCAGTTCTCTGTTGTTCCCGTCGTCAACTGCAAGCCTACAATGGTTATTGAGGGCAAGGAAGAGAAGGGAGTTTACATGTGCCCAGTCTACCTGAATGAGTCCAGAGGCAAGACCTTTGTCTTCATTGCACAGCTCAAGACCAAGCACCCACCACTCAGATGGGTCCTTGGTGGAGTCGCCATGATCCTCGATGTCGAGGGTGTTTCTGATGCTTATCCTTTCGGAAAAGAACCCGTCGCGTGAGCAACCCGCTCGCAAATACAACTTTTGGCAGGCAGTTTGTTTGGCCTTGGTTTCGACAGAGTTTTATACTCTCGATAGACTGGCTGAGTAAGCTAATGCCGAAAACCCCACACCTCTTTAATTG
>Ga0307391_10000091_pt1 | contig 8464 bp, 1 predicted proteins | sample SouOceMePS1034R2_FD_203298 | JGI IMG/M metagenome (GOLD analysis project Ga0307391, IMG submission 203298) | Metatranscriptome of marine eukaryotic phytoplankton communities from South Atlantic Ocean - PS103-4.R2 (Eukaryote Community... | ecosystem: Environmental > Aquatic > Marine > Oceanic... | reverse complement strand
TTTTGTTTGATGGTGAAAAGGTAAAGCCATGCTTCGAGGATTTCACAAGTTATGCGACAAAGCGCGTTGGGAAGAGGCTAGAGCCTCTTTGAAAGAAAAAAACGTTAGAGATGTAGTTGCAAAGCCCAGCGGAAGAGGCAATTGGACACCTTTACACTTAGCATGTAAACGCGATGCACCTGAAGATTTTATCTCGTCATTGATTGAGGTAGCCCCTAGCACGGTCGAGTTGTTTGATTCTAGCCACCGATTACCTATTCATTATGCAGCTGAAAAAGGAACGTCAGAGGTACTGCGTGTACTGCGCGAAGCTTATGCTCCTTCTATATGCCAAACAGATAAGGAGGGCAGAACTCCACTTCATATCAGAATTTTATCATCGAGCAGAGAATACGGAAATAATCGCCTTCCACCATCTCGAGAGGAAATGGGTTATCTTCTTGATGCAGATGGTATTGTAGCCAGGACTGTGAGCAATGATGGAAATCTACCACTACATCTTGTTTGCAACAGCATAGACCACTTCTCAGAAGAGAGTTTGCGTGTTTTGGTAAGATCTTTTGTTCAGGCTACGTTAGAAAAAAATGGAGAGGGCCTTTCACCAATTCATCAAGCTCTACTTCGATTTGTGGATACACCTCCAACACTCTTGCATCTTAATATCTTGATGGTCTTAGACGAAGTAGTGCATCTAAAGGATAAAGAAGGTCGCCTTCCACTTCATTGTGCATGCCAAAACTTTTCCTCGTACGATAACTTGAGTGCAATATTAAATAGAAACACAGAAGCTGCTGGTGTACCTATGAAAGATGGAAGATATCCCATACACATTATCGAAGAGATGCGAGAGGAGATAGAAGTAGATAAAGAAGAGATAGATAGAGCCTCTGACATGCTTTTTGCCTACCATCCAGATGTTCTACCTTTTCGAATGGACATTGAAAGATTGGAACGTCTGGTCATGGGCGTATGTGAGGAGGTTTATGAAAATCAGTCGTTGAGTGAAATTTCCCTCATGTTTTGGACATGGATGTGCACGTTTCCCGAAATGGAGGATAGTGATCATTTTTACTTTTCTATAATAGCAAGCACAGTCCGCTCTCTAGGTCCTGAATCAGCTCGCGCACTCATCACGATTGAAGCTCCAAATGGCTCACAAATTTTTGAAATAGCTTCTCCTCAGTATACTGCATTATTTCAGTCATATCTTCGTTTCGCTGATAAATATGAATTCAGTTCAGAAAGTCATGGAATAAAAGTAGGGTCATCACTATCAGTGCAAGTATATGACTATCCAGAAGAAGATGCTGATACTAGAGGAACTGGAACGAATTCTCGTGAGGTGGTCTTGACATTCATGTCCAGCAGGGAAGATTTTCTCAACGAAACAAACTTTCAATCGAAGCTTGTGCTTAAGGAAAATGAAGTATGTCCAACATTGCCAATCCTAGAAAGTTATGATATTGATAGGATTGGAACTGAAAATGAAACTGCTGGAGATCAAGCATTTGTGAGAGATCTAGGATCATGCCAATTCTTGGATTTAAGTGATTATCGATGCGCAATAGTTCGGCCAGCACATGGAGAAACTCTTCAAGACATTCTGTCAAAAAGAGATGATCTAATAACACGCAAGGTGCTAATGAAGAAGCTGGGGCGCTCATTAGCTTGTTTGAACAGGAATGGTATTTATTGTGGGGAGTTTAAACTTAACGCAATCATTGAGTTTGGGGAGAGCCTTGTATTTCGTGACCTTAGTTCGGCATGTGCATCTCTTGGTGTTTACCATGGATCAGAGTTTAGCTCTGGTTTTCTTCCACCTGAAATGGTCGCTGAGCTGAACTTTGAAGAAGTTGAGATGTACTTCAAATACTGGAAATGTGTCATTGATGATGCAAAGATAGTACGACTAATCTTTCCTGACGACAAAAAAGTTATTTTTCATCATGTCAACTCTTTTCTATGTAACATTAATGAACCAGAAACGCAAATGGTAACTGGACTCTGGGACAGAATATCAAACAATGGCAAGCTGTGGAAAAAAATTCAGCCACGATTCATTGATGGTAAATATTTCGTCCCTAAGTGTTTCAAAATGTGTGCCTCAACGAAGTGCCCGCTGTGGGAATCTAAACTACCATATGATTTGATGAAAATATCTGAGTTAACTGATATTTGGAGGTACTCGCTTCTTTTGTTTGAGTTATGGAGTGGTGAAGCACTGTTGCGTGTAAATGCAACAAATAATCTTACAAAACCGTTGGACTTTAGAGAATTATACAATTGGAATACACAGTCTTCCTTTGCTGCAAAAAGATATGAACGAGTGGATGACCCACTTGCTAGAGATTTATTTCGCAAGCTTTTTCGCGACAGTGAAACTAGGTGGCGACTGGAAGATGTGCTGGATCATCCATTTTTTTGTGAGTGGGAAAATGAAGATGTTTTGTTGAAAAATTTCTGCCTAGACATATTAAGTTGGGAAGAAAAAGAAGTAAAAAAACGGAAAGAACAACAAGAATATGAGAAGATAAAAGTAAAGGAGGAAGAAGATAGCTTAAAGGAGAAAGAATCCAACTTAAAGGAGAAAGAATCCAAATTAGTAAAGGAAGCAGAACAAATAAAAGCAGAAGCAAATGGATTACAAGATGATGCAGCACGGTTAGAAGAACACGAAGAGTTTTTGAAGGAGGAAGAGTTGAGGATTAAGCTGGAGCAGGAGGAGGAAGAGCAGAGAATTAGGATTGAACTTGAAGAAGAAGAGAAAAGGATTAAAGACGAGCTTGAAACAGAGGAGGCAAGAATTCAACATGACTTGGAAGAGAAGCTTGATGATATAAGGGAAGAGGAGAGGCGAGTGAAGAGTGAATTGAATGCGGAAGAAGAGAGAATTAGGTTGGAGCTGGAAGAGGTCAATAAGCTGAGAGAAATATTGCAACAAGAGAAAAGTGAGCTTGACCAAACTGAAGCTAATCTTAGGCGCGAAGTTTATGAAGAGCGGCTGCAGTCCAAATGCGAGATCGACGAAACTGAAGCTACACTCAGACGGCAACTCAAAAGTGAATTTGATACAAATGAAGTTAAACTCAAATGTGGATTGAATGCAACTGAGGCTAAACTCAGATTCGAGTTAGATGCAGCGGAATCTAAACTCAAACGCGAGCTTAACGAAGAGAGACTACAACTCAGACGCGAGGCTGATGATGAACGACAGCAACTCAAACGTGAGGTGGAGGAAGAACGATTGCAATACAAAAAAGAGTCTGAGGAAATCTCAGCATCTCTGAAGCGCGAGAAGGAAGGAAACTTAGCGGCGTTGAAGAGGGGGACGGAAGACCTTGGTGAAAAAGAACAACAGTTAAAACGAGAAATAGACGAAGTAGATTACAGGAGCAAGCGCGAACTCAAAGAAGAGGAAATGAAAACAAAAGCAAATCTAGAGGAGAAGGAATATCGATTGAGACAAGAGCTTGTTGACGAAGAAACGAGAATAAAAGCACAGCAACAAGATAGAGAAGCAAAATTGAAGCTTGAACTTGAAGAAGAGCGACAGAAATTTAGAACAGAACACGAGATTAAAGAGGCAAGACTGAAACACGAATTGGAGGAAGAAGAGCATAGACTTAAGATCGAGCACGAGCTCAACTTAGCAAAACAAAAGCAAGAGTTGGAAGAGGAAGAGCATAAAATGAGAAGCAAACAAGAAGAAAAAGAAGCAAAGCTCAGACGTGAAATTGAGGAAGAGAAATGGAAGATTAAAAGTGAACAAGAAGACGAAGATCGGAAACTGAAATTACTAATAAGAGAGGTTGAAGAGAAAGAGTTGAAACTGCAACGAGAAATGGAGGAAAAAGAAATACAGCTGAAACGTGAATTTGAAGAGAAGGAAATCAGACTAATTCGAGATTTAGAAACAAAAAGCCAAAAAGTAAAGCGTGAACAGGAAGAAGAAGGCCGGAAAGTAAAGCAGCAGCTGGACGAAGAAGCCCTGAAAGTAAAATTAGAACAGGATGAAGAGGCACGGAGACTTGAAGAATTAGCCCAGATGTTAGATGATGACAAGAGAAAGATGTCATCTGAGCAGCATGAAAGGGATTTAAGCCTGGAGAAGCAAAAAGAAAAGCACGAGCGAGATATGGAAGAAGAACGTGATCGATTTCAGCGCGAGATGGAAGAAGAAAGAGTCAAACTTAAAAATGAGCTTGAGATAGAGGGAAGGAAAATGAGAAGGGAACAAGAAGATAGAGAGTTATCATTTAATCGTGAGCAAAAAGATGCACAATATAAATTAGATAGTAAATTAGAAGAGAAACAGATCGAAATTAAGGAGAGCTTGGCGAAAGAAAAGGAGAAGATAAGAAATGAACTCTCTGAGAAATTCAGAGAAGAAGAGAAGAAGTTAATCGAGGAGCTAGAACAAGAGGAAAGAAGACTGGAGACGGTCAAAACGGAACAAGAAAGTAGATTCAAGGAAGAGGAAGACAGACTAAAACGTGATTTAGAAAAAGAAGAAGAAAGACTTAAATGTGAGTTAGATGAAGAGGAAGCTAGGCTAATACGCGAGCTTGCTGAAGAAGAAGAGCGGCTAAAGTTAGAATTGGATGCAGAAGAAACTAGAATTCGTATTGAGTTGGAGGAAGAAGAACAGAGAATCAAATGGGAACAAGGAGAGGAAGCAAGACGAATCAATGCTGAGCTAGAGCAGGAGGAGCAACGAATTAAGTGTGAACAGGAGGAGAGTGCAGTGACACTAATGGAAGAAGAGCATAGAATTCAGCGTGTACTCGCAGAAGAGGAAGCAAGGATAAAAGAGGAAGAAAAAGAAAGAGAATCAAAACTGCAAGAGTATGAGTTGAAAATTAGACGTGAATTGATTGAGAGAGAGATGAAGATAAAGAGAGAGCAAGAAGAAGAGGAGGAGAGAATTATTGCTGAGCAAAGTGATGAGCAAGAAAGAATGAATAAAGAATTTGAAGAGAGAGATGCAAAGCTGAAAGAAGCAGAAGAAATGATAAGAAGGGAAAGGGAGGGACATGAAAATATGATCAGGGAGGAAACACAAAATCAGAAATCATCTATCGCAAAGATCAAAGAAAAATTCAAGGAAGAACAAAGAGAGGAAGCCTTTCGAACTAAACGTAAGCTCAAAGAAGAAGCGGCACAAATACAGAGGGAGCTAGAAGAAGAAGCGCAGAAAATGAAAGAGGAGCAGGAGAGAGAAAGGCGTAGAATAGAGGAAATTGCGCGAAACTGTGACCAAAGAGAGCAAAAGTTACAACTGGAGCATGCAAGAGATCTTTACAAAATGAAGGAAGAGGCACAAAAACTTCTTGCTGAAAGAGCAGAAGAAGCAAGGAAACTGGAAGAAGAGAAGGATAGATTTAGGGCAGAGAAAGAGGAGATGGCGAAGAAAAGAAAAGAAGAAGAAGATGAGGATGTTCTAAAGAAAAAGGAGAATATGGTACAACAGAATATGGATGATGAATGGCGTCGTATGTACACTTCAAATATTTCAAATATTGATAGTGAAACTCGAATTATGCTGTCTCGTTCGACATGGGCACAATGGAAGGATATATATCCTAATGTAAAAGAATCTAAGTTTCCTCAATGCTTTGTTATTCTTCCATACAAGCTGGTTAATTATAATGATGTATTGACTATATCAGAAGATGACAGATCTATTGCAGAACAGATGGGGATGTTACTTGCAAATATGATGCAGGCAACTACCTTGGTAAGGAGACTGGCAGAAAATGATGGCTTAGGCAACGTTGACAGCCGCTCAAAGCTAGATGAATACTCTGAAATGAACAGGATATCAATTGTTAATGCAGAAACGAACTTAGCTGATATTTGTGATGGTATTACATTCAGAGCATATAATGCATCAATAGTAATGAGTGACATTTTCAGTGATATATTTGGAGATGCTGATAAAGGAGAAGATGCTTTATCGCACGCAACCAATCTTGTGAACAGTGTACTATGTGATGTCGTTGATATGAATATATGTGAAGAAATAACGTCAAACATTCAAAATGCAAGAAAATTGGACAATTCAGCAAGTATAGCATACAAGGCAGTGATAAACAACAGGTTCGAAGAAATGCTTGGTGCTAAGTATTGTAGAGGGTTTTTATCACATAAAATGGATGCAGAGAGAATTTTATTTGGAATGATAAAGCATTTTGTAGATGACCCACTAGCAGCTTCTGAAGCATTCCTTCAAAAACGAATTGAGAAAGTGGTAGAAATGTTTATGTCTTCGAATTGCTTACACTTTTACCTCATTGACGAGATGACTGGAATGCCGATATTGTCACCAGCATATACGTGTGAGATTGAATTGACTTACGATCTCCTTAGAGTACTTTTGCCTTGCATGCGTTTGAGTGTTAAGACAGTGTGCACAACAAATGTGGCCACTGGATTAGCTCGTTACGTGGGACTGGAGCAGTGCAACATACCCTTGGAATGGAAGCATCTTGCAAAGTTGAATTGTGAAAAGATTAACAAAGAATCTACTACTTATGACTTTCAGAGTTTTGAAAGCGCTATTAGTAAGGTGCAATTTTTTGCCAAAGATGATGCACAAATGACAAAGTTTCATGGTAACTTGTTGGCTGAATACCAACAGGTTTTATTGTTGATTGATCCTGCAAGCAATTTTGCAAATATGTTCAGGTTATCGGCATTAAATGATTTGACCTTATGGACATGTAGACAAGTGGAAAATGAATTAGAAGCTGAGATCAGAATGAACGAAATAACAAAAAAGAAATCTGGTGAAACAGTAAAGATGCTGGAAGAGATATGGAAAAAACGTGAGGGAGGAGTTGCACGAAAGTTTAATAAAATAATTGACAGTGAAAAGGGCAATCTAAAATTAGTGCATCCTAAGGAACTAATTCCCCTGCAGCCTGAGCCTACACACGAACATTTTCTAATATCTAGCCCATGCGTAAGAAAATATACACTTGCTAATGATGAGAAAAGTCAAGGATGCATAGAAGTGATTCTTGAAAGTAAGTCTGAAGAGGATGAAAGACGAGATGATTTGTTATTGCGAGACGCCGAAAGTGTACGGAGCAACGCTGAGCATAAAACTGCAGATATGTCCTCATCAGCTAAATTCCGCTCTTCGTTAAGACGTAATAGAAAGCTAACAGTAAAAGTAGAAGCAAATACAGAAGAACAAACGTTGGCGCAAACTGAAGTGAATCGGTCGTCTATGCCACCTGCGAGAGCCACCTACAAGATTCATCCTAGTAAGGAATATGAGACAATGTCATATGACGCAGCGCCTAAAAGAATGGATTTAAACATTGAAAGTAGCGAACAAACCACTCATGCATTAATTCAGTCAAGAAGCTCATCAATGGAGGATATTACAAGCAAAGAAAACGAGAAAAGCGTGTTTGATCGTTTAAACCAATCAATGAAATCAAAGAATCTAAGGAAGGAGCAGAAGCAAGAAAGCTTGGTTGAGGCGGAAATTAATGATTCGTTGCCAGCAAGGCAAGCAGAACTTAAAGACGTGAATCACAAATCCAGGTTGGAATCAATAATGAATCTAACTTCTGTATCACCATCACATCAAATAAGTAATATCACCTCTATTCAAAAGCCACGGGAATCTCAGCCGACAAAGGTTTCCACTCGCTTGCAAACAAGAGAATTTGCAGGAACCCCAAACGCTCTGCGCGCAACACGCACTCAGTTATCAAAACATATATCTGGCACATTATCAGTACGTAGTCAGAAAGATGCACCATCTATGACCGGTAGATCACAGTCTCCAATGCAAAGAGAGTTGCTATCTATGAACGGTAGATCACAGTCTCCAATGCAAAGAGATTTGCTATCTATGCATGGTAGATCACAGTCTCCAATGCAAAGAGATGTGCAGTCAACAAATAGTAGATCACAGTCACCATTTCAAAGAGAAGCACCATCCATGAATGGCAGATCACAGTCTCCAGCACAAAGAGAGGCATTGTTCACGAATAGTAGATTGCATTCCCCAGCACAAAAGGATATGATGTCCCTGAGTGGCAGACTACAGTCCCCATTGCAAAAGGAGGTGTTGTCCATGAACGGTAGATCACAGTCCCCAGCACGAACTGTATCATATCCCACATCATCTGGTGCATCTAAATCATCAGTGAGGAGCCGCATCCCCACTGTGATTACAGCAAGAAAAGGTCAACTTGGCGAACAAGTTTCAGAACAGAAACTCTCTCAGATTAGACTTGCAAAGAGTTCAGCATCTCCCCAGACTGAGCACCACAGGATAAGATCAATGTCACCATCAGTAATGCGCACAAGGACGGTACCTTCTTCTCCAATGCGAGGACTCAAGCCTTCTCCTGTAACATCTCGTTTTGTGACACCTGTCACACCAAGGACACGTTCCATCAATCTTGCCACTACCAGATCTATTGGACACAGACAGTAAGCG
>Ga0307391_10000078_pt1 | contig 8887 bp, 1 predicted proteins | sample SouOceMePS1034R2_FD_203298 | JGI IMG/M metagenome (GOLD analysis project Ga0307391, IMG submission 203298) | Metatranscriptome of marine eukaryotic phytoplankton communities from South Atlantic Ocean - PS103-4.R2 (Eukaryote Community... | ecosystem: Environmental > Aquatic > Marine > Oceanic... | reverse complement strand
CTTCAGAGCTCATCTTTTAAATAACTCGTTTTCCTCAAGATTCTGTATATAATAATATAACTCTAATATTTGATGACTAAAATATATCCAGCTGAATTTTTGTCAAGTAGTATACACCCAGCACTGCTTTTAGCAATAGCGATCGTCGCTTCTAGCTAATGATTGGGGAAGGATGTATTCTTCATCATCTGGATTCATGATACTCAAAGTATCTACAACATGGTTTTGCTGAATATCATAACATTCGTTGTTGTTGTTTATACTATTGGTAGCGTTAGCCACCTTTTCCACACCTTGATCTGAAGAGTTATCAATGGATTGGCCAACTCGATACTGATTTTGGTATTGGGTTGCTGAATGTGCTGCATCTAAGAAACCATCTTCAACTTCTAAATTGGGATTTTCTATCGATGTGGCGTTCGCACTTGGAGGAAACGTACTATCCTCGCGGAGCAGAACCCATCGGAAGGTATCAGTAAACATAACAGCAGGTGGTGTGATATTTTCGCGTGCGGCAGCAACATCTCTCTCTGTGAATTCGTTATCAGCAAGTTTTGGTGTATCCTGGAGAATTGCAACAATGGCGGACTGATCGCGTTCGTACTGACTCACAGCCTTCATCACAAATGTGTTCAAAAACGCCAGAAGTACAGCACTAATCGCAAGAATGTACACTCCGAATTCAGCGCCAGCTTGAACTCTAAAACACTGAGCATCGCTAGCATCGATGATTCCATAATATGCAAGGACAGCCAATGTTCCGCTCAAGCCTTCACAATATATATTAACCATAAAATCACTGATTGGTCCAAGTTGCCATGATGAGATGAGAATTGCGATTATGTATACCTCCACATATTGCCAGGCCTGCAAACTTTCAATAGCAACCGAAAGACGCCATCTCTCTTTCTGATTCAATGGAGAAAACCATTGGCGGGCGAGGCAAAACGCCTGTGCCATTGGAACAAACAAAACTGATGATATCAGTACGGTAGAAAAGGCTCCAAGACCAATATAATCCCCTAAAGATCCAAGATATTTTGCTTCTTCAAATAAAACGCCGATAATTCCGAAAACGCTGTGCTTAGCCATTGCTTGCTGGAACCCCTGTCCTGATTCAATTAATATGCCAACAATTCCAAGAAACTCTATTGAATAAGACGGAACAAGAGATCCGACAGCCAAGAGGATATTGAGAGCAACACAAACAGTTGTAAGTGTGACATCTGCACCCTTGCGCACAATTACTCTGTCTTTTTCTCCTCTATGAGGACGCGCAAAGGGATGAGCATGCAGACGATCCTCTTGAGCATTTGTATCTTTTGCTAAGCGACTAGCTTGGCTGTCACTTCCTTCTTCATCGGTGACTGGCATAACATATTTAATGCTGATTCTTTGCTCATACTCAGCAGATGCAGCATGCACAATGCGACGGTGGTAATGGATGATGAGGTGGGAACTAACTTGCGAAATAATCTGAGCAATCATATTTGCATACAAACCCCACATTGGAACCACCATGAGGTCAACAGAATAGAAGTCATTTGGGAGGAAATCAATGTCAGGACTTTGAATAGAGACACGGAATGCAACAAGAGAGAGAATGAGGACAAAAACGTCAATCATACTCCATTTCGCAAGTGCGTCAAGCCAAATAAAGATAGATCCACGTCTTGAAATCGACACCATTCCAGTTGGGGCGAACCAAAGAAACAAAGTAACAAGCTGTTTGGTGTAGGGCCATACACCGGAGAAAATGATAATGAGAATAGCAAGCGCTTTCCCACCTGCTCGCCAAATATCCAGAACTGATTGTGCAATGGAAAATTCAAAGAAATTGCTGATATTTATGACATCCCCACCAACTTTTACATCAACATTCACTGTACCTCCGAGACTTAAGTGCCCAGATAGAAAAAAAGCAATATTCCCAAGTAAAATCAGTGGGATACTGATGCGTACCAAAAGTGGGATCTCTCTCGCATTGAACATCGACATAGTGGATCGATTTAAAGCCATTTCCTTTTGTAGTGACCCCTTTTGTAATTTTTGTAGCAAGATGACTTTTTCTGGTGAAAGAGTTTCAACCCATCTTTTGCTGCGAATTGTGACAATGTATTTAACAAATGCAATCACTAATAGAACCGCAGCTATGAGACACGCAGCTGTGATAAGCAAAGTAATAAGGAAAGCAATAGCGGTGTCCTTATTCCTGGGACTCGCAAAATCTTCGTATTTTACAGCACTTCCGTTTTCCACGTATCCTTCCCTATGTGGGCAGTTGCGTCGTGCTGTATTTAATCGTCGATCAATCTGCATCTGAAGAAATTCTCCACCAAGAAGTTTTGTTGCATAGTCTAGTAAGCTTGTTCCAACTGTGTAAAGATCCTCAGCCCCTTCCTGAGTTGATAACAATGCTGCGAATTCTTCAATTTGAGGGCTTGAACAATCAACACAAGATATATTGAGGTTCATCTCTGAAAGCGAAAGGAAAAGATTTTTTAGTGCTGCGGTTGGGTCTGATTCGGGCAATCGGACTCCTCTTCTGTCAAGTTGTGGTGCTGGTATTGTTGCCAACCAGCATTCCAGATTCGAAAAATCCCTGAGCGGGAACTCAATTAAGGATGCCTCTGAGATCTTGAGAAGCATCTGCAACATAATTGTTACGTATGATAAATCTAGGCTAATATCCACTTCATTGCGCAATTGCTGGTCTTCGTTCCCGGTCAAAAAGAACAAAATGGTTGCTGCAAATCTAAGAGGCTTGCCCCCAATTCCAATTGATGCAGTGTTGTTCAAATTGTGAGGAAAATTTTCCATTGGATTTAGGATTGAAAGAGGTGACCCAATAGTGTCCAAACCTGCTATCCTTGCGTTGAATACCTTAAAGCCAAGGTTTGCCTGAAAGCTGCCAATATCAATGCGACTTCCTGAATCAAGGAGATCGCCATCAAATCTAAACGTACCAACCTCGCCTGATTGCGATGTGGTGATTGGATCGATGAGTAAACCATTAATAGCAGCAGTACCGTCAGTCTCGTTGATTTTCAAAAGATCGTCATTGATAAATCCAACGATTCTTCGAAGAACATCCCCGTAAGGCTCTTTTCCACTTCCTCCCAAGGCCAATGCATTTTCATCCGACAACAATAGGTCACGGAAATCGACAAATGGAGTTGCTCCTTGAACGGTCGGATTTGGACAAGACTGCAAAGCATCCATATCCAAATAGTATGACATCCAATTATTTAAGATCGTACGAACTGTGGAGCCAAAAATTTTGGGGATAGCATCGATAATTACACTCCCATACTCAGTATCTAGCATTTCATTAGTGTTGGATAAGATCTTCCCTAGTCTTTCTGGAAGAAACCCTGCAACACTGATGCCATTAAAACTTCCAACTTTGACCATTAAATCCGTCAATTCAACGTTGTGAGCTGTCGAGAGCAGGCAGGGTAGAATCGTTTCTAGGTGCAGAAGGGAGCCAAACTGTAGTTTGCCAAAGGAGTCTTCGTTGATTGCAAGAAGCACAGTAGCAGAGGCTGTTATGTTTGAAAGCTCAAATGAAAGAGTCACAGTTTCTGATTCTGTTTGTGTACGTGCCTCGGCTGTGGGAGACGATGATGTCAAGATGGAAATATCCACCTCAATCGATAGCTGTTCCAATTCAAAACTATTTGCAATTGTCTGAGGCGCAATGTCGTCAAAAAATTTGAAGCTTTTAAAGGTGTCAGCACCAATTACTCTCATCTCGTCGACTTTAAATTCTGTTCCGTTCTGTCCAAACTTCAAGTCTTCGAATTTCACCACAAGCGTCCGATTTTCATCTAGCACCAACTGTCGCATAAGTAAATTCGCACCTATATCTGCGTCACCGTTCATTCCATCGAGATCTCCCTGAAGTTCTCCAAGGTATGACTTGAGTCCATCAATTGCACTATCAATCCAATCTCCAAAGTACTTTCCTAGGGAAGAAATATCTACCAGTGTATCATTGGGCACCTTTAGATTTTCTTGGCCTGATAAAGGGTAGGTATCAATTTCAATGCTCTGATGTGACAAAGCGATCAACACTTTCGCCATATCAACCGCAAGTGCACCAATGAATACCATACTATCAAGAGCTTCAGGACTCAATGATGGGAAGCTCAGTTCAGATACGGGAACTGTGAAATTTTCATCATAGTCGGGACTATGGGGACATTTCTTGGAGGAGTCCAAAACCATTCGGTCAAGCGCAGTCTGCACAAAATCAGATTTGAGAATCTCTGAAGCGAAGGAGACCGATCTCTGTTTTACTTCTGCCGTTGCTCCTGTCTCGTCAAGAACTTCAACCACATCTGATATTGATGCCAAACCTTGACTCGTGCAATTGGTGCAAGTTAAATTGAAGCGGAACCGTTCAATTGCCAAGCTGAAATATTCTAGCGCTAGGCTTGAATTTGTACCAGCAACACGAATTCTATCATTGTCTAGTTCAGGTACTGCCAAGCTTGCCATCCAACAGTCGATATTCAAAAAATCTTCCAGTGGAAAAGTCGTCAGCCTTCTTTCTTGCATTTGAGCTAACATAGTAAGAGCAATTGCAGCGTTATTCATGTTGATACTGAATCGCATTTCATTCCATGTTGTGAGAGCTGGGTGACCTGATGCTTTCAGAAGAAGACTGACACTTGCGATCAAGTCATCAGGACCGACTCCAAGTATGGCAGCATTATTTAGCAAGATACTGTTGGTGTTATTAGGTTCAAGAATTGAAAATGGGTCTCCCACTGTGTCAAGGTTGTCAAACTTCACATCAAAAACACTTAATCCTAGGTCATCGAAGCCAAACTTTTCGACATCTTCAACATCAATACTTGCAACTTCGTCAGAAATAACAATAGTACCTTCTACACCCGAAAAAGATTCTGTCACTGGCCTCACGAGCTCTTTGTTTATTATGGAAGAATTGCCTAAGAACTCATTTAAGAGAAGCTCTTTTGCAAAGGATAGAAGATTCCCATAAGGCGAATTACCACTTCCACCAGCCTCTTTAGCCTCCTTTGCTCCCAAAAAGAGGTCCCTGAAGTCAACAAAAGTATCAGATGGTGTGGACTCGTATGTATTACAAGAAACATCGTCACGGTCTGTCTTGGCATCCCAAATAGCTCCATTGAGAAGTACTCGGAGAGTATCATCAATGACCAAGGCAATTCCTTCCACAAGCTTTTCTTGGTAGGTATCAAAAACTGGACGCACCGATTCATAGATTTGATCAAGGACTTCATCAGGTAAAAAACCTTCAAATATCGGTGTTGGTATACTTCCCACAGATATCGCCATTTGAGTCAACTCTAGAGCATGTATTTTCTTGATAATGCAAGGAAATATTTGTCCTGTATTCAGTATTGATCCGAGTTCAAATGCCCCAAGAATGTCCTCACTCATTGCAACCAGTAAAGCCAAGTCCAACTCTACATCTTTGAAACCAATTGATATCGAGAGTGTCTCAGCTTCAAGCTGATCCAAATCAAACTCGTCATCTGAATCATCGAGCAATGTCAGCTTTATGTTGACTCCAATGGATAGATAGTCACAACGGATTCGGTTACGTAAAGTCTGATTCCCAATGGGTTCCAAAATATCAAGCGAAGTGATGGTATCAACTCCTTTGAAGAAAATAGAGTCAATTTGCACTCTTAAGCCAGCAACGGTGAAAGTAACATCATCAAATTCAATTGGAATTGCTCCGTCGTCCGCGAGTAAATAATCGCGAAGGAGAGTGTTCACACGGAGGTCTGTTTTTCCTGTCGATTCGTCTCTCACAGTCTCATTTAAATAACTCTTTAACCCGTCAAGCGCTGCGTCGGCATAAGAGCTGAGGAACGAATCACCCAAATTGTTAAAATTGAGAAATTTTTGCTCTTGCGAATCAATTTCTGACTGTCGAGACAAAGGTTCAGTGGGAATTTGTGGTTGTTGCAGATGCCTTTCAAAAAAGACGACAATGCCAATTTCAGCAGCCAGAGCCACTGCTATAACAACAGTCGAGACGGCATCTCTAGTGATATTTGGCAGTTCAATAGCACCAAAATCACTTGGCTCAGTTCCATTCACATAACCAGGACTATGAGGGCACAGTCGCGGTCCATCATAGACCATACGATCAAATAATGTCTGCAGCCAATCGGAGGTACCCACTTCATTTACAAAGTTTACGACTCCATCTTTAATTGCTTGGATTCCTCCTGTCTTGTCAACCAATTTGATCACTTCTGGGAGAATTGCAGTTCCAGGACTTGTGCAAACCACGCACTCTGCATCGAGAGAGAAGTCAAGAATATCAAATATAAAGTTCGAAATACCAAATACCAAATCTGTTTCCGCAGCAATTTGGCGTCCTGTCTTCTCATCGAGGATAACGTCGGGCAACATTGCAAGCCAACAATTATAATTGAGAATGTCGTTCAACGGAAATTTTGTCATTGACAATGTGCTAACTTTGGCAATAATATCTGCAGTTAAACTTGAAGTGGGGATTTTCATGATGATGTCGAATTCGTTGTCCATCGCCATGGGACTACCTTCACCCTCTAACTCGACCAGAAAGCGCAATTTCGCAGTAATCCCACGATCGGGCACAGGTCCAAAGTTTAATCTATTGGAGAGCACATATGGATTATCCGTTGGATAAATAAGTCTGAATGGATCAGTAATCGTATCAAGATCAAGAAAGCGCAAATTATAGATAGCGAATTTGAATCTGTCGACAAAGTAGTCATACAATTCATCGATATCGGAATTCTCCCACTCAAATAAGGTGTTGTTCATAAGAATACTTCCAGGTATTTCTGAATATGGGAGGGCTCCAACGAGAACTGAATTGATGGCAGGATAACCCGAATCGTCCAATTCAAAGAGTTGTTCTCTGATGAATCCCATAACTGAGGATCCCAAATCTCCAAACTCTCTTACACCCCTACCACCAATTGCTGCAGCTTCTTCAGGTCCGAGAAGAAGATCTCTAAAATCGACAAACTCACTTTCAAATGAGATTGAATTACAACTTACGAAATCCGGATTGTTCAAAAACGAACCAATCAGATCATTGTTAAGAATATCTCTGATCGTGGTTTGGAACACGTTCGGCACAGCTTTAAGAAATACCGTTTCATACATAGCAAACAAAGCTGCGACTGCCGTTGACGCAATGCGATCAATCCCAGGAGATACAAAACCTGCCAGTTTTGGCTCACGCACATTCCTAACACTGACATCAAATCCCACTGTAGAAACTTCAAAAATACCCGAAAGGAGGCATCCGATTAAGTTATCAAAAGATAGCATAGAACTCAATTTTACATTTCCCAGTTTTAGCTGATCAATCGCAAGAAGAAACGAAAGAGTTGCATCAATGTCATCAATACCAAAATCGACTGTAAATTGTTCAATGACGCGCGCGGCCGACGGTGTTTCGATCAAGGAATCAGGCAAGGTTGATGGTTTTATGTCGGTTGTAAATGAAACTTCAACATTGATAAATGATAACGTCAAGTTGTTTGACAGAGTATAATTTCCAATGGCAAAAAGAGGTTCAAATGTTGTGAAAGTATCTAGTCCATAAACTTTGACACTGTCAATTGTGATTTTTGATTCAGTCAACGTATCGTGTCCTTCTATAATGACTCCATCAGTTGCAAAATCCAAGTCAGCAATATCAACTATCAAGGCTCCCGTATCATCCAATATATTGTCTCGAAGAAATCCGTTGATACCAAGCTCTTCAGACCCGTCAGCTATTTTTTTTGCTCCAAAAAGACCATTTAACGCGTTGAGAGCAAGCGACACCGAGCTTCCTAATTCGTTCTCGATGTCAAGGAAATTTAAAAGGTCGACGGTGTCTGGAACAACCATCGAATCCTCGAGGTATAATGGGTTTGCATATTCGGGAGATAAATCCTCAAAATAAGGATTGATAAAGTTGTCCGCAAGATTCAGCATGTCAGCACCAAGATTATCTCCAAGACTGCGTAATTCGGTACAAACAAACTTTTCAACTTCATTCGCAATTGTGTCACGAATTAGACTTTCCACAAGATTAATAATCGCAGCAACTACACCTCCTCGGAAATTCAGATTGGTAATCCTGATATTGGTTTCGCAGCTCTCGATATTTACTGTTGTGGGTGGTCGAAGATCGAAATCAGGTGATTCAAAACGAAGAGATAACTTGGCAGAGTTATTATCAGTATATGCGTCACACTCTCCTCCTCCATTGAATATGGTCCAACTATACCGATAATTCAGATAGCATGTCAAGTCTAATTCGATAATATCCAGCGTGAAAATCAATTTTTGGTTGGTTTGGCTGTATGTAATGATCACATCACCGATAGAAACACCCGTACAACGTATATTGGACAAATCCAACTTTACACCGGCGTCTACAGATGTATTCGGAAGTTTGAGTACAGCTCCATTAAAGAGTTCGTTTAGTGCTGCAAAATCACCAATATCTAAATGACGACGGAGTGAGAACTCCCCTTGCTGTGATTCTTGAGGAACGCCCGCTGTCATTTTTTTAATAATAGGATCCACAAGCTTGACAACCTGTGACAAGGTACTTCCCAAATGTTTGTCGTCGGTTCTGAAAGATGTGGTAGTTGTTTGAGATATATCATTATTTTGGTGATAGAGTAACGACCTAAGACTGCTTCCTTCGGAAAAGTGCCACCAAAAGGTAAAATAGAAGAAAACTGTCATTAGCCTGACAGTAGAACTCATATTATAATGAGAATTAAGCGCCTTTCGAACTTTCTAATAGTGTGTCAATAGAATTATTCTCTCGTTGTTGCAATTGAGGAATAATGGTGGTCTAAATTTTTATGATGTTCAATTGCTT
>Ga0307391_10000076_pt1 | contig 8948 bp, 17 predicted proteins | sample SouOceMePS1034R2_FD_203298 | JGI IMG/M metagenome (GOLD analysis project Ga0307391, IMG submission 203298) | Metatranscriptome of marine eukaryotic phytoplankton communities from South Atlantic Ocean - PS103-4.R2 (Eukaryote Community... | ecosystem: Environmental > Aquatic > Marine > Oceanic... | reverse complement strand
GGGTAGTACAAATAATATTTGTTAGTAAATGAGCAGAAATTGCTATTCATATAAGTTGGTTTACTCAGAAGGCCATGATCAGAACGGCGATAGTGGCCATACTGGAGGCGAAAAGAGCAAAGGCGCCAGCAACCTTCTCTTCAGCCACCACGTAGGAATCTGGTTCAGTGTAAATGATAGTTCCTGTGGCGGTGGGGATAGTGTCGAATGTAGTGGCATCGTCATCAGCGTAGATTCTGGCACCCATGGAGATGTCATACGTCTTGTTGAAATCGGCGGGGTTGCGACCAATCTTGGGAATCTCCATGGCGAGATAGCAAGCGAAGTTGGTATTTCCTTCAGTGGTGCTTTCATCAGCGTCAGGGGAGTGAGTAGAGTCGGCAATCCATTTGTGATCTAAGTCATCTTCCAAGAGTTCGGGAGCCTAGGCACCCCAGGCGATGTCGACGACAAGTGCAGACTCTGGGTGGAGCGCATCGGTGGCGTCGCTATCCAGGGTGAAGTAGTCAACGTGCTGGGCATCAGAGCCCTTGGCAAGCTTGCAACCAATGGTGAAGGCGGATCCATCAGCTTGGTCAACGAGTGTGACCCACTGGTAGAAGACTTGTCCGTCAACGAATAAACCATCGGTGGCGTCGAGCTGGAGGGTCCAGTACCACCAATCGCTGGCAACGGTCTACTCATAGGACGTGAATCCATTGACGTAGCTCTGGCTGGCAACGTAGCTTGTTTCAACCTCTTCCTGCCTGCCTCTTGAGGTAACCATGTTACTAACAGATGCATTAGCTTCATTTTCAGCAGCGGCGTCCGCTTCAGCTTCAAGAGCAGCAGCAGCAGCGGCCTCCTATTCAGCAATTTCAGCGGCAGCAGCGGCTTCTTCGGCCTATTGAGCCTCCCAGACAACAATCTTGTCAGCGAAGACATCTGTGGCAGTGAAAGTGTACGACTCCTTCAATTCTTTTTCTTCTGAAACTTGTTTGTCAACGAAATTGACAACTTCATTGTATTCAGCGCTGAACGTCAAGTCGGATCTGTACCAGTCGAACTCGGGCTCGGCTGTAGTGGTGAACTCCAAAGCATCGTTGTTTTCATAGAATCTCATGCCGAATTGCATGTCGTAAGTGAGGGTTTCAACATCAACTGAATCGTCGAGTCTGACTTCAACCTCGCACTGCTGGATGGAGTAGTTACTGACGCTAGTACGATTGCTATCCTTAAGAAGGAAGATATCCTCATTGTAATAAAGAGCATTGTAGTCAGCTGTCGCCATCTTGCCCTCCTTGTTCTGGTTTTTCCAAAGCTTGCCAACGATACCTTCAGATTCTGAGGACATGTTGGTTTCACCGATCCATTGATCGACCGAAGTCTTGCTGATATCGTTCACGGCGACCTTGCAAGCAACAGCTCCAGTGTTTGCGTCAGTCATGGCACTGTCAGCATACTTGAGCCACATGTAGATGATTTAATCATCAACAAAGAGTGATGAGGGAGCCTCAATGGCGAAGTTGAAGAACCATCTATCCTCAGCATCACTGGTACCGTAGAGCTTGTATCCACCCTGGACTCTCATCCAGAATTTGCCGCCCAGGTTCAGGTCTGGGAAGTAATCGTCAACTTTGAAGCGGAACTTGTCATCGAGGTAGATGACAGTCGATTGCTTATCCTCTTCGACATCCTCTTCGTACAAAACGGAGAGATCGCTTTCAGGCAGAGTGAACTCAATCTGGAAGGACTGCTCGGGCAGGGAAAGGGGCTCAACGTCATCTTCGTCAGCATAAATACGAGATCCAATAGTAACGTTGTAAGTGCCAATGATGGGGTTGGTGTCGTTAAGTTTGCCGTCGTACTCAATGACAGCAACGCAGGGTTGAACCTGAATGCCATCATCAAGATCGTACTTATCGTACCATTCGAGATCCTGAATAAGATTGAAAGAATCCTTCTTCGCGGCCTTATCTTCATTGTTCTGCTGCTTATAGGTCTTGCCAGCGACAGTAGTTGAGTCAGTGTTGAGTGTGCTGGTACCCTAGTAGGTCTTAACTTCAGAGACGTAAGGGTCACCGATCTTGGTGGTGCAACCAATGGAAATAGGGTCAGACGAGAAGTCGTCAGACTTGACGTAGGTGGCCCACTGGAAGACAATCTTTCCTTCCTTGAGGGCGTCCGCAGGGGCCTCAATCTCGAACTGGAAACCGAGCCAATCGTTAGCATTCTCATCGTATGGGTTGACTTCGAAGCCAGCAGAGAGGTACTGTGTGACATCACCTTCAACTCCAAAGATAGTCTCAGCGTCATATTCGAAATCTTCCTCAGCGACAATCTGTTTGTCCTTGACGGTATCGTCATATTCCTCTAAGGCGAAGTCAGCAGCGGGGATGAAGTAAGTGAAGGTCATAGCGGGAAGCTCTTCGTGGACAGCTGAATCTCTATCTTCATAAATACGGCCACCGATAGTAACAGTGTAATCTGTGTTGAAAAGGTCTGCAGCTTCTGAAGGAGGAATTTCGATCTAGACGATGCAAGACTGCCTCACCTTGTCGTTGGAGATATCTTAGAGCATGTACTCCTCTGTATCCCATGAGCGCATGTATGCAGAATATTCAGCAAAGGCCTCATAGTTAGTTTCCCATGCGGGCAAATCTGTCTAAACAGTTGAGTCAAAGGTGTTGTCATACTCAATGATATCAACGTTTTCATAATCACCCATTGTAAGACCGCAAGAAACGGTAACCTTGTCCATCGACTCAGCAGTGTCCTGGAAGGAAGCCCACTGGAATAGATAGTTATCAGCATTGAAGTACTCAAATGGCATCTCAAGACTGAACTTGAACATCCAGAGGGTAGTATCGAAGTTGGGCACGACCTTGAAGGCACCTGCGACCTTCTGGAAGCCTTTGCCGGAAATGTCCTCAGCCCAGAAGGGGGCGACGAAATCGGCGAGATCCAAGAGACTGGACTCTTTGAAGACAGAATCCTCTGAAACACCCTCATCGAACTCAAAATCGTCACCGAACTCATAAGATGGTTCAACGAGTTCGAAGGTGAATGTCCTCTCATTGATGATATCCTCGAATGTGGTCATGTCTGCATCGTAGATTCTATAACCAGCGACCACCGTGTACTCACCGAATTTAGCGGTATCTCTACCGATCTTTGGCAAGTCTAAGCTAGCCTTGCATGAAGACCAGGTGGTTGAAGTACCCTATTCCTCATCTGCCCAGGTCCAGGACTCGTAATCCCAGTCGTTATATGACTATCTGAAGTTATCAACGTCATCTGCATCAGTCTTATCGGCTGTTGAAATAGCATCGACCATTTGTCCAGTGACAGTATTCTCATCAAAGGCAGATGTGCCCTTCCAGTTGTAAATATAGAAGTTATCGCTGTTTCCAATTTCGGTCTAACAGGCAACAGTCTGCTTTTCACCGCTAGTATCTGAGGTGAGATGGAACGAGGCATAACTCCAGATAATTTTGCCCTCGACAAGTTTCTCGGACGGGCCTTCAGCGTTGAAGCTGAAGTCAAGCACATCAGGGCGTGTGTATTCCTTGTTAACCCAAGTGTCAATCCAGAGGTACTGCTTGGCAAAGCTCCATTCGCCAGTGGAAAGCTAGAGATCCATGGTAGATTCCTCTTCGTGCAAGATATTGAACTCGTTCTCAATTTCTTCCATCCAAGTTTCATCATTGATATCCCACTCTTCAGCCTCATAGACTGGAGCCTCCAAGGTGATCTCGAAAGTTGTCTCGGTGACGTTGATAGGCTCAATGTCATCTTTGTCAGCGTAGATTTTAGCTGAAAGCTTAGCGGTGTATTCAGTGAAGATTTCACTGTCGCCGCCCTGTTTCTCGACGGGCAAGATAGCTTGGCAGTTCTGCACCTTGTTCTCGAAGCCAAGAGTAGAGTCTTTAAGAGCGTAGAAATCATCATCGTCAATCTTTGTGACCTCAGAGTCTTCAACCTTTTCATCTTCATTGATGGCGTCAAATTTAGATGTTCCAGTGGTCGCATAGTCCATGGAACCAGTACCATTCCACTCGTAGACCTTGGTGGCGTCAGGGTTACCAACTTGAACGGAGCAGCCAATAGTAATGGCGTCGGCATTAGGGTCAGATTTAGGGGTGAGAGAGACTATCTGCATAATGATAGCTCCATCAGGAAGGTTGGCCTCGGGAAGGTCCATTTCGAACACGAAGGCGACGTTGTCAGGCTTATCAATGACAACGTTTGACTCGTAGGCGGCATAGAAATGTTATTCAGCCTTTGCATCAGCATCTGCTCCAAGAGCAGCAGCAGCATCAATAGTGGCTTCTTAGGAGCCCTGGAATGAAATCTCAGTCTTAACGTAGTCTTCTTCCCATACCGCAGCAGCATCTTGCTCAAAGTAGTCAAGGGTGTCTTGGTCAATGAGGTCGTTCACGTAGTCAGGCTCTTCAAGTTTGAAGTCAGTCTTCTTCTCTCCGATCTGCTTGGGAGCATCATCCTCATCATCAGTGTAGATTCTGGCACCCTTGATCACAGACCAGGTCTGGAAGATGTTTTCATCACGGTTCTGGCCCTTCTCAATTGGCATCTCAACAGCACAAGCCTGAACCTTGTTTCCATTGCCAATTTCGTAAGACTCGTAATCCCAGTCCTATTCGGTGTTCTTGAAAGAGCCGTCATTTCTGTTCTTTTCTTTGTCGTCAGCGCTCGATTCCGAGACAATTTTGCCTGCAACTTGATCATCAGTAACATCCATCTTGTCGACACCGTAGAAGTTCTCGACCTTGCGGCTTTCCACATCACCAACGGTGACCTGGCAGCCGACGCTCATGTAAGGATCCTGTCCCTCCATGTCATTCTCGCCAAGAAGCTGCATGTACTGGTAAACAATGGTGCCGTTTTTGAGGACATCCTCGGGGAGTTCAATCTCCATGTAAACTCTAAGAATATCGTCATCAGAGAAGGCTGGGCTCACAATAAGCTCAGTGAACATTCTCTGCTCACCTCTGCCCTCAAAGCCAAGGTCCTCCTCGACATCAATATCCCAAGTCTTATCATCGAGTCCGAAGTAGTAATAATCGGAATAATCACCTTCGGTAGTCTCATCACCACTGTCGTACTCGGGCTCATCGAGGTAGTATGAGCTCACATGCTCACCAAGGGAAGCGAAATCAGTATCAGCTGAATTAGTGTAGACTCTAGTTCCCATGATGACGTCGTATTCACCGAACATACCGTAGTCACGGCCAATCTTGGAAAGAGCGAGCTCAGCGGTGCAAGTGATGAACTTGTTACCAGAGATGTCACTATCACGGTTTTCGTAATCTTATTCATCTCCAGAATTAAAGTAAGCATCATCCTCGTCACCAGCAAGTTTCTCGTCGGTTTGGATAGCATCAAGGCCTGTATAAGCGACTTCTGCATCCTTAATTTCAGTTGCGCCAATGAAAGTATCGATAACAACATCATCGATAGTGCCACCAACAATAGACTTGCACTGAACCTTCTGGTAGTCACCATTAAGATCAAGACTGTGTCTGAACTGGCCCCACTGAACGACAACAGCCTAGTCCGTAAGGATGTCGGCGGGTGCGTCAGTGATGAAGGTAATTTTGAGAATATCATCCATGTCGTAATCATCTTCCAAAATGAATTCAATCTCGAATGCTTGGAAGGCGTCAAAATCTCCGAGTGCCTCTCCGGCAGCATTAGTGAGTGCTACTCCGGTAGAATCAACGAGCTCTTCGGTGGAAACACTGAAGTATTCTTCTGCCAATGGCGCCTCTGGCTCGTCAGTCCAGCTCTAATCGTACTCGGGTTCAGGAAGTTAGATTTTGAACTCTCCTTAAGTAACTGTGATGGGGTTTAAATCATCTGCGTCGAAGAGTTTCACTCCATATTCAACGTTGTAGATCTAGCCGAAGAGAGCTCCGACTGTATCGCTGTTTCTGTCGTTAAGAACAAGTTCGACTGTGCACTTAGCCCAGGCTGTTTCGCCATCAGATTCTGTTTCGAACTTATCGAAGTCGGGGCTAGCAGTGAAGAAGGTATCCTCCCAGTCCAATTCGGCACTAAGGCCAGTAGAGTTTGTCTTGAAGAGTTCGTCTCCAGAAGCAATATCGACATCATCAGCGTACTAGGAAACAGTTGAGTTATACTTGTCTCCGATCTAGGTCCTGCAAACGATTTTAGCGGGGTCCTACTCCATCGATTTGTCGTCGTTGGTTAAGGTCATGTAGTTCATGACGGTCCAGTCCATCATTTATTCACCAAAAGCGGCTGGAATAATAGTCTCCATCATAATTTCAACAACTTGGTCTGATTCTTCGCTAGGGCTCACAAAGAGTGTTCCAGTGATAATTTGTTCTCCCTATTCTTCTGATTAACTATCAATAGCCTACATATCAAATGTGAAAGATTCCCACATGAACTCATTAGCGTAGATGTTGTCAATTTGCTCAATCATGTCAACCAACTCAGAGTCAGAGTAGATAGGAGGTTGGAAATCTTGGGTTGTCTTAGTCTTTTCGACTTCAACGAAGGTATCTGCGATCTCAGAAGCGTAGATTCTGGCGCTGAACTCAACTTCGTAAGTTCCGAACCATTCGTAATCGAAGTCAGTCTTGGGGAACTCGAGCTCCACGAGGCAGTTCTGCTTCTTGTTGCCGCTGTATTCACCGAATTCTTCGGTCGCGTAGCTCGAATCGTCATCTTCTCTAATCATGTAGAACTCAGATCCTTCGTCGATTTCGTCTTAATCAAGCTTGTCTTCGGCGAATGCATTGTAGGAAACGTCATCACCATTTTCGTCGGTGCCGTCAACGCTACCCTTGTAGTTGGCGACCTCAGTCCTGTCGGCATTACCAACAACAACCTTGCACTCAACAGTGGTAGATTCAGAACCGTAGTCGAACTCCTTTCTGTACGTGACAGTCTGTACGATGACAGCACCATCAAGGGCAAGATCGGAGGGAAGGTCAAGAGTCAGATACATGCCCATGATGTTGGGAGTATCGAGGTCCTCGACAATCTCGTAGCCGATGTACATCTGCTACTTGAAAGTACCATTGGCATCGCTGCCAGAAGCATCAATAAATGTTCCAGTGGAAACAGACTCGTGCTGACCCTGGATCTGAATGTTAAGCTCGGGTTGTGACTCAGGCTATCTGTGCTCAACGCTCCAGTATGAATTTTAGAAATCTTCCTAGTATTCCATCTCTTCGTTCTCGACGCGGACACCAGATACAACTTCGTACCATCCAAGGCTGTCACAATCTTCGAACTCATCGTCACAATCGTCATCTACTTCATTTTCTGACACTTCCTGGTAGACTATGCATTACTGACGGCCATTGCCATACTTTTCTGCACCCTCCCAGTCAATTCCGTAGTAATTATCATAGTCGTCCTCGAGATCGGCAAGCATCCAAACGCTATCGATTTCAAGAGCTTCAAGCTCATCGTCGTCCATGCTCTCAATGTCAACAGTATTCTCGTACATATGAACCTCGGTGGCCTTTTTATCACCAACGATAGAAACGCAGGCGACGGCATGAGAATCTGTCGTTTCAAAATCGTTGTCGTAGAGGTCGTATTTGGCCCATTAGATGACTCTGGTGCCATCGATGAGCTTATCTTCAGGAAGCTCAGCAGAGAACTTAATTCCGAGGTAGTCGGATTCTTCCTCGTCTTAGGTAAGCTTGTAGCCAAATTCAACTTATGAGAAAGCGTCTTCGACATAGTCATATCCAGTTTCAGCGTCCACAGACCAAAGCTCTGTGTGCTCCCAGGTTCCACCCACGAGATCATAATGATCATTCTCCTCTTCTGAGGAGAAGATATCACCAAAGATCTGGTCAGCCTCCTCGTAGTCGGCAAAGACTTTCAAGTCAGGCACGTACATGTGCAACTAGACTGTGTAGGATTCTCCAAGTTGAGTGGAGGAAGTCGCGTCTTCTGTCGCGTAAGTTCTGGCGCCCATGGAGATTTCGAATTCAAAGCTGGCGTCAGCCGTGATGTTCGCGTTGTAGAAGTAGTTGAGAGACTCGATCACGGACTCAACAGTAGAGAAGCTCTCCCAGACCGTAGCCTTGCAGGTGTAAACATTGTCGTCACCGGAGACGTAGAATTGGTTGCTATCTTCATTAGGGGCACGGAACAGAGGGATTTCGAAGTCAACCTCATAGCCGCAAAGCGATGGGAACGATTCACAAAGTTCAAAGTCGGGCTCCAATAAGCATGCGTACATATCAACGGCGCATTCGTCGTATTCTTCATCTGACTCATCGCACTTCTCTGGGAAAGTATCGCAGAGATCTGAGGTTAAGGAGCCATCTTCGGTGCAAATGTCTTCGAAATTTTCGCAAGCGTCATCCATGTCGATTTCGCAGACGTCTTAGAAGTTGGTGCCTTCGAAGGTGCCGATTGGGAATGATCCTTCACAGACAGCGGCGAGGTCAGGGAAACTGTTTTCACCATCCGTATCAACGCAGAAATCTGCGTTATCCGAACACCAATCACCAGCATCGAAGTCCTCGAAACTTGTAGCATCTTCGCAGAATTCCCAAAGTTATAAGCCCTCCTCTTCAAACAGCGTCCAAAGAGCTTCGGGGGCGTCGTATTAGTTGTCGCACATGTATTACACTGATGGGATGTCAGCACCGCAAGCATCGGGCCATGCAGTACAGATTGCAGCAATCTCAGCCTCAACCCAGTCGCCATTTTCGTCAGTTGTTGAGCAAAGAGCCTCGAAATTGTCCTCCTCGACATATTCGGCGATAGTGGCACTGTACAATTCGTTGTCTTTCAATGCGCAGAGCTCACCCGACCAGGGGTAGCCTTCAGCGTTGCAAATTACTTAGCCGGCGGCAGTGTCGCAGATGGCATTATCGACCAACTCCTCGTACCAGAATTCGGGCTCATCAATCCACACACAGTACTCTGAGTAGTCGCAGCACATGTCG
>Ga0307391_10000073_pt1 | contig 9096 bp, 11 predicted proteins | sample SouOceMePS1034R2_FD_203298 | JGI IMG/M metagenome (GOLD analysis project Ga0307391, IMG submission 203298) | Metatranscriptome of marine eukaryotic phytoplankton communities from South Atlantic Ocean - PS103-4.R2 (Eukaryote Community... | ecosystem: Environmental > Aquatic > Marine > Oceanic... | reverse complement strand
TTAGCATGTGTTCATGTTTGGTACAGGGCTGTTAGAAAATGCCGTGTTTGGTTAACACCAAGATTTCAGCTAACTAACAGTTGACTCAATTGGGAGTGATCAGAGAGATCGCTACTCATTTGTCGTTTTGTGTCGGGGAGAAGAAGTTGTCTTTCTTCTGGAATTGCTTCCTGTCCTGTCCTATTTCAGTGCTTTGCATGCGAAGCACATTCTTTTTGGGCATCTAGCCAAACGTCGTCTTGGCTTCAACTAGCTTTTCAGCATCGGCCTGTTTTTTAGCCATGCTTAATCCGTAGACCGCTGTTATGTCTTGCAGCTAGTTGATCTTAGGATTCTGCTTGCGACCTCTCTTTGGCGCTTCCACAATCGACTCCTGTCGGCTAACCACGGTTGGGTTCTTGCCATGGAAGTTGATGGCCGGTTGCTTGGCGGCTTCGACAGTCTGTTGGCTTGAGATATCCATGCTGTCCTCCTCTTCTCCAATGACTTCGAAGGTTTCGAGATGGACGGGCTTAATCTCAGCAGTCTGCTCGATGTTCATCAGAGTTGGAACGTCCTAGAAATCGTCATTCTCCTCTGACCAGCTGTCCTTAGCTGGCTGTTTATTGGCATGGTCAGGTGACATCTATTATTCGGTCTGCTTGCGAGCAGATTTGTTGATTGAATGCTCAATCTTTTCCATTTCTTAATCAAGATCCTGCGATAGTTCGATATCTTCTTCACTGACAGACTCTTTCTGTGGTGAATCTTCGCAAAGTTCTTTGACGATGGCAGAAATGTGGAGCGAGTCATTAACATTATCTTCTTCTTCGGGGATGTCAACACGCAAATTGTTGAACTCCTCAATAATGCTCGGCTCAGCTAGTTTCTTAGGCTCAGCTGTTTTCTTTGGAAGCATTTTCATGGGTTAAGTGGCCAACGTGAAGTGATTATCGTTGTCGACGACTGGGTTCAGGAGCTCAGGTTCGTTGATCTCGGGCATTGAAACCTCGGGGAGGCCGACGATGCCGAGACTTTCCTCATTCATGGAGCTGACTTCTTCAATGACTTCAGGGATGTCAGCCATAATCTCAGGCTTTGCAACCTGAGCCATCTCCACAGCAGGAGCAACTTTGTTCTTCTTAACAAGGGCTTCCTTCTTATTCAGGTAGCGTGTGTAGAGGAGCTTGCAGTGGTTCCAGGCGTTGATTAAGATGAAAACGAGGTTGACGTGGATGGCCAAGGTGACTACGCCGATCATGGTCCAGCCCAAGATGGTACTCTCTAAGCTGTCTGTCGTTGTCAGGCAGGAGCAGCTCAGTACGAGGACGAGGAGCACATACAGGAACACTTCATTGACGATAGCTAGTTTCTGCATCTCAGGATCCTTCCATTGCTTCTCGTTGAGGGAGAATGCGAGCATCAAGAGGCACATGCCGAGGAGGGCTATGGTCGCAACTTGAGGAAGATGAGGCATAAAGACGATGAGTGCGGCGTAGACGATACGACGGATCATGAATGCCAATGGCTGGGTGACTGCTGAGTTATGGGCAGTGTTCAGCTTCAGTCCAAGGAAAATGGTTTCGTATCGCTTGCTTACATAAACAAGGTCTTCGAGCTTGAGTCTTAGCAGGACTTCTTTCCTGATGATCTGAGCATTAGCGTCGACTGCAGCAGAGGCTTCAGAGAAATTCGACTCTGAGACCATAGCGCGATCGGTCTGACAATTGCGGTCAGTCGCGAGGGACTCTTCACCACCTTCATAAAGTTCAGGCTTTCTATCCATGTCAACAGCTGCGCAAATTTACTGGTTCAGTGGCACGTTTGATTAGAACATGGTCTGTGTGTTTGAATCTTCCACTTTAGCATCGCCACCGATAGCAATTGCGACGTTTTCTTCAGCAGATTCTTTCTTCGTAAGGCCGACAGTCTTGTCTTCCGTGGCAAGAGCCGCTCTGAGAACGTCTTCGTGAAGATTTCTTGGTCCCCAGAATGAGGCCAGCAGGCTTCCTTTAGCGTAGGTGTCTCTCACGTAAGGTCCGTTGAGGCAGTAGAGGCTGAGGATGGCGAGCATGACGAAGACTGTGATAATGATGACTGCGAGGCTAGTAGCCCACGTAGCAACACCGAATATCTCCTGACTGGTCACATTGATGAAGGCGCAGATCATCAATTCGAAGAAGGCTTCGAAGAAGAAGCGGACCATGACGTTGTTCATGCGCACCTCTGATGATGTTTGGTTAGATCGTTGTTCGCCCTGGGTCTATCTACGCACAATATCTAGAATTGCAGTGATAAGCCAGACGAGAGCAATTAGAGCGGCAAGGGCAAGCACAAGCATCATGTTGCGCACGAAGCTGAAGTGGTACCCCATGGCGCTCATGTTAGCACTGAAGTAGTTATCATCGTCTGCTAGAAGCTCCGACTCCGTCATCCTATCGCTCAACGTATCGATCTATGAGTTCACAGTCTCGAAGTTAAGTCTGACGAAGCCGAGGAAGTTGAGGAAGAAGTAGTGCGCATTTGAAGGCAGTCTGTTAGCAATGAGGGGAATGTGAGCGATCAATTGCATAGAGTTGATCAGCATCCAGGTCTAAATGAGCGAACCTTAGAAAATGGCGAGGAGCAAGCTAGCTCCAACGGCGATCCAAATCAAGGAGAGCCACAAGGTGGCAATAGATTCAATTCCAGAAGCTTAGTCTTTTGCAATGAGAGGTTTGAGAGACCATTGGATTGACTCTCCAAAGCTGATAGCTTTGCCATTCTCTGAGACAAATGTGCCAGCGGCATCATTGAACGTGATTTCAAGGTTGTTGAAGATCTCTAGATCGATGTCTTATTAGACAATCTTGTCAAGATCCATCTAGATCTCAGCCTCTTGTCCATTGAAGTTTTTCAAGGACCAGTCAACCTTTACTGGTTCAATGTCATCGAATTCTGATGAAGTCAGCTTGATGTTAATAGCGTCAAACACTTCGTATTTGACACCTGTTGCATCGATGATCTCGCGACTGAGGGATCTTCTTGATCTGATGGCTGAAGGTGCTGGGTCGGCGAACATTGCTGACGAGGTCAGCATCATCTCAGGGAAGCCGAGAGAGATAAGACCACCGCTTGACACATCTGTGACAACTGGACTGATTGAGTCTTCAGGCTCCAACGCAAGAGGTGCACTCTCAAGCCTCAAACTTGGTAAGGGCAGCGGTGCGGATTGCATTACTGAGGAGAATGCATGCGTGTACCTGATAAAGAAGGATCTAACGAAGCGCGGGCTACTAAATCCGTTTTGTTCGAATGTTAATGGGACGATCCACCATCCTTCGTCAATTTCTGCTAGCGGATTTATTGACTTGTCATATATGATCGATAGATTCGTAAAACCATTATCAGGATTAGTATTAGTGCCTTACACCATTTCAAAAGGTGGAGACAATTCTACTGTGGCTTGCGTTTATTGTCCAATACTTGAGAAGCTCTAGTTTAGTGCGCATCCCGATACTTCACCATCCCAGAAAGTGCAGCCATCTTCATTAAAGACCCACATTGTACCGTCCGGTGTTGATCTGTCTACTTGCAAGGTCTTGGGTAATTATGTGCAGAACCACCAGGCCGATGGGTCTATATTAGGAACCGTAGTCGTTGGGTCATCTGGGTCTTCGAAGACATAATCGCAATATTCGCCATGATCATTCACAGTATCGTCTTTGTAGTATATGTCTTCAGGTTCCTCACATTATATGTCGATCGGCTTTCCTGTTTTAAATTCGCAGAATAGTGGTGCTGCTTCAATGATGATTGTAAAGGCTGGTACATCATTGAATTCTACCTAGTAATCTTTCTTGAGCTCAGGATTACCAGCACTTCTCACTGTGTAGTCCATTGTGTAGTAAATTTTGTATTCACCTATTGTACTTGGTTCGTTTTGTTGTGTAATAATGAATTATTCTTTAAAGCCCTCGTAGACTTGCACCGATTTGTTATCTTCATTGACATGGAACCACGTTTGAAGAAGTGTACCACAATCGATTACTAGGTCTAAACTTGTTGATGGGCTAAACAGATCGTAGAGGTCCTCTTGGGGATTGGGGAATCTTACGAGTCCAGATTCCATCACGTAAGTGTAGATTTCATCGAATGTGTCGGGACCAGGCAAGGCCTGTGCATCATTAAGCCTCATTTGTACCTCTTCTCGGTAATCACAGGGATGGAAGAAGGATACTGTTAGAGCATTCGTTTGGTAATTGTCATTAGTTTGTCCGACAGCTAGATAACTTGGCAAGTAAAGTCCGATTATTTTTATGACGAATTAACTTGGGGGGACTATTGTCAAATCCTCCAATTCCAAGTCGATGGTAATTGTCCATTAAGGATTCTCATCCTACAATTTCATATCATTCTCAGTTGGCGTTGTTTCAAATTTCATGGCCTGGTGCGTAGAACCATCTAGTCTCGTAATGAATTGGTTACAGCCAGTTTCTGGATCGAATCCTACCGTTGTGTCCATTGAACACTAAATCGTCAGTGGACAGATACCTGGAGATATCCCGAATAAGCCAGGTATGGTATTAGCGACTGTTAGAGTATTGCTTGAGAATATTGTCTATCCACCAATAGTGTATTAGTGACTAAACATGGCGAAGGAAGTGGGTTTGATAACGGCGACTTAAAGGCATGGGTCTAGCAGAATCACTTCACCATAATATGCCTATCTTGCCTCGGGATAATTGAACAAAAATCCTGTCACGCTATATTGAATTGTTTTTTTGTAGTTTAACAGCGATAGATCGGAGCTCTCGTAAATTAGAGTTGACGTAGTGCCTCCATTAATAATATAAGTATCTGTGTAGTACAATGGCACGTCATGAACCAAGTTACCACTACCATCTAAATATTCTTGTGTTGCCTCTGTATTTGCTGCTGGTTATGTACAAGTTTCAACACCATTAGTAGTGGTGCACCCTTCATCCCTTGTATCGTAATTCACCACGTAGCCTACATTACCACAACTCCTTGTAGCTGTAGCTGGTGCGTCGATGTCAATGAAGCCATGGTAATATGTCTTTCGTGTTTGTCCAATCTCGTAATCGGCAGTTTCGGTTCCAGGATTTCTCTATGAGAAGACAAGCGAATCGAGATCTCTGCAATAGTTAACCATTTTATGAATTCCGTTTGTTTCGGCTTCTACGGTCTCTATCGTAGTAACAAAGGGCGCATATGCATCTCTAGTTCCACCTGTGACCTTCCAATTGATCTCGACATCTCTATTGAAGTATGATGGTGTAGCGAGCACGTCCTAGAAATCATAGAATGCGAAGATTGAGTAATATGTCAGCACATTATTATTGATTCGTAGTTTATCTGCAGTCAAGAGAATTATGTCATCATCATCTGTTAGCGTCGTTTTGATTTATTTCTCGCAGTAAGCAGGTGATATTGTCGATATAGGGTCGTCAACTATCTATGAGACCTAAGAGATGACGTAGTCAGGAATCGGTCCTTTGTCGGCAAGCACAATTGAATCAGGCGGGTTGCAAGGATCAGTCAATACGAAAGTGAACGAGGTAGTCTTAGTTTAAACGGATGTAACTCCAGCTGTTCCCTAAATAGTCACAGTGTAGGTTCCAGGAGGTTTCGTTTAGCCGTAGTAATCTCCAACATTAGATGCAAAGTTGAGCTTTCCATCGGTAGAATCTCCGTTCATAATTCCATCAAAGTTTGGACAGAAATGATCAACGTAAGGTGTACTACCTCCATTAGCTTCAGTTACCAAATCATTGCTAGAAGAAATTTAGTCTTTAATATCCACGCATGCATACACAATGGTGTCTGCACAGATCACTGGGGTGATCGTGAATGGAGTGAGATCCCAAAGAAGATCTGCTCCCGTGTACTTGTAAACGGGATCAGGAGTTATACTCGTCTGTGTGGTTGTCTCAAACGTAAATGGCGCATCACACTGATTTCCAAAGGTGATCGTACCGAAATCCGTGATCGTGATATCGTTTGATTAATTCGAGGTAATATAGACAATGATGAAGTATTTCTTGGTTAAGCCGATCAAAGCAGCATCACTTGATGTGACTCCGAATTCGCGATCGTTTGTATCGCTTTCGTAAGTCATGGGTGATGATACTTTAGTCACCATTTGTTAGTCTGGGACAGCATCTGTGCCTTAGTTAAAGATGACCGTATAAGCAAGGTCTCCACACAGCACATGATCATTTCCTTTTGGGAACGAAAGAGTGTAGGGGTCGTGAGACCACTTGGTGGTTGGACCGTAGACGAGATGGTTTTCATCTGAAAGAGTTTGCGAGACAATCTATATGTGTGCTGGATCAATGCAAGGGTTCAAGAAGGTAACAGTGAAAGATTCTTCTTCAGTGACCTCATTGTTTAAACTTGCACCATAGTCGTATCGTGAAGAACCTGTGACAGTGACTGTATTTGTGATACTGTAATCAACATCATCCAAATCTATATCGTAGAAGATTTTGTATTCTCTATCACCACTGCTTGGCTCCGTGATGCCAGGATGACCACCAGGATAAGTGTTATCAACGTCAGTCTATGTATATGTAACAGCCACATCACAGTAAGCTGGATCAACTGTGTAATCATCGTGGGTGTATGATAATTCAAGGTCAACGATTGTGTATTCTTGGTTTGTAAGAGCTGGTTGGACGATAGATGTCGGTGGATTGCATGGGTCGACCATGAGCTGAGGGATGTCTAAACCGACGCAATTGGGAGGGCTTGAGCCTTGAATGCAGACAAAGTACTTGTACGTGAACAGCCCACCTGACATGCCGCCGGTATAGTCAGATGAAGAATAGGTCGTCGACATTGTCTTAGCAGCATCGAAATCAAAGCTATTGTCATTGTTGTTAGGGGCGACAGTGGTCTGATCAGGGGCAAGCAAGAATTCGTAATTGTAAGTGAGCAACTACGCACAGTAAGTTGGTGATGTAGTGTATGCTGTATACGTGAAAGCAGTGGCCACGCCATCAAATGAATTGGGGGCTGTAGGGAAGTTCTGTGTAGTGGCCTGAATAGTCGTGTAGTCTTTGTCAAGACATGGGTCAAGGAAGGTCAGATCGAAGGCATCTGAGGCTGCCTTTGGAGGTTCAGTAAGAGTACCCCATTTGGTTCCACTAGTGGCCGTAACAGTGATAGTCTGTTTTTGAATAGTGGGTCGGACGGGTCCATCGTCATCTCCATTGTACAGCCATCTGAATGTTCTCACTGGTTCATTGTAAAAAGCGATGGCAGTGGTAGCTGTAGAATCCACAATGGCTGTTTCGGTGTAAGTGTAAGTCAGAGGGCAGACAGTTGGCGATACAGTGAACGCTTCATGAACATATGTGGGAAGGGAAGTATCCTCGATGTTAAAAGTCTGGTCAATGAGCGAGGCCTTGGTAACAGATACAGGTGGATCGCAAATATCAGAAAGTGTGACTGTGAAGGTTGCGAATTTTTCAATCTGAGCGGTAGACTTAGTCGCTAATCCTTTGACGATTATCCTGTACACTGTAGGCTCGATATTGTTATAGTCAGTAGTTCCGTCGAACTTAATAGTCATTGTGCCTGGGTCTAAGTTGTTGAGATTATTCGCGAATTTAGAGCAATCAAATGCAGGCGTCTCATCTGATCGGCTATTATCATTGAACTACACTGCCACACACGAATATTCGATGTTACAGTTGACGGGAGAGATTGTGAATGGAACCAGGGTGAAAGTTTTGATACTATCCGTGTAGCTATCAACAATATTACTGGTCTGAGTCGTTTCCGAGAAGACTGGAGTAAGACATTCATTGCCGAAACTGATGACTCCAGTAGCATCTGCAACTGAGACAGAAGCATGAGTTGTGTCTGGATAGGCTGCGAATTCTGCATGGATCTTGTAGGGATAAGTGTCGATTGGAACGGTGATATCGATCAGAGTTGCGTCAACTGATTCAACCGTGACCTTATTATTTGAAGAATCGAAGGACTTCATTGGACCATTAGTGGCATCGAGAGGAAGGTTATTGTACGTCAGAGTCTTAACCAAGGCACCGCAAAGCGTATGGCCGATAACAGGCACTGTAGTGACAGCAAACGCTGGGTTAATTGTTGAGAATTCCTCTGAACCCGAGTAAATGTCGTACTATAAGGCAGGCAGAGATTCGGGGACAATCGTGACGTATGCTTAGTCAATACAAGGATCTTTGACCTCCTAAGTGTATGAAACAGTGTCATCGACGTTGTTTTTAAAGTAGTCTTTAGTCCTGTAAGTGATTGTAACCGTGTAGTCTTTCTAGACTAATGCACTCTCACCAGATTTGACAAGAGAATCAGTGATCTGAGTGAAAGTCACAATCTAAGTGTCCTGTGTAATATCAATATCAGAGTCAATGCCAGGGGCTGAAACGATAAGCTCACCAGGGCACCAGCTTGGGTCAACAGAGTATTTAGGAGACATAGGGAAATTTGTATCCAACTGTGTGACCGTGTACGTTTGTGTAGAGACACCTGGTTAAGTGAAAGTAGCGATAGCACACGGATCTATCAATGTGATTGACACTTTGAATTTCTTGATCAGGGCAGCAGTTGTGCACGAGCCAAGACAGACTTAGTACTCGTATTCGTATGTACCAGGAGGAACAACTTGGTTTAAATGGTCGTCGCTAGTCAAGTTCCACTTGATCTTTTTATCAACAAATTCTGGACATTCCATCTTCGTGGGAAGCGCATTTGTGGGTTCAGCTGTCGTGGGAATTGTAGCAACAGGTTGAGCCGTGACTGAGTCACATGTGATCTGCACTTCGCAAAGGGTTGGCACAATTGTGTAGCCTGGCAGATAGTTGAAGATCACATCTGAGCTTGAATAATTATCACTTAACGTTTGTGAGTCATCAAAGGTCGCAAAGGTGATAGACGAGAGATCGGCCGCGTCACACGGGCTTACGAACGAAACTTCGAAAGAGCCCGTTGCAGTAGCCTATGCATTCTATAATGCGTAGATTGAGACTGACTTAGCATTAATTGTGACAGTCTGGGTCTATGATTGGATCTGGGGAGCAAGGTCTGTTTCGTAGAAGATGTCAAATACCTAATCTACGCGTGTCACTGCAC
>Ga0307391_10000072_pt1 | contig 9117 bp, 14 predicted proteins | sample SouOceMePS1034R2_FD_203298 | JGI IMG/M metagenome (GOLD analysis project Ga0307391, IMG submission 203298) | Metatranscriptome of marine eukaryotic phytoplankton communities from South Atlantic Ocean - PS103-4.R2 (Eukaryote Community... | ecosystem: Environmental > Aquatic > Marine > Oceanic... | reverse complement strand
GTTTTTGGTATCATCCTGAAAAATGCGAATTCTAATAAAATGCTCTCTCTTTCAATTTGTTTGGGTACAATTGATGCATAAGAAAAAGAACAACGTAATAATGTCATTTGAAATAAAATATGAATATAAAAATTATAACATAATTTTAAACACAATGTATAAATTGTATTTTATGCTATTTTATATTTATCAAATTTAGAGTAATATAAAAGTGTAATTGAATGCTACTTAATTTGAGCTCATTTACTTGATATGTTTGAGAATAAATGGAAATAACCAATAACCTTATAAAGGGAAAAGGCATTGGTTTAGCCAATGCTCATCAAGCATGATTTCCTTAAAGTTTATATGCACTTACTTTTATCTATTTCTTTATCTATTTATCTATTTCTTTATCAATCAGTCGTAATGAAGTGTTGCCAATAGGGGTACCCGGTTATCTTCTATCCTGGGTTGACGAGTAGCAGTTCAGGCGCAAATCTAAAGATGTCACGGATGGACTAAGGTTTCAGTTAGTTCGTGGCATCAATGGAAGGTTAGAGGAGAATACTTTGGGAGTCTTCATCAAATATACCCACGCTAAGAGCAGTTCTTAGTTAGGTCAGTGGGTTGTGGCGGATTGCATAGGTAATGGTCCAAGAACACGTTCTTTTGTTCACAGGTTGGTTGGCGCAGAGGAATAATTCTTTTCCAATGATGGAGCCAAACACATGGTTCAAGGTGTAAGCTTTTACGTTTCCTTCGAGCACATGGAGAGAAATTTCTCTTGTAGCAGCAGTGAGGAAGGTCCAGTAGTGTTCTGTTTAGGATGTAGGATTTAGCAGTGGAGGATGTAGTGTAACAGGTTGTTCAGCGTGGAACTAACTCATCCTGTTTGTGGAACGGGAAGCTTCAAAAAGTTTCTAGTTTTCAGAAGCATTCATTGCAATGGAGTTTTCAAGTCTCCAGTCACGTCGTCGTAGGTTCTCATACCCAGAGTCGTCACTTCCAGTTTAAGGAGAGTTCTCGATCTTGGGTGCCTAGACATGTGCAAATTTAATCCGTTAAAGTCTAGTTTTAGTGGGATATTTCAAGTTTTATTGGTCAATTTTGTGATAATTTCCAATATCAGCAATTAAATTATGACCAATTTCTTTACTTTCTTCTTGATTTAAAAGCAAATTCTTCTTTACTTTTTATACCTTAGTTTCAGAAGGTCCGATTTGAGTTTCGTCGACAATCCCAGAGTCGAGGGAAGAAGACTCAACTAGAGGAAGAATCGGAGGCAAATCATCACCAAAGGGCAAGCAAGTAGCTGAAGTCTCTTGAGGTTCAGCAGGTACATTTTGATCAGTTGTGAGAGAAGATTAAATCAAGGAGGTCCCCATAAAGTCAGCATCAGGTCGAATAGCCACCGCAGCAGCCAGAGCAGGGCCTGGTCGTGTGGTGCGTGGATAATCGAAAGATTCAAATTGAGAAGAATCAAGGAGCATGGTGAAACTAGTTGAATGCATGGTTTCATTGGTCTTCTCTTATCTTCCACTGTAGGGTTGCTTTTCTTCCTCGGGAGGTTCCCAAGGACGGGAAGTCTATCCAACAGAGCTAGCTTTAAGCAACTGGTTGGTAGGACCAGGTTGGAGGATAGATTCAGGTTCAGGAAGGGTAGCAGTCCCTAACCTTAAGCACTCTTTCTTTGTCCCGTCTTCATCGTCAGAAACACCCAATTTCGGAGACTGAGAAGGAGATTTAGCTTAAGGACTTTACTTTCTCGACGTAATCATTTCTTAAACGTCACGCATGGCTTAGTGATACATTCCATAGTCATGGCGACGAGTTTCGATTGCGTCAGAGGCAGCCTTTTCGACGAGGTTTCGTAACGCTTTAGTCTCTCTCTGATTATTCTTTTCAGAGGTGGCAGCTTATGTCTTGATATGTTCAAGTAGGCTGGCATGTAACGTAGCGTGTTTATCGTCGGCAATAGCCTAAGCGTCGGCAGTCTTTATTGCGAGTTGAATGGCAAAGTTAGACATTCGATCCATAATGGCTCCCGCATCCAAAGGAGGAGTAGGAGGCACAGGAGGAGGCTTCTTTTCCGATGAACTTCTCTTGGCTTTAGAGGAAGGAATTCTTCTATCACCATGAGAAGGTGGTCTAACAGTGGAGCGTCTATCGCGCCGTCTGGGTGCAAGGCTTGAACCAGTCACGTTGATAACACCTCCTTAGAGTATGATGTTGTCGTTACCACGGGCAGCATTGTCAGCGCGGTTCGAAGGAGGTTGTCGAGGTGGAGGTTAATCCCTTGGAGCTCTAGGCTCTTTAGAGGGTCCCATGGAATTAAGAGGGAAACGAGAATACATAGATTTATTCTCGCGTTTCTTATTTCGTCCATCATCAGAGCTTGAAGAGGAGGAAGAAACGGAACCATCAGGAGCGTCATCATCGTAGTATGAATGACTAGATGACTCAGAGCTATCCTTTCCACCATTTCCACCAGGAGGAGGATTTGGAGGAGGAGTTTGGGCTGAAGGAAAACCACCTGAAGAAGGCGGTGATTAAGGAGGTGGTTTGTTACGAACACCTCGTTATTTTTCCAAAGCAAAGTTCATGCCAGGCAAGTCATCTGAGTCAGAATCAGAAGAATCTTGAGGGAAGAAGTCTGGATTATCTCGAATTTACTTCAATGGAGATGGTCTCTTGGGTTCAAAAGATGTAGCTCCAGGAAATTCGACACCATTCTTTGTAAGCTAGAAGTCGTCAATCTCTGGATTAGCGGTCAAGAAATTGAGCGAGGGCTTCAAGCGAGTAAGAATGTCATTTTGAATCTTTCCAAAGTATTCAGCAGGATACTTGGCATGTGAGGCCTTAACTGTAAATTTGTGTTCATAAGGCACGGCAAGTGAGAAAGTGTTAGCTTCGTTTGATAGGAGTACCTCATCAGAAGAGAAGCAACCATCGAACACAGGGGCTTGGATATCAATCCTTTCAAGACCAGAGAAGATGGTAGTCACTTATGGTCCAGCATTGACCATATCCCAAAGTGGTTTGAGCAACAGGTCTCTGTCAGCAAATTTATCAGCACATAAAGAGAGAACAGATCTCAACGTTCGCAAGGATTATTCATCTCGAGAGAAGGCAGAAGTTTGTAACAGTTGAACACGTTCAGCTTTGAAGAGCCAAAGTGGAGCCTCTTGTGACAGCAGGCGATGCATTATCTTCTAATGTTCAGACAAAGGTTAGATCTGAAATGGCAAAGGACATCTTGTGGTGGCAACATACATGGCACGTGTAAGCGTTTCAGAATTCCGGAGATGGAACTTGTAAAAGTGATCCCAGGGTGAACTTTTAACTCCCTTTCTGATAATTGGTCTCCAGGTGATATTTCGCGTTGGCAGGTCAGCGATATTACACTCAGTAGGAACCCATTGAAGACAGAATTTAATGCATCTCGCACGAGCAGCAGCATAAATCTGTTCAACAATAGCGTTTACTTCAGGAAAGGAGGAGCGAGCTTTATGAACCACAGCTATCCCGGCTTAACTATCAGAGTAGAGGATAATGTTGATACACTTAGGAGCAGCCTAAATAGATTTCAAGATGGCGCGTAACTCATGATGTAGAATTGGAGAACCAATGTTGGATTCTTCTATTCGTTACCGTTTGAAGATAACTGAGCCACCAGAACCTTCCTGAGCAAAACCATAGTAGTCCAAGCTAGCATCGACAAACATTGAGTAAGTAGGGCGAGCGCGATTATGTCGGCAAGAATAGGTGTGAGGAATGAATTCAACATTCTTCTTAAGCTGAGCAATGGCGGATGTGCAAGCTTTTACTTGGAGGTCAGTGAGATGAATCTTTTTCTGAGCGTCTTCTGCTCTCTAGGCAGGCATGGATCGCCAGCTGCCAGGCATAGCAGTTTCAATGAAGGGAAGCTTGGTTCGAAGTTCTGGATCAACAACAGCAGCGTACTGAAGCATACCACAAAGCTTTCTATAAGTGTTGAACGAAAGAGTAGAGCGGTACTCAGCCCAAGTAGCAACATAGGAGGCAATCTTATCACGAGGAAGCTTCAAGGAGTCTCGATTGAGTTAGAGACCCAGCCATTCAATGCTTTTGACAGGATTGACTGTACATTTATCCAACGAGAGAGCAACACCAAATGATTACGTCATAGCAATGACCTTCTAGGTGATATCTCTGAGTTCAGATGAGTTATTGTGAGCAAGCAAGATATCATCAATAAATAACCCAACGCACAAGTCAGGAAAGATATTCTTCAGCCAAGCTTTGAACACCAGAAAGATTTATGACACTAATCCTGGTGATGAACGAAGTCCCATGACCAATCTCTAATAGTTGTAGAATTGGCCACCGTACGTAAAGGAAAGGTACTTCTAGGAGTCAGGGTGAACAAGAACCTAATAGAAGCAAGATTTGAGGTCAAGCTTGGTATAATAGGTCTTGGCCCAGAGAAGGCTGTCAAACGGGTCGTCCAAATACGTGGGTTCATTAACCAGAAGTTCATTGAGGGAAGCACTGTTCAAGCAAACTCTGATGGTGTGATCGGCCTTCTCTACAAATTTTAACGGTGCCACACATTAGCATTCAGATTTAGACACCAACTTGATGACGCCTCGACGCCTCATATTCTCTATTTCAAGAGAGGCAGCTTCGGAAACATTGTTGTGGTACAATTTGGGAGGGTCTAACTACCCATGCAACATATCAGGAACATCAATTTTGAAACCATCAGTCAAAACTTCAATGCAATGATCAAGTTGAGATTATGGCAACACAGATGAAGCCTTTTCCCATTTCAAAACTGAGTCAATGTAGAATTGATTGACGAGCGTAAATGGAGAAACTGGAACTAGATCACCAGACTAGTAAAAGTCTAATGATTTCTTATGAGATAGATGAACAGGGAATTCCAAGGATAAGTTAGTCCAAGAAAGTTCTCCGTCACCAATCCCATATCTAAGTCCATGAGCAATACCGAACAGAGCTTCTTTATTGACATCTCCAGGGAAAGCAGATTACTTTAAGATGTCAGGTATCGGAATGAATTGTTCTTCAATTGTTGCAAGCGTGGTGAGGAGATTAGTAGCATCGGATTTGAGATGCAGCAAGCAATTTCGCAAGCAGTCAACATTCTCCACTTGCAATGAGAGGACCTTATCGAGGTCAGTTTGTGAAAGGACTTTAGCATCAATGAGCAAGGGAGCAGCTTTCATAAGTGTGACAGCATGGATCTGAGAAGGTTTATCGGCATTGTTTGCAGCTTTAGGTTTCAACGTCAGATCAGTCAAAATAGTGGCAGCAGTAGAAGCGGAAAGTTTCCCTGAGTAGGCAGATTTGTATTGTGAAAGCATGTCCTCCAATGGTTTGGTTTGGACAGCTTCTTGTGATGTGATCAGCTTTTCTCCTTTTAGGGAAGACCAAATTTTCTTTGAAGGCATTAATGTTTTAGCATCAGCGAACAAATTCATTGGTATGAGCATGGATGAAGCAAGAGGTGTAGGAATAACAGCCGGTGCAGCTGTTATTTGAGTATTCCGACTCGTGCTTGGTGATTTAAAGGTCAATGGAGCAGAGACCGGTATCTCGGGTAGAACTTTGGGAGATTTCTTGGTCGTCTCCTAAGTGCGTCCCTGTCCTCTGACATTTCTTTTATCTTTGTTTGATTTAATATAATAATTTTAATCATCAATTGATTAATCAATTGATTATTTTAATTATTATAATGATTAATCGCCCGCGGATAAATTTTGTAATTAAATACAAGATGACCTGCCATCAATATTATATTATTATTATAATATAATTAAGCAGACATCTTGATCTAATGATGTTACCCAAGGGTCAAATGCCATTTAGCCCAGGTCGTCAAAGATTCCCAGGTCAAGAATGACATCCGCCAATGGATGATCAAGGAAAGCACTCTTCAAGGTAAGTAGACATATACTTTTCCCATTCAAGTATTCTAGCAAGCATTTAGTGATAGCAAGCCGAAGTGCCCCACGTGCAAATGGAGGGTTCACAAACACCGATGAGCCAGTCCAATCAACAGTGAAACCATCAACACCCGATGAAAGGTGAAAGGTGGAACACAAGGGGAAAGGGTCGAACATCTTAGCGGGAAAACCATGAACCTTAGTCAAGTATGACATGAGAGAAGCAGGAGTTCCAGCTTAGTCAGAGGCAGCAGCACAACGTGATGAACATTTCTTGACATAACGAGAATGTCCAATGGTGAACATATCGGTGAGGTCAGACATGAAATCGGAGGAAGAGGAAAGGAAATGGAAAAGAGTGGGTGGTTGATTTAAAACATCATTAGTTTAATTCCCCGTAGGGTTAAATATATCAACCACGTCACTCATTGAGCTTCATTTGTCCCCCTGCATGGCATCAAAGTTTCTCTTCTTGACGGTGGCTTGGTGCTTTTTGAGATCGAAATTCTCAGGTCTTCCCTTATAATTGGTGGGAGCCTTGGCAACATTGGTCTTGTTCTTCTGGTAGTCCTCGAGGTATTTGGCGTAGGCAGATTTTGGACCAGCAGTTTGAGGTCTAGGATTAGCGGCAGCAACAGGATTGGGAGGTTGACCTCCCCGAGGTCCACGTCCTCCTCTACCTCCACGAGGGTTGTTGTTGAGGTTTCTGTTGGAAGAAACAGCAGAAGCAGGCTGAGTTTGCATCAGGTTAGCCAATCGGCCGGGATTGGTAACCTTAAGATCAGCGTGGTACTTGGATTTCTGGCCATCAGACATTTTCTTGTAGCCTTTCTTCTGTTTTGCAAGATCCTACCAAGAAGTTCCAAGAGAAGACGGAGTCTTCTCTTCTTCCTTCGGATAGTTAGCAGAAGCTGACTTTTGGGCGGTTTTTTGAGCAGATTAGGCTGGTTTAGCCCTACCATCGGCGGGCGTATTTCTTAAGCCAAGCTCCTCATTCCGTTTGGTTTTGGCCATTTGTACAGCTTTGGACGTCTTTTCTCCAACGCTAGCCCCCCCATGTTTTTCCATAGTCGCAAGAGTACCTTTTGGATTGAAGATGAACTACAAACCAGTCGACTTGGCGACCAGTTTCTCAGCCTTAATGGTGTCAAACCACCATTAGTAATTGTGGGCGTTGAGACGGCTCCAGCCGGCTGCGCCCACCGCGACATTTTCTGCGAAGAAAATTTCGGGAGCAACAAGCTCTGGGACTTCCATGTTCCTGGCGATCTGTTGTTGACGTGAAAGTTGTCGGAGCTCTTTGATCTTGGAGACTGGAAGTGTTCCCTCGATATGAATGTAACTCCGGTAGTCCCAAAGATATTCTTTGAACTTGTGACCTTCAGATCTGATCTGTTTGTAAAAGGATGAGAGTTTAAGTTATCTCACCGCTTCTGTAAAGTCATGGTCATTGTTCATTACTCCGTTGGAAAATCCCTCACGGTGAGCGAAACCCTGGAAGGAGTTGAAGCGAAACGCAGGGCGCAGCCCGGAGGTAGAAGGATCTACTTAGGCAACGTATTTTTCCTCGTTGGTAATGAATTCAAAGGCATTGTGAAGTCGGATAAGCTTCCTAACTTCATCCTGAGCGGCAGCGAGGTCAGATCTGAACTTGTTCTGAATCGCTTCTTCGTCCCTGGAGACGTCTTCAGCTTTCTCCTTCTCAACGTAGCGGTCCTTTAGGGTCGCGAGTCTCGAGCCGAGATTCAGCATCCTTTAAGCCTGCGCAGCAAATATCATAAGCAGCAGAGGCTTCATACCGTCTTCTAACATCAGGTTGAAACATCTGTGTTACTTATCTCCAGCAGCCAGCCATCCAGTGCTGATGCAAGAAGATGGCAGAGAACCCTCAACTTCCAAATAGCCTGCAACATTTGGGAAGAGTAGATTATCTCTGATCGCAGCTGAGATACCAGGAAGCCAATGTCCTCTGTTGGGGTTACCCGCCAGAGGTCTGATGATGTCATGGTGTGCCCTATAAGCGGGAGCAGCTCCAAGCCTGGCACCATCGTTGGACATGGGAGCTCTCTTAAGTCTCTTCAGTTAGCCAAAGAATTGATCCATCGTGATCCAGTCCAGGTCACCCAAAGTCAAACCAAAGTAACTGAAAGTCCTTTGTTCTGGCAAGAGAGCGGCTGCGAGGATCAACGGCGACGCTGAGGTGCCCCCTACAGTTAATGTAGCAGGAAAGATCCGGCACGGATAAAGGCCCTCAAGAGAAGCTCTGTCCAACCCAGCAACACCTGCAGCCCACCCTAGAGCAACCGGCATGGGAGTTAAGTTGTTGAGTAGCACATGGAAACCCTGTGCATCTGGATCATCATAGTCAGGCAAAGCTGGAATAGCCAAGCGCTGAGAACCAGCCCAAGGCATTCCAATATGCTAACCAGGAACACCAAGCACAGCAGCACCACCAAGCAAGGGTACAGGAGCAGCACCAACCAAACCAAGAAGACCTGCATTGAGCACCATATCAGCAAGAGCAGTATCGAAGTTATGAGTACCGGCAGCTTGGATAGCTGTACGTTCGTGAAGGCTTAACGGGTGATAGCCCGAAGCTCTGAACTCTAACGGGAGGCCTACAACCCCGGGCACCCTAATAATCTCATGCAGATGGCAAGCATGATAGTTAGTAAGGAACGGTATGACAGGGAAGAAGGAGGCATCTCTACCTGCTTTCTGTAAACCATATTTGTAGCAGGCGGTGTCGATGGTGAATAGGAGACGGAAGCAGTCTATGGTAAGAAGATTCTTTGCCTCCGCAGGCAACGTGTCATCCTGGAAGATGTATGGTCTCAAGGCGTAGTCCTTTGCGGCGAAGGTAGTCCACATAGCAGATGTGGATCCTTAAGCCGCCTAGAAATTGCGAGCAAGAGTTTCATTCCTAATGAGGTCCACCTCCTTGTTGATAAGTGAAGCAAACCTGTCTGATTCAGGAAGGTAGTGGGACTTGACCTTGATGTAGAGTTGATCAATGAACGCCTGCACATTCTCGAACATGTGGATGTGAGCGTGAGGGTTCAACATGATAGATTGCATGTCTTTGGTGGTAAGGTTGTCCTTCTTAAAGGTGACCACCGGGACTGTGTAAGCAACAGCGAGATCCATAAAACTTGTGATAACAACTGGTGATTTGCAAAGATTTAAC
>Ga0307391_10000070_pt1 | contig 9140 bp, 1 predicted proteins | sample SouOceMePS1034R2_FD_203298 | JGI IMG/M metagenome (GOLD analysis project Ga0307391, IMG submission 203298) | Metatranscriptome of marine eukaryotic phytoplankton communities from South Atlantic Ocean - PS103-4.R2 (Eukaryote Community... | ecosystem: Environmental > Aquatic > Marine > Oceanic... | reverse complement strand
CACACCAGCTACCATCCAACCCCACCACCCCACCACCCCCCTCTGTGTTTGCGCACAGAGAGCGGGATCCCTGCGGCCGCTAGCCGCGGACGCCAGCCCAACCCGTGGGCCACCCCACCCGTTGGGGCACGAAAGACGGTTGCCTTTGTCTAGCAACTCGAGGCTCGCGATGCCGGCCTGAAAGGGCTTTGTCCAGGAAAGGAACGCCGTTGCCATCACCATGGCTTCGCAGAGAGCAATGACGCCGGAGGCGTTGAAGTCGCCGCCTCGCTTCGAATCCAGCTCGCGGAAAGGACGATGGGACGCGCGGCAGTCGTCGCGCCCCCTGCCCCCCATTGCGGCCGACAGCGCGAAAGACATTGCGCAGCAATTCCCTGGGAGCCAACTCGGAACGAGCAAGGCGAGTCGCACCCGCCGTTCACCCAGCAAACGCGCCAGCAGCCCGTCGAAAAGCCTCTCCAGCTCAGGGTCGGGCTCGGCGCTGGAGCAAACCGCCAAAACCCGTGACTCCTTTCGCGAAGCTCTTGTGCATCTGATCAATACACAGGATGAAAGCTTCAAAGCGAGCGGGGTCACCCTTGGCAAAGACGCCAACGAAGAGCTGGCCCCTGCGCCGGGGCAGTCCGCTTCCATTGACGAGCGCGACGTGCTTCGCTACTACTACTACATCCAGAATGGCATCGATACTGAGCACATCGAGGCCATGGACGATTCGTGGGTCAAGAACATCATGGCGTTTGTCGACAACAAGCTGAAAGTGGACCGCGAGGCGACCATTGAGAATCTGTGGGATGAGGTGCGCGACGACTACCTGACGAGCATTAAGAAGGCGATTGTGGACTTTGTCCTGAAAGACGACCGTCAGGAGCCCGCGCAGGCGGAAGGCGGTGATGAGCAGCTGGGCGCAAAGAAGCCAGCTAAGGAGATCGAGCCGTACACGGCCGACTTGCAGGTGGTGCCCAAGCCGTGGACCGCCGAGTTCCAATCTTCGCGCGTGAGGATGCGGGACAACCTGCACCTCAACCATCCGATGACGCAGTACATCCTGAACCTGTGGCACGCCGACTTCCACCATCTCCGCATCATCGACACCAAGCTCGTGTCGGAACGAAAGGATGGCTACGAACTGTCGTCGTACGTCACAATGATGGACAAGCACATGGAGACGTGCCTGCAAACACTGAAGCAGAAATGGATTGCGCGCGCCGTCAACGAAATCAACGCCCGCAAGCGCTACCTCCCGAAGCAGCTCGAAGGCTACTTCAACTGCGTTGCCACCGTGATGAGCAGCCAGGTGCGGGGGCTGCTGCTCGAATCGCTGCGAGACTACCAGAAGCTGTTCGAAGACGACCTCGGCGGCGAAAACTCGCGCGGAGTCAACTTTTCAGGGTTTGAAGTGCGCCTCCTTGCCAAGGACAAGGATGTCGCCTTTGAGCCTTCAATCGACAGCATCACGACGTCGCTGCTGAAGGTGGTGGATGCTATGCAGACGTGCGTTTCCGAGCTGCCGCGCTGCGAAACGCTGCTGGACGGAATGCCCCGCGGCGCCGACGAATTCTTGGTCCCCGTCGTCGCGGACAGCCATCTCGCACCCGTGCGCGCGCAGATCGAGAGCGTGATGAAGCTCCAGCTCAAATTCCCCGAGAGCATTGCCGCCGACTACCGGGAGAAATACATGGCCCTGATTGACCGGTCGGCGGACAAGGAAGTCACAGATTTTCTCGCCGACGAGCACACCTTTGTCGAGTACATCGAAAAGATCAACGAGTTCAAGGCCGTGTCTGAGGAGATCTCGTTTGAGAGACCCAAAGGCATGCGCAAGGGCATGTTTGAAGTCTCGCTGGTCCGCGTAAACAAAGAGCTGGCCCGCCGTGCCAAGAACCTGGCCGACAAGCTCATCCTTCGTGTCAAGGACGATGCCACGCGGGACACCACGGAGCTGAGCACCAAGTTCAAAGCCATCGCGGACAGGGCGCTGGAGATCCCCCAGAATACCGACCACCTCGTCGAACTCAAGACGTACATTGCCAAGGCCCGGACCAAAGAAGTGCCCAAGCTTACCAAGCAGGTCGACGAGGCGCGCAAGCGCATGGAATTTATGATTACCAACAGCACGTTGTCGGGCCCAGAGATGGAGGCAAACATGGACCTATTCACCTGGCTGAAACGCCTCGACCCCGTCTTTGACAAGCACGTTGAGATTATTGAAACGGCTCGCCTCAAGGCGGAAAATGCCCTCAAGCAGAAACGTGTCGAATTCGTGGACGAAATGAAGGAGCTGGAGTCTCGCGTGCTGGAGTGCAAAGAGTGGGGCGACGTGGAAGCCACGCCAGAGTACCTCAAGAACACCCAGGCAATGAGCAAGCAGCTCGAGGAGGCGCAGGACACGATCGAAGACATCAATCATCAGGAAGAGGCTTTCGACTGGGACATGAGCTTGTACCCGCAAAAGCAGAAACTGACTTCCAAGCTGGAGCCTTTCTTGAAGCTGTACTCGAGCGTCGAAGACTTTAAGAGCAACAAAAAACTGTGGTTGCACGGCGATTTCGGCGAGGTCAACCCAGAAAAGGTCGAGGATTTCTCGATGGGCTGCTGGCGCGGCCTGTACAAGCTCGAGAAGGACATCGACAGCCCCGTCGCGCGCCAAATCGCCGCCACGGTCAAGGAAGACGTCGACGAGTTCAAAAAGCACCTGCCTTTGATTGTCAGTCTGTGCAATCCCGGTATGCGGGACCGCCACTGGGATGCGATGTCGGAGGCTGTTGGCTTTCAGCTCAAGCCCGACGAGGACACCACGCTGAGCAAGTTTTTGGACATGGACCTTGAGACACACAAGGAACAGTTCGAAATCATCAGTGAGGGTGCTACCAAGGAATACAAGCTGGAGAAAATGCTGGAAAAGATGAAGTTGGAATGGGACGGCATCGAATTCGCCATCTCCGAGCACGACGGTTCCAAGACGTACAAGTTTGGCGGCATGGACGAACTTCAGATGCTTCTGGACGACCACATTGTGAAGGCCCAGACCATGCTGGGCTCGCCGCACATTAAACCGTTCGAGTCTGAGACCCAAGAGTGGAGCGACACCTTGAACGAGTTGCAGGACATCATTGATAACTCTCTCAAAGTCCAGTCCACCTGGATGTACCTGTACCCGATTTTCAGCTCGCCCGACATCATGGCGCAGATGCCTGAAGAAGGCCGCCGCTTTACTCAAGTCGACAAGTCATGGCGCGACATCATGGGACAAGCCCAGTTGGACCACAACGTAATGACGGTTATCAAGATTGACAAAATGCTTGAGCGCCTCGTCAAAGGCGACGAGCTGCTCGAACTCATCCTCAAGGGCCTGAACGCCTACCTGGAAGCGAAGCGGCTGTACTTTGCCCGATTCTTCTTCCTGTCGAACGACGAACTGCTCGAAATTCTGTCCGAAACGAAAGACCCAACGCGTGTCCAGGCTCACTTGAAGAAGTGCTTCGAAGGGATTTCAAAGCTCACCTTTACACAGGACCTCGACATCACACACATGGTCTCTTCCCAGAAAGAAAAGATCGAGCTTGCCGACGTCATCTCGACTGCCGACGCCCGCGGACAGGTCGAACAGTGGCTGCTGCAGCTCCAGCAAGGCATGATCAAGACCATTCGGATTGAGACTCTGAAATCAATGGACGAGTACCCAACCATGCCGCGCATTGATTGGGTCAAAAATTGGCCAGGCCAGGTCGTTCTTTCTGTGTCGCAAAAGTTCTGGACCCAAAAAAACACACTTGAACATCAACGGCGGCCAGAAAGCCCTCGAAGACTACAGGGATGAGTACTCTGCCGACATCGGCCGCATTGTAGAACTGGTGCGTGGCAAGCTGCCCAACAACGTCCGAACCACCCTCGGCGCCCTCGTTGTCATGGACGTGCACGCTCGTGATGTACTGGCGCGTCTCTGCAAAGTCGGAATCAAACGCGACGACGAGTTCGAATGGCTCAGTGAACTCCGATACTACCTGGAGGTAGACGAGGAGCGCCGCGCCGACATCGAGGATAAGCGCGACGTGCAAACCAAGATGATTAACTCCACGCTGCCATACGGTTACGAGTACCTTGGTAACTCGTGGCGCCTTGTCGTCACACCGTTGACCGATCGATGCTACCGCACACTCTTTGGCGCTCTGGAACTTCATCTTGGTGGGGCTCCGGAAGGCCCTGCCGGGACAGGCAAAACTGAGACGGTCAAGGATCTTTCAAAGGCTGTTGCCATCCAGTGCGTCGTGTTCAACTGCTCCGACAGTCTTGACTACAAAGCCCTCGGCAAATTTTTCAAGGGTTTGGCGTCATCCGGGGCGTGGTCGTGCTTTGACGAGTTCAACCGCATTAACCTCGAAGTGCTGTCAGTCGTTGCGCAGCAGGTCATGACGATCCAGCGTGGTATTGTTGCCGGCAAGAAGGAAATTGTGTTTGAAGGCACGCTGATCCAGCTCATCCCTTCGTCCTCCGTTTTCATCACAATGAACCCCGGTTATGCTGGCCGCTCCGACCTCCCGGATAACCTCAAGGCGTTGTTCCGCACGGTGGCGATGATGGTCCCCGACTACGCTATGATTGGCGAGATCAGTCTGTACTCGTACGGTTTTACCAATGCTCGGTCGCTTTCGGTGAAAATCGTCGCCACGTACGGTCTTTGCTCCGAACAGTTGTCGTCGCAACCGCACTACGACTATGGCATGCGCGCTGTGAAGTCTGTGCTGCTCGCCGCTGCTGCTCTGAAGCTCCGGTACCCTGATGAGAAAGAGGAGATTCTCATGCTTCGTTCCATCATCGACGTCAACCTCCCAAAATTCTTGGCTCACGACGTTCCTCTTTTCAACGGCATCACTTCAGATCTTTTCCCGGGCATCGAACTACCCGCGCCGGATTACGGCACGCTCCTGCCAGCAATCTACCAAGCTTGCAAGGACATGAACCTGCAATCTACAGACGCCTTCATTGAAAAGGTGTTGCAGATCTGGGAGATGATGCTTGTGCGGCACGGATTCATGATCGTCGGTGATGGCTACAGTGGCAAAACAGCTGCCTATCGCGTGCTCGCCAAAGCACTCGCAGCCATGGACACTGTTGCTCAACCCTACCGGGCGAAGCTCGAAGAACTCAAGACGAAGACGGACAGCGCGCAGGCCAAATTTGATAAGAATGGCGAAAGCGAGCAGGAGGCTCTTGACGCCGCCAAGAAGGAGTGTGCAGCACAGCAGGCGGTGGTGGACAAAGAGACGTTCCCCGCTGCCACCCAGGTGCAGATTTTCGTGATGAACCCCAAAGCAGTTACGATGGGAGAGCTGTACGGCTCGTTCGACCCGATTTCGCACGAATGGTCTGATGGCGTGCTGGCCATTAGCTACCGCAACTTTTCCCAAGATCCATCGCCGGACCGCAAGTGGCTGATGTTTGATGGCCCCGTCGATGCCATCTGGATTGAAAATATGAACACTGTGCTTGACGACAACAAAAAGCTCTGCCTGAACTCGGGTGAAATCATCCAGCTTTCCGAAACCACCAGCATGATGTTCGAGCCCAAGGATCTCGACGTGGCTTCCCCTGCCACCGTCAGTCGCTGTGGTATGATCTACATGCAGCCGCACTCGCTCGGCTGGCGTCCGCTCCTCACGTCGTGGTTGACCACGCTGCCAGCCACTCTCAGCGACAGGCACCTCAAGTTCATCGTCAGCATGTTTGACCGCTACGTCAACCCGCTGCTTGAATTTGTGGGTCACAAAGAATACCACCACCTGATGTGGTCTGGTGACATCAATGCGGTGCATTCGTTGATGAAAATGATGGCAGCCCAGATGGACGAGTTTGTTGACCCCAGCCTCGGCGCTCTGCAGGACAAAGAAATCCCCAACCCAGATTACAAAGAAACTGTGGATGAAGAAGGCGAAACGGTTTTCCCAGTCGACGCCGACGGCACCAAAATCCCAAAGAAACTCAAGATCCCGGAGCTTGCCATTGATGACGAGACGGTTGAAGCATGGCTGGAAGGCATGTTTATGTTTGCTGCCATCTGGTCCATTGGCGGCACGTCGTACGCTGCCAGCAAGCCACACTTCGACACGCTTCTGCGTATGATGACGACGGATGCGGTTGATGACAAATTTGCGCGGGACTGGATCATTGTCACCAAAGTTTTCAAGCCAGACACTCCTCCCAAGACTCCTTTTCCAGAAGGCGATGGCTTGATGCTCCACGACTACCGCTTTGTCAAGGAAGACAAGGGCAAGTGGGTGCCATGGTCGACGTACATTAACGCAGACAATTTTGGCAACGACGCTTCTTTCAACGCCATCACGGTGCCAACCTTGGATACTGTGCGCTACACTTTTTTGATGGATTTGCTTGTGAAGCACAGCTCGTATCCGATGTTTATTGGCCCGACCGGGACGGGCAAGTCGGTCTACATCAACGATTTTTTGATGAAACTGCCCAAGGACACGTGGTCGCCGCTGGTGGTTAACTTTTCGGCGCAGACAACGGCTCACCAAACACAAGACATTATCCATGGCAAACTCGGCAAGCGCAGGAAGGGCGTATACGGTCCACCGATGGGGCAGAAGTGCATCATCTTCGTTGATGACATGAACATGCCGCAGATCGAGGAGTACGGCGCGCAGCCACCGATTGAATTGCTTCGTCAGTGGCTCGATCACTGGAATTGGTACGACTTCAAAGACCAAACCAAGCTCGCTCTGGTTGACATTCAGCTGATGTGTGCCCAAGGCCCCACAAGTGGTGGCCGCAACTGTGTCACGCAGCGTTTCTCGCGCCACTTGCACCATATCGCTGTCAACGAGTTCTCGAAGGACACAAACAAACTCATCTTCCGACGCCTTTTGGAGTGGCATTTCGCGAAGGCAGGCTACCACAAAGACTTCAAGGGTCTGGCGACGAATTTCGTCGACGCTACATCGGCCGTGTACTACGAGTCCATGGCCAATCTGCTGCCGACACCTGCCAAATCGCACTACTTGTTCAACTTGCGCGACTTTTCTCGTGTGATTGGTGGCATGATGATGAGCCCACCCTCGGTCATGCCGGACAAACCCACAGTTACCCGGCTGTGGACGCACGAACTCTACCGTGTCTTCTACGACCGTCTGATTGACGAAGACGACCGCATCTGGTTCTTTAACTGCGCCAAAGCAACGGTCAAGACACACCTTAGTTTGGAGTTCAACGACATCTTCTCGATGCTGAACGAAGACAACGCAGAGAACATCGAGGATCGCCACCTCCGCTCTTTGGTTTTCTGTGATTTCGAAGACCCCAAAGCGGACACAAAGGCGTACCAACAGGTCCAGGACCCAACGCTCGGCAAGCTTCAGCTCGTTGCCGAGGGCATGCTCGACGACTACAACAACGTCTCGAAAAAACGCATGGACCTGATTCTCTTCCGCTTCGCGATTGAACACATTTGCCGCATCTCCCGTGTGTTGCGTCAGCCCAAGTCGCACTGCTTGCTCGTTGGCGTGGGTGGTAGTGGCCGCCAATCCCTGACTCGCCTCGCTGCGTACATGAACGACATTGAAGTCTTTCAAGTTGAGATGTCCAAGAACTACAACAACGAGCAATGGCGGGAAGATCTCCGAGCAGTGCTCCGCAAGGCTGGCGAGCTCGGGCAGCACTACATTTTCCTGTTCTCTGACACACAGATCAAAGAAACAAGCTACCTAGAGGACATTGGCAACATGCTGAACTCTGGGGAAGTGCCCAACATCTTTCCGGTTGAAGAGAAGATTGAGATCTACGAGAAGATGCGCAACGTCGACAAAATGCGCCCTCGCAACCTCAGATCGGATGGCACACCGATGGGTCTCATGAAGCTGTTCATCGACCGCGTCCGGGAGTGTCTCCACATTGTGCTCGCCATGTCGCCGATTGGTGACCTGTTCCGCGACAGTCTCCGCCAGTTCCCGGCCCTTGTTAACTGCTGTACCATCAACTGGTTCCAGGCCTGGCCCGCAGATGCCCTGCAGATTGTAGCTCAGCGCTTCTTGGCAGACGTTGAAATGGGCAACGAGTTGCGCGAGCAATGCGTGACATTGTGCCAGAGTTTCCACACTAGTGCTCGCGACCTGGCGGCCAAGTTCTTACTGAATGAACGGCGGAACAACTACGTTACACCGACGTCGTACCTGGAGCTGATCAACACGTACAAGGATCTGCTGGCAAAGCAACGGGCAATTATCCATGCGCAGAAGCGCCGTTACGAGGTGGGTCTCGAAAAGCTCAACAATGCTGCGTCCCAGGTCGACGGTATGAAAGAAGAGCTCATCGCTCTGCAGCCTAAATTGAAGGTTGCGCAGAAAGAGACAGACGAGTCGATGGTCATCATCGAACAGAAGTCAAAGGAAGCTGCCGCGCAGAAAGAAATTGTCCAGGCAGATGAGGCCGTCGCCAACGAGCAAGCTGCCGCCGCGAAGGCGATCAAAGACGAGTGTGACTCTGAACTTGCAGAAGCAATCCCAATTCTTGAGTCGGCTCTCAAGGCCCTTGATACGCTCAAGCCCTCGGACATTGGCGAAGTCAAGGCGATGAAAAGTCCACCCGGTGGCGTCAAGCTGGTCATGGAAACTGTGTGCATTCTCAAAGGGGTCAAGCCAGAAAAAATTCAGGATCCAAACGGCAACGGCAAAATCAATGACTACTGGGTGCCGGCCAAGAAAATGCTGGGCGACATGAAGTTCCTGCAATCTTTGAAAGACTACGACAAAGACAACATCCCAGTGAAATCCGTCAAGGAGATCCGGGACAAATATCTGACGAACCCTGATTTTGTGCCGGAGAAAATTCGGACGGCCTCCCTTGCCGCCGAAGGCCTGTGTAAATGGGTGCTGGCCATGGAATCGTACGACAGGGTAGCAAAGGTTGTTGCGCCAAAGAAACTCAAGCTCGCCGGCGCCGAAAAATCTCTTGCCACGGCCATGGCCGCCCTGAAAGTAAAGCAGGACGAATTGAAAGCTGTCATGGATAACCTCTCGTCTTTGCAGGCAAACTTCGACGCCATGGTGGCCAAGAAAGACTCGCTTGAGAAAGAAGTGGAAGGCTGCACAATCAAGCTGGCGCGTGCTGAACAGCTCATTGGTGGTCTCGGT
>Ga0307391_10000060_pt1 | contig 9332 bp, 15 predicted proteins | sample SouOceMePS1034R2_FD_203298 | JGI IMG/M metagenome (GOLD analysis project Ga0307391, IMG submission 203298) | Metatranscriptome of marine eukaryotic phytoplankton communities from South Atlantic Ocean - PS103-4.R2 (Eukaryote Community... | ecosystem: Environmental > Aquatic > Marine > Oceanic... | reverse complement strand
TGGTGTGGGCCTGCCCACAGAAGACATCCGAGTGAAATTCGCCAACGCCGAGTGCGAGGGCACTATCACAGCATCTGAGACCGAGATCACATGCTCACTAAACTTCCTTCCAGCTGCCGGAGAGTGGTGTGTCGAGGTCATCGACTACCGTGGTCTCATTCCGACCCTTGATGATCTGGATCTAATTGATGTTGATCTTGTCATCGATGGAATTAGCCCCAACTCTGACCTGAATCAGCTTGGAGGTGACAAACTTACCTTCACGGGCACAGGCTTCGACTCTCTCGACACCTCTTAATCAAGAGTTGTCTTCCCAGACTCTACTGTCTGCGATGTGACTGGTGCAACACCTACAACTCTGACCTGCATCGTAGCTGGCTTTGACGCGGATACCCTCAATACGGACAATGCCTACACAGCCACAATCACCATCAATGGAGTTGAGAACACCAATGAGTCTGTCCTTATTCTATCGACGAAGCAGAGCGGATAGACTGTATCTCCTAACAGTGTCAACCCCGTACTCTCTTAGGTATTGACCGTCACACTTGAGTCCTCCTACCCCGAGACACTCACTTCAACTAGTGAATTCTCAGCTACACTCGTGAGCGCTGATGATCCAGAATTCAGTCGTACTCTGTATGTAATGAGTGTCAATGATGCTGATAAGTCACTTACGATTAAGTTCCCTGGCGCTGATAGCGGCAACTACAACATCTTCCTTGTCGGTAGCGGTGTTGGTAGGATTGATAAGGAGCCCCTTTCTATAACTGTTGGAAGTCAAGTCACAGGAATTTCTCCAATGTCAGGCTCCGTACTCGGTGGTACCCTGGTCACTATCGATGGCATCAACTTCTCTGACGATCCTTATGACAACCCAGTCAAGGTTGGATCTTAGTGGTGCTATGTGCAAACAACCTCAGTGACTCAAATTACCTGCCGTGTCGCAGAAACTTACACAGATGAGATCTCTACTGTGCAAGTGCTCACCTTCCTGGGAACATCCGAAGAAGCTGAGTGCCTCGTCTCAAACATGTTTGAATACTCAGAGCCCCTCTCAACTATCACTGGCATGACCAATGCCTTTGATGCTGACACCAACACGCAAGTCATTACACTTGAGGGTACCGGTTTCGGTGATGACACCAGCGTCATCGAGTTCTACGTTGATGGAGTTGCGCAGACTGTACTCACAGCTGCTGATACTACAGCCACAGTCACAATAACTGAGATGCTCGATGAGACCTCTTCTGATGTCCAGATCTACTTCACTGATGGTCTTCCTACAGGCTACGCTGATTTCACATCTTTGACCGTTGTCCCTACTCTCGTGTCGATCTCGCCATCCACAGGAAGTTCAGGAGGTACCCTGATTACTGTTACTGGAACTGGTTTCGGTACCAGCACCGAGGGTGTCAATCTGACACACGATACTTCTGGTACAGACATCTGCGATGAAGTGAACATGATTAGTCCTGGCACTTTCACTTGCCTTACGACTGCAATGGAAATTACTGCTGGAGACAGTATCACTTTGAAGACCGCATCCGGGTCATACTCCTGTGGTAACACTCAGACCCCTGATGATTGCACCTACGAGCAGCTTGATGCCTCATCCCCTGTTGTGTCTGCCGCTACCGTGTCCAGCTCTTCAACTATTACGATCACTGGTACGGCCTTCCCTACGAGCGATTACGATGTTATCGTACTTTTCAAGGGAATTGAGAGTTCATCAGCTGTCATCGACTCTGACACTTCCATTACAGCTACTTTTAGCAATGGTATTCCCATTTCTGGCACAGCTTCTGCGCCTTCAGTCCATTTCGTTCCCACAAGCAGCAGTCGTAGGATGCTAATGACCCTTGTTGACGCTGATTTGCAACTGATTGCTATTCCATCGGATGTCACTGTCTCAAACACACTCAGCGTTACTGATAGCACAAATGGGCTTTCATGCTCCTTCTAAGGTGGATGCTCTTACACAGTCACTGCAGCCGGTCTCACATCTTCTCTCACTGACAGTACAACTAACTAGATTGATGTATGCGGCAACCCTTGTGTTATCAACACTGAAGAGTCTGACGCTGATCAGACGACTTGCACGCTACCTTATGTTTCGACTGCCTACTCAGCGTCTAACTTTGAGATTGTCACCGAAGGTATCTTACATGACGGAACATGGACTGGCACGGCTAGTGATGAAGAGCTGGCTAAACTAATAGACGGCAAGAACATGATTGACATGAGTGATTCTACGTCTTCTGACTGCTACGTCCAGATTCAGTACAAAGAGTTCCATGTTGGTGTCCTTGATGAAGTCAAATTCTTTGTCAACAGACTTGTTGATAAGTCCCCCTTCGATGGAAACCTTCGCTTCTAGGGATCAGATGATGGTACAACCTTCACTGACTTGTGGACCATTGGTAAGAGCGTTCATGAAGGCTGGAACTCTCTAGACTTCGAAGAAGATCGCCCCTCTTATAACATTTACCGCTTCTAAGGCTCTATTGCAGGCTCTTGCCGTATTGGTGAGGTAAAGTTGAACGGTGTTGAATCTATTGACAATGATGATACTTCTTACTCATGCACACCCAAACTCATTATCGACGACAGTGTTACCGAATTGAATTCAGTGACATTTGACTCTGATATCACGCCAGTCCTTACTGGCATGAGCACTCGCTTCGGATCCGTTCTCGGAAATGAACAAGTCGAGTTCTACGGAACTGGTTTCTCAGCTTCCGCTGCAACTACCGTCACAATCGACAACAGAGAGTGCGTGATTGATTCAACTACTGAAGATACAATCACTTGTACGACCTCAGACAAACCATACAGGCCAGACACCCCGGTGCTTGAGATTTATATCGAGGGCTTCGGCCTGGTTGCCACCAAAGGCAAGGTTTTCCGCTACATTAGCAGATGGTCAGACGCTTAGACTTGGGGCTACGACTTAGCACCTCAGGATGGTGAAGCAGTAAACATTCCTAAGGGTCTACACTTGCTCTTCGACATTGATGTCGGTCCCAAGCTATCCTTCATGAATGTGGAGGGTTCCCTGATATTCCCACCTGATTCAGACTCTAACCATTAGAGAACGTTTGATGCTCATTACGTACTCGTTAAAGGTGGGTACATGGAAGTTGGTACTGAGGAAAATCGGTACACTTCGAAGCTTACCATCACTATGCACAGCACCAAGTACGATGCTAACCTGCCTATCTTTGGAAATAAAGTCATCGGTGTCAACTATGGTATTCTTGAGATGCATGGTGTTGAAAGACCCATCACCTGGACTGACATGAAGGAGACTGCCTAGATTGGAGCTACTTCAATCACGCTCAACGATATCAAGGATGACCAAGACCCTCTCGACTGGCAAGTTGGCGAAGAGATCGTTATCGCGTCTACGAGTTTCTCTGGACGAGATGCAGAGCAGCGCACGATCGCGTCAATCACTAATACGGATACTAACCCTGTGATTACCTTCACTGAGCCACTTCTGTTCAAGCATTACGCTGACATTGAGTACTTTGGAGCTAACGACGAAGACTTTATCGAGATGCGTGCTGAGGTTGGTCTATTGACCAGAAACGTTAAATACCAGGGAGATGAGACTTCATAAGACAACCAGTACGGAGCTGTCATTATCATGCACTCACCTGGCGATGAGACTACCGCGGCTAGAATCGATAGTATTGAGCTCACTAGAGTGGGTCAAGCTTTCATTCTCGGTAGCTATCCCATCCATTTCCACATGATCGGTACTGTGCATTCTTCTTACGTGCGCAACAACGCCATCCATCATACTTTCAACCGAGCTGTCACAATTCACGGCGTTCATTACCTGCGCGTGTAGAATAATGTAGCTTACCACACAATGGGCCACACAATTTTCATTGAAGATGCTGCTGAGACTAAGAACTTGATTGAACACAATTTGATTGTTGATGTCCGTCGTTCGTGGAGTCTGCTAAATACTGATCAGACACCAGCCAGCATCTGGATCACTAACCCCAATAACATTATCCGCTTCAATCACGCTGCGGGCTCTGACCGTTATAGCTACTGGTACGATCTGCAGTTAACAGCAATCGGGCCCTCTTTCGATGCTAACATCTGTCCTGAGCATACGCGCCTGGGAGAATTCAGCGACAACGTGGCTCACTCGAATGGCAGATATGGTCTCCGTCTCTTCCATAGCATGATCCCTCGCGAGCACCCTTGTGAATCCATCAACTACGAGACAAACAAGCCGATCGTCGCCAACTTTTACAACTTGGTTAGCTACAAGAACAAGAGGAATGGTGCCATTGTAGAGAACACTGGCGCCGTCTAGTGGCATAACTTCAAGATTGCAGATTGCATGGAGTCAGGCATGGAGATGTCTGAAACAGATTTCGTCGAAGATGGCTGGTCAAAAATTGTCGGTGGTTTTGTCGTCGGCAAATCTGCGAACACTGAAGAAGCTTTGGATAGGAAATCACCCAAGGGTATTACTTGTGCAAGAACCGAGAACATGTCTATCGAAGGTGTCAGGTTCTACAATTTCAACTTCAATCATGCTGCAGCACTAGGAACATGCTCACATTGCTGGCATGACAACAACACAGATTCAGGTGCACGTACTATTACAGTCAGTGACCTAGGATTTGACGATACTGTCTGGCAACGAGTCATCTACACAACTCCTTTTAGAACTATTTTCCACGACAAGACTGGAAGCTTGACTGGCGAAGGCGAAAACTCCTGGTTCGTGCCCTACTGGAAGCATCTTTTGCAGCCTGAGTGCAAGGAATAGACAGAATGGGGCGGCATTGTCTGCGATGGGTCAGTTGAAGTGCGTCGTATTGCCTTCCATGGTATGCCTGCAAACTTCTTTGGCATGTAAATGAAGATTACTCAGCTCGAACGAAGTGATGAGAGTTCTATGGATAGTGCTGGCACCCTTGAAGAATATCTCGATTCTAATTCAAACTACTCTGTCGTTCCATTTAAAGATAAGTAGTCGCCAAATTCGGCGTGGGCCATGCCCTTCGTGACTAACCATCGCTATCATATCCATTGGGAGTCAGGTCTAGACTTCGATATTTTGAAAATGGAGATGTCTGAGAGGTGGTAGGAGACTGATAAACAAATTTTTATGGTCTTCAACTTTACTGAATCGCGTGAGGCTGTCAATATTACAGGCGGATATGGAAGCGGCGACTAGCTTATGGACAAGACTTTGATCGATAAATCAGCATCTGATTTGGTTTCAGGAGATAACTGGGTCAGAAATGAGACAGATATTAGAACCTTTGAGATTGTAATTAACGGAAAGGAGGAATCATCAAAATCCCTTAAAATAGAGCCTCTAGAGTGCATTCATGGAACTTGCGTTCTTGACGAAGTCGTAGAAGTAGAGCTTGAAGAAGGCTAGAGACTATGGAGTGATCCTGAATCTTGGGCTGAGCGTGAAAATGGTATGCCTGTCGAAGGAGACGATGTTGAAATCATGTCCGGCTGGAACATGATCCTCGACTTAAGTGAGACTCCTAAGTTCAAAACTTTAACTGTCAATGGACGCCTCAGCTTTGTCCAACTAGATGATTTCGACATCCACCTTATGGCTGAGAGAATCTTTGTTAGAGCTGGTGAGCTCTTTATCGGCACTATTGAAGAGCCTTTCACAAGTCAAGCAACTATCACCTTAATGGGTGACCAGAAATCTGACACTTTGACTCTTGGTGGTACTGTCGATGGTGGCAACAAGATACTTGGCGTCACTGGACTCGCCGCCTTCTATGGAGCCTCAAGAAGCCGAGAGTCTCGTCTTCTAGTGTCAGCCTACGCTGGGCAAGACACGATCGTTGTCGAACCTGGTCTTGACTGGAAGGAAGGTGACGAAATTTACCTTGCACCCACTGCTTCACAGCACTGGCACTCTGACTATAGGACAATTGTCTCTTACGCAGGTGGTGAGATTGTTCTTGACGAGCCCCTCTCATATTACCATTACGGTGATGCTGAATCTACCGAAGAAGAGTTTAGTGTCGACATGCGCTGCGAGGTGCTACTCCTTTCCAGAAACATTAAGATTCAAGGCGAGGATGTCGATGGATGGGGTGGTCAAGTCTTGGCCACTGATCTATTTGAAATGGATGGAACCTGGCGCAAGGGTTCCCTCATGTTTGATCATGTCCAAGTGTACAACTGCTCTCAGAAGGATGCATATCATTCTGCGATCAGATTTGAAGGTGCATCGGGAGGCCATTCTAGAATCTCAAACTCTGCCGTACACAATGGCCTCGACTGGGGCTTAATGGTTTGGAGCAGTAACAACATTGAGATTGTTGACACAGTATATGTGGGCTGGCGTTCCGTTGGAATGAATCTAGACGCAATGAGGAATTGCACGTTCGATGGAAACTTTATTGGCGATGTCTAGGGTCGTAATATTAATTTTGCTTCTAAATCGACAATTGACAAGGAAGCGTGCGTCGCATACAGTTCTTATGTTAAAGATGTAAAGGGTTCCCCAAGCTACGACATAACGTTCAAAAATAACATTGCTGCTGGCTGTGTCTTCACAGGCTACGTTGCCCCTGGTCACGAATGTGATGATTCAAGCCAAGTTAGTTTCCGCAACAACGTGGCACACTCAATTGGTGGTACAGATGGTGGCTATGGTGCTTACCTTTACCATAACCCAGCACTTTCTGCAAATTGCTTTGAAATCAGCCATTTCACGGCATACAAAACTAGAGGATCCTGTGTTACGACATTTGTTAACACAGCAGATCACCGCGCCCACGACATCACGTGCATTGATGCTGAGTTAGGAATGGCTTTGAACACGGCTGCAGCAGAACGAGACGATGTAGAAATTACTCTTTGGGATTCTCACTTCTACGGTAGTTCACGCTCAATGGACTGTCCACCAGGAGGAGATTGTCATTGTGTTAAAAAGACCGGTTTCATCAACTTCTAAAACATGAACGATGATAAGCCTCTTCACCCAACTATGGCATCTTCTTTGCCAATCTACAACTCACATGGTGAAGGCAATTGGGGAGGTACAATCAAGATTAGTGATTCGACATTCACTGGCTACACAGGCTTGTAATAATGTGGAGAGCGATCTGTTATCTTTGGTAGCAACCCGGGCAGCTCTGACAAGATTCCACCTCACTTCTTTAACAATTGCAAGTTCATCAATGTTGATGACCTGGGATTCGCATATCTCGAGAAATCTCCTTCAAAGTGGGCTAACGTGAAGGACTGTGGCAATTTCCCTTGCACAGCACCTAACAACCTTATCTTCGGTTTTACAAACACGAGGTTCGATGGTGTCACTCCATCTATTACAGCCAAAGATTTCACTTTGATTCCAGATGAAGAGACTGTTGGAGGAACTTATCCCAACTGCAATCACATGCCAAAATAGCAGTCATACGTTTGCCAGACTAGAAACATTGGCCTTCTCCAGATCGAAAATCTCGATGAGGACGCCTGGGATAGAGCTGTGCAGCCTATCTTTGTCTTGAACGAGGAGACTGGCTTTAACAACACAGTTAATGCTATGATGGATCATATCTGGGATACTTTCTATACAGGCCAGCGTCGCATGGGCCGCTTCCCAATTCAGCTGCTGACTGGATAAGATTACGTTATGCACTTCAGTGGTACTCCACCAAAGAAGATGAGAGTCAATCTTGATGCAACCGTTGGTGGTGTCATGATCAAGATCCCCTACCCTGTGGCTGGATCGGTCTCGATTAAAGCAAATGGCAAGAAGAAGAGCTACACACCCTGGGACGAAGAGCTTGGCAGAAATTCCCCTCTTACAAAGACAAAGGGTTGCGGCGAGAATCGTTTCGTTGGAATTGAGAATTTCCTTGAGTTCTACATCACTCCAGGCTGCTTGATCGAAATTGATCCAAAGGATTCCATCATGACTAAAGTGCGTATGAACTGGTCTCTCGCTGAGTTCTATGCAGATGGTGGCACCACAAGATTTGTGGACAGACTAGCAGCTTCACTTGGTATTGCAGCTAACAGAATCAAGACGGTTGCCATCTATGAAGGTTCCGTTGTCGTTGATTTCAGTATTGAGGCAGAAGAATCTGATGATCCTGCTGAAGCTACAGCGACTCTTGCCGCCATCAAGACGCAACTTGTTGCCCAAGTTGACAGTGGTGAATTAGACATTGGTGCTCCAATCATGGGACTTTAAGGAGATGATGGTGAGGTTTTGTCTGGCGATCCGATTCCAGCTGCTCCAGGTCAAGCCACTACAGGAAACTTCTTCACTGGAGAGGGCAATTCTGCCATTGTTGGTGACTCAAACCTTTGGGATGGCCTTATCATTGACCCTGAGACAGTTTATGTCGAGGGAGCTACTCCAGCTGTGGAGCCCACAACTACCGATCCTGTTGTCGATCCCCGCGAAACAGTTGAATAAGAAGCTTCATATAACATCTTACCATCATATGGATAGGATTCTGTTCAAGAGCCTACAACGACAACTGGTAATACCGTTGTTATAGAACCAACTGAGACCCAGTCTTCGTCAGGTCCAATCGAGGAGAATTCTCGTGAGACTATCGTCGTCACAAAGACCGTCGAGATTATCGAGTTTGAAGGAACTGTAACTGCGTCAGACAAACTCGAGGAGTCTAAAGAAAACAATAGTAGCATTATGATCATTATAGTGGCTGCATTCGTCGGTGTCCTCCTCATCGTTGTTATCGCCATGATTGTTCGTGTTATTTTGAACAAGCGCAAGATGGAACAAATTCCTGCTAATGTTCTGGACGGTCTCTAGACTAATGGTGTCTTAGTGGAACCTCAGTTCGTGCTTGCGGCCGATGACAGCAAGAACATCTTTGCTCATACTTCCACTGTAGCCTTTGGTGCAGACATCGAGGGTGCGGAGAACAAGAAGCCTGGCTCTGGTGACAACAAGAGGCGCAAGAAGAAGAAGACAGTCCTCAGGAAGGTCAAAGAGTCTTCTGATCGTAGTGAAAAGCAGGATGACTCGAATGATGACGATGGATTCAACAACTATGAAGGCTCTCTAGGCGCTTCAGGGACTAAATTCTTCGATCGCCCAAGTACTGCAAGTGACAACTCGAACCGCAACCTCAAGAGTGGTTCAAGTGACCGCATTACAAAAAAGATCATCGCTTTGAGACAAGTTGATGAAGATTGAAAACAATGTCTACCATCTTTTTTAGCTAACAGGTTAAGCTACTAAAATCATCCAAAATCGAGCCGAAGGTTTAGTGCTTGTGGAAAAATGAAATTGTAACTTTGAACTTTTAATTTCAAATTTATCCACTAAAAAT
>Ga0307391_10000057_pt1 | contig 9403 bp, 1 predicted proteins | sample SouOceMePS1034R2_FD_203298 | JGI IMG/M metagenome (GOLD analysis project Ga0307391, IMG submission 203298) | Metatranscriptome of marine eukaryotic phytoplankton communities from South Atlantic Ocean - PS103-4.R2 (Eukaryote Community... | ecosystem: Environmental > Aquatic > Marine > Oceanic... | reverse complement strand
CCAGATTTTATGGATCTAAAGGGAAGCCAGACTGATATGGAGGTTCCAATAAGCATAGAAATGGGTTACCAGAGTGAAAACCCAGTTACTGCAAACCCAACGAAATACACATACAAATCTTCACTGCTAGCAACAGTAGACATAATGACTCCAACCTCTGTGACAGCCAACACTCCAGTTACAATCACCGGGACAAACCTTGGCTCAGATATTTCAAAGATTCAAGTGTTTGCCCAGGCAATATCAAGTAAAGGAAGAAGGAGAAGATCAGTAAGAGTACCTGAAGAAACTGAAACTGAAACTGAAGAAATGCATCCATTTTGGAAGCAGTTCAAAAGAGATTCTAATGGAAAACCAATTTGGCGGTGTTTTGGTACAAATCTTGACAACGGATGTAAACATGATATGGTTGTACAGCATGTTGAGACTGAAACTAGATCCAGGTCAAAGAGGAGTGTAGATCAGGAGGAATGGCTGCGACAGCTAGAGAAAGAAGATGATTATAAACTTACAGATGAGATATGCCAATCAGATTCTGAAAAGTGTGCAGAACGATTAGAAAATATAGAAAACAGATACAAATCTTCTCGTCAAAAAAGAGCAACAAGTGAGGAGGATCTGATTGAAATGGCTTTGTTAACAGAGGGAAGCTTTGAAGGAACAGTCACTGCTGTATCAGGAATATCCCTTTCATTCTCTTTTGTTGCATTACCTGCAGGCAAATACAATATCATCATCAATGTTGAGGGTGGAGTTGGTAATGCTGTCAGCTCTCTTGGTAGACTTTCAAGCAAAATGGAAATTACAGCAATCAGTCCAAGTTCAGGATCTATCCATGGTGGCCAAACAATCAAAATCATAGGAGGAGGATTCAGTGGCAAAGTGGAAGATACAAGTGTTGCCATTGGATCAACAGTCTGCAAGGTGCTGGCTGTCTTGCCAGGGGAAATAACTTGTGAGACATCTACCTGCTCTGAAGGATGTGGGGACCTGGCAGTTACTTCTAATGGAATAGCTTCAACAAGTTCAGTTCCTTTCAACTACTTGGCGAGCTCCTCTCCTGCAGTCATATCAGCAAGTGCTGTAGCATCAACATTGACAATTACTGGCACAAATTTTGGATCCAACCCTTCTGTATCTCTGAGTGAAAGCCATTGTACAGTTACAACTGCAACAGCCACACAAGTCATATGTACAATTGCTAACATACCTGGAGGAAGCTATCCCGTAATTGTACAAAACCCTGACCTCGGTAACTCTAACAATGATGTTCTTCTGACAATAGACCTCATCCTTACATCATCCACGCCTTCAACTGGTTCATATGGAGGAGGCACTATAATCACTCTGACTGGTAAAGGCTTCAGTTCTGAGACTACAAGAAATGTAACTGTATGTGATCTTCCATGTGAAGTTCAATCTTCCTCAACTACTGAAATAACTTGCATTTCTCCCTCAAATCCTGGATCCGGTTCAACTCTTGCTTGTGATGTTGCTGTTGTTCAGGTCTCAGGATCTGTAACACTTTCCTCAAGCTTCACATATGATGCTTCTATTACACCATCAATCACTGCTGCCACACCATTGAGAGGAGGTACTGGTGGAGGGACTCTGATAACAATATCTGGAAGTGGGTTCGCAAGTTCTGGAAATAAAGTGATGATTGATGGAAGTATTTGTGATATAGCAAGCGAATTACCAACACAACTTACCTGTTATACAAACCATCATAATGGTGCTATAGAAGCACCAATCATTGTTGAAGTTCCTGGACAGGGATATGCCAGACATGCAGACTTGGTCCAGTCAACATTCTATTATATTGACAGATGGTCATCTAAGTGGACTTGGGGAGGTACTGGTGTTCCTCTTGCAAATGAGATGATTGTCATAACTGAAGGTCAAACTATTCTTCTAGATACAGACACTCCTGTCTTGAGGTTTCTGCTGATCAATGGAGGAACTCTGATGTTTGATAAAGATGCCCCAAGTATTGAACTTCAGGCAGAATACATCCTTGTTGCTGGGGGAGGAAAACTACAGATTGGTTCAGAGGAAGAGCCATATGAAAACAAGGCTACCATTACCATGCATGGAAATGTTCGCTGTACTGAAATGCCAGTATTTGGTTGCAAAGTAATTGGAATAAGAGAGGGAACCCTGGATATTCATGGCAAGTACGTTCCAGTCACCTGGACACATCTTGCGGAAACTGCCAATGCTGGAGACACAACAATTACTCTAAAACAGCCAGTGACTTGGCAGGTTGGGGATCATCTTGCAATTGCTACAACTGGTGATAGGAACAGTATGAAGGAAAATGAGGAGAATCATATTGCAGCTATTTCTGCTGATGGATACACAATAACATTGCAGAACCCACTGAAGTACATGCATATTTCAATAGAACAGACATTCGGAGACAGAACTGTGGAAACACGGGGAGAGGTGGCACTACTCACACGAAATGTGCTCATCAAAGGAACAATGAATGAACAATTTGTTGAAACTTTGCCTGCATGTGAAGAGGAATTTAACTCTGGAGGAGCCTTTTCTGATGCCATGCAGACTTGTTTTGCAGGAAAGTTTGGAGAAGAGCTTGGAAGTGATGAAATGGGAGCAGTTATCATTATCAGCCCAAAATACAAGAATCAAGGCTTAGTTGAGACAAGAATAAGCTATACAGAGCTTACAAGTGTTGGTCAAGCATTCAGAGTTGGAAGATATCCTATTCATTTCCACGTTACTGGAGCAATGAATACCAGTTATATTCGAGGAAACTCTATTCACCACTCAAATAACAGAGCTTGCACTCTTCATGACATTTCAAATACAACAGTCGAGTACAATGTTGCTTACAACATCAAGGGGCTGACATTCTTTCTAGAAGATGGTGTTGAGATGTATAATGTTCTTCAGTACAATCTTGCTATCTTCACAAGAATGTCCAACAGTTTGCTCAATCCAGATATCAATCCTGCCAGCTTTTGGATTGTCAATCCTAACAACAAGTTCAGACACAACAGTTGTGCTGGAGGAACTCATTTGTGCTTCTGGCTGAGACCTGCTAGAGTTCCAGATGGTCCTTCCTACACTCAAGACTTTTGCCCTTACAGAGTCCCTTTTGATGAGTTCCACAACAACACAGCACATTCTATGGGGTGGTATGGCTTCTGGATCTTCGGCCAGTCAAATCATGTTAATTATGACCCTCATACTGGTACACCTGAAAAAGGCTATTGCGATGGACAGAGAACACAGGCAAGGATTGGGTCATTTACGACCTGGAATAATAAAAGAGGATTCGAGATTGTGTCTGGCTCAAACATTAGACTAGAAAATCAGACTCATATGGACCATGACTTTTCAGCTTTTGAAATATTCACTGCAAAAGGACCATATGGTGCTGATGGACCTGGTATTTTCAATACCATCATTGTTGGTAGTTCAAAAATTTCTGAAATGATTCCTGGACGTGAACACCACTGCACACCATCAGGGGCAAACATAGTGGGAGGCTACAATATGGAGAATGTTAAGTTTTACAATTTTGGGACAAAATGTAGTGCAATGAGCCAAAGACTGGAGGAAGCTGGAGAATCTACAAATCCAATTAGAAGCAGTGGACTGGAGTTTATCAATACAACCAACAAAGTGTATGCACCAAAAGGACACTCACATGGATTATGGTTCAGAGATGCAGATGGATCACTCACAGGAAAACAAGATGCTAATCTTGTAACAAAGTCTCCAACCAATCCTCAGGAGCTTTGTGCAGATGACCCAACTGATGGACTTGGAAAAGGAACACCTGATATGTTGAGCAAAGTCAATGCATGGGGTGAACCAGAAAATGGAGAAACTGGTGCAATCTGTGACAAGAGTGCAATCTTTCACAAAATCTTTATTGACAACCCAGCTCCAACTTCTTTGAAATTTGTTGACCTTAAAATAACCAACAAATGGGGATCTGTCATGAGACATTGGCTACACATGAAGGAAGGGTGGATGGCTCTCCTGCCTCAAGACACAAGTGCTAATCTTCTGGCATTCCAGTCTGTAGAGCATGTGACCAATATATCCTATGAGTTTGAAGTTTATGGAATGCACAAAGGAGAAAACTACCTCTTGATGGGACATGACTTGTACCAAGACCCTGATAGATTCTCAGTTCTTAGCAACAAGGAAGTGAACTCCTCATCCAGTGCAGCAGCCATGCCAACATTTGAGACTTCCCAAAACGGTGACTGGTTCTTTACAAACAACACAGGAACAGCATTTTCTAAAATTGTCTACATTCTGTCAAGTACAGGCAATGGATTATCAAATTGGTGGCGTAAAAGACAAGTAGAGGAAACAGAAAGAACTGGTGATGATGGAAATTGGCCGGATAATGGAGTTGCAACAGGATACTTCAAAGTTATTCGATGTGAAAGTGAAGGATGCATTCCTATTCCACCACCAACTGTTCCAACTATGAGGCCAGAAAATGCACTGAGATGGTCAAATGACTCTCACTGGGAAAGTATTGGAATGGTTCCTCCTTCAACAAATGAAATTGTTACAATTCCCGGAGGTGTTTGGATGATCTTAGACATTGATCCGCCTAAATTGAAGAGACTTTATATTTATGGAGCATTGGAAGTTGAAGATACTGAGGATAGAGCAATTGAAGCTGAACTTGTGTTAATCCAAGGAGGATCTTTCATAGTTGGAAGGGAAGACAGTCCATTTACACACAAGTTTGACCTGATACTGCACGGTAACCATCTGACAGAAGACCAGCCAATGTTTGATGCTCCTAACTGTGGAGCCAAGGCCCTGTGTGTGTATGGCACTAGTGCTAGGGACTCTCCTATCCCTGGCTTTATTGATATGCATGGCATGGATGTTGGTAAGAGCTGGGTCAAGCTTGGCAACACTGCCAATGCTGGTGATACTACTATTGAGCTTACTGAGACTGTTACCTGGGCAGCAAATAGTGAGATTGTTCTCTCCTCCACTAGCTGGGAGTACAAGGAGACAGAGAAGGCAGTTATTGCCTCAGTTAGTGGAAATATTCTTACCCTGGCACAACCTCTGCAGTTCAAACATCTTGGCAGCAGCAGCTCCTTGACTGGTGGATCGTTCACCTTCTATCAACAGGCTGAGGTTGGACTCCTAACCAGGAGTGTCAGAATCATTGGAAAAGATTATGACAAACAAGATGAAGAACAGTTTGGTGCAAGAGTTCTTGTCGCTGCTTTTGATAAGTTTGGAACTATACTGCCAGGTTATGGAAGGTTTTCAAATGTAGAATTTGTCAGAGGAGGCCAAGAGGGTTGGTCTGATAACTATGACCCAAGATATACAATTGCATTCATGAACTCTGGAGACCATGAGGATGCCGATGGGGCACCAGCAGCCAAGGAATCATATGTTAAGAATTGTGGATTGAACTACAATTACAACTCAGCTATTGGAATATTTGGATCCAACTATGTTGGGATTGAAAACAATGTCATCTTTAGACACATTAATTCTGGCATTCTTGATGAGAGCAAAGGAACAAAAATTGTCAGAAATCTTGTTATGATGGGAGAATCAATTGCTCATTTCAAGGGTCTTTTGAACAGCATGGATTTCTATGGCTGCATTGATATAAAGAGAGCAGATGAGCCAGTTTTCACTGACAATGTGATGGCTGGTTGTGCCCAGGCAGGACTGATCACCAGAGGCAGCCCATGCGCCAAGACCTACACTTGGACCAATAATGAAATACATACAACTCAGCATGGAGTACACCTGAACAACATGAACTGGTTTGCAGAAGAATGTGTTAACATTAAGAACTTCTATTCTTGGAGAAATTTTGATTATGGATTCTTTTCATTGACCACAGACACCATCGAGCTGGAAAACTTTGTTCTTGTTGATAATGGAGTTGGTATTTTGACTCATGGAACTGGACCACCCTCAGATACACACACCATCAATGAGGATCTTCATGTCACTATAGAGAATACGGTGATTGTAGCAAATAGTGACCTGTATGACTGTGCTGATGATAAGCTGCCATTCACTTACGATTTCAAAGTTCACAAGAAAAGGATGTGGAGTGAGAGATTCAATGCTTTGGAAGGAAAGTTTCACCATACAGGTGTTGTGTTGCCAATCTTCATGAGCAAGTATCCCAAGGATACCCTGGCATGGCATAATCCTGTGATTAGTGCAGAAGGATCGAATCCAGGATTAAGAGGAATTATGTACATGAACAATGTCACATTTGACAAGTTTGATAACAGATGTAATGGATTCAAAGATATTGTTATCAGGACAAATCCTAAGGAAGATGATGTTAACTTTCCTATTAAAACCAAAAAAATTAAACTACTCACAGTTGCTGAGGAAAGTAAAGTCTTCTTCAACAGGCCACTTTCAGGAAAGATAAATCCTGCAGATTGCACAGATTTTGACTGTGATGGAATGAAAAAGGCTATGATTTGGGACACTGATGGTTCTTTTAAGGGAAAAGCAGGGACCATAATACCAGACTCAGCTTTTGAATGGGATGGAAGTCCAAGAAGAGGATTGGGATACTACAGAGTTCCTAAGCCAATGGTGACAGAGGTGAATGGTGACAAGATTCCTTATGCCTTGAAGATGCCCAACACAGGGATATACAGAGGAGACAAGTGCTCCTGGAATGAAGACTGGGTAGCATACGACTGTTCTGGATTAAATCACAGACTGATGATTATCGAGTCTATGGATAGGGATTCAAAGATCAGGAGGCTTGCTCCTATTGCTGTTTTAGCAGATGCTGGGACAAATGGTTTCATCGACCTTGTGAATGGACCCCAGGACCATTCCTGCTGTTCAGGCTACACCTGTGCAGAGAGACTATCCACTTTCTTCACAATGGTTGCCACAGGTCTTCAATACGAAATTGTCATGTCAAGCATACCACCTCAAAACTTCAAGTTTCACATGCTTCACAATGATGGTGGGGATGCAGTCAGAGTGAAGATGTGGTTCCCCAAGCAACAGAGACTGGATGTATACACAGAGGGTCGTTACATTCCTCCAATGAACAAAGACTTCTCTGTTACTGATGGACACAAGCTTAAGCCTGCAGATGACAAGTATATTCCAAGCCTAACTGACAACAATTGCATGAACTATTTTGACCCAAACACTGGCCACCTGTACCTTATTGTTCAAGGACCTGCTACTTGTGATATAAAAACCCAACCTGTTGTCATTCTCAAACTGGGCATCACAGTGGATGAAGCTGAATTTTTCAACCCAGACAGCATTATTGCCAATATTGCTGGCCTACTTGGAATACCTGCAGCAAATATCAGAGTTACCAACATAGTCAGGGAAGGAAGCAGTGGTAGAAAGAAGAGAGCTGCAGAGCAATTGGATCTCCAGTTTGAGATTGCTCCAGCTCCTGCAGAAGATTTGAATGAACAGGAATTCATCCCAGAGGTGGTTACATACACAACACCTGCTGATCCAAATGCAGCAACTCTGAAACCAAGCCAAACAACAACCACCACAACAACAGCTAGACCTATTCCTGTTGTAAACCCGTTAGCAATGGACTTTGATGCATTGAGTGAAATTCAATCAAAAATAGCAACAACTTTCCAAAAAGGTGATCTTTCAAGTGTTCTGAATGTTACAGTATCAGAGATGAAAATGGAAGACCCAATTCCTCCTCCAGCAGAGCCTCCTGCATATACAAGTCCTGAGGAGAGAGCACAAGTTCTAGAGACAACATACGCAGAGGAGGTTGCCAGGCAAGATGAGGAACAGCTAAAATCATTGACGGAGGAGAAGAACTATGATGTCCCCTCAAACCTTGTGCTGGGGAGACAGCCTTATGAAGCTGCAGAGATGACTCCAATCACATTCTATCCATATCTATATGTGACAAATGCAGATGGATCCCAACTGACTAATGTTGGTAACAATGCTGATCCTTGGAGGGTTACTGCAACTCTAAAGGGAGGTCCAGCTGGCGCTACAGCACAAGGATCCATGACTGTTCCTCTGACTGATGGCTTTGCGAACTTTTCAAGTCTCTTCCTGAGCCATAAAGGGAAAGATTATCAACTGACCTTTTCAATCACCTACCCTGATGTTGACATTCCTTCTGTTGATTCCATAACCTTTGATGTTGCCCCCAGACCATTAGGTGTTATGTTTGACACAATTGATAGTCTGATTCCCAATGCAGATGTCATTAATGCTACATTCAACATTTGGGATGAAGGTCAAAATATTGCTGCCACTCCTGAGGTTCTTGGTGATCAAACTTGGGAATGCTCTCTCAGATTTTCAAGAACTGTACCCATCAAACTCGTTGGAACCACAGACCATGACATTAAGCAAGCTGGGTCAAGCAGTGGAGTATTTGCTGTTAGATTTGAAGGATCTGCCCTGAATATTCAGTTTAAAGCCACTTGCTCCTCTCCTGAGTCTGGAAGAACTGTGACTGGTACAAGCAACTCCTTCATTGTGTTCCCTGGCTCTTCTTCAACTGTTGGGCTGCTTAGAAAAACAAGTATTGGGCTTAAATATGCTGGGCCTTACTCTGTCATTAAGCCTGTTGTGGATGCTTTCAATAGTGAACTTGGATCATTGGAGTGTGATGGATGCCCATCCACACGAAGAAGGAGGGAATCTGAGTCCGCCCAATCAAGTCGCCATCTGGACATGAGCATGTTGTCAATCTGCAGCATGCCCATTTGTGTGGCACAGGACATGTCTTGTGTGTGCTAACAAGTTGGAGGGACTTTCTATTGCTATTTTGATGAATATTTGACTGCACCAATGGTGCTTTGTATGGGGTGTGATTACTTTATTTTGGTGATGGGAATAATCAAGTTATGTATATTGTATTTACTGTATGTGGTGGTGGGATTAGAATTAAGGACTTTTTAATATGTACCAAAACAATTAGAGTTGAGTGGATTTTATTTCAGATAATCACATTGGTTAATGAAAGCAAATCAACTTCTTTCTTTCTTTTGATGCTTGTAGAAAAAGAAAAATATAGATTTAAGGGAGCCTGGGGGAAAGGAAAAGGCATTCATTTCTTGCTTTGTGCTTAATTATAATTAAAGTAAAGCCTCTCCTCTTCTCCAGAATGATAAACTGTGATAAACTTGGAACTTGCTGTGATTTTTATCTTCGTCATGTTGAGTTTTACATTCAGGGATATATAGTAAATTGTTAAAAATGGAACTTTATAATATGAATAAACATATGTATTACTAAAACTTTTCTGTGACAAACTACTATTCAACTTTAAAGAGGTTATTGGACGGAACATGGTTCCGGCCAATAAGCTCTTATTTGCCGGAACTGTTTCAGCCTCTAACCTTTTATTACCTCCTACCAGGAATCTTAT
>Ga0307391_10000055_pt1 | contig 9423 bp, 7 predicted proteins | sample SouOceMePS1034R2_FD_203298 | JGI IMG/M metagenome (GOLD analysis project Ga0307391, IMG submission 203298) | Metatranscriptome of marine eukaryotic phytoplankton communities from South Atlantic Ocean - PS103-4.R2 (Eukaryote Community... | ecosystem: Environmental > Aquatic > Marine > Oceanic... | reverse complement strand
TGAGAACTTATTTGGACTCCCAAACCAAGAGTACCCCAAGCTTGTCAAGACCGAGGAAGAAATCGCCTTACTTGACAAACTCTACGGCCTTTATCAGAAAGTTAAATCTACCATTGGCACGTGGAACGAGACTCCCTGGGCTGAAGTCCAATAGGAGGTGCCAAAGATGCTTGAGCAGGCTGAGAACTTCCAGCGCGATTGCCTCCGTCTCCCCGGTCAGCTCAAGAAATGGTTGACCTACACCAAGCTGAAGGACGAGGTTGAGGACATGATTGAGGTACTTCCTCTTGTTGAAGGCCTTGCCAAGGACTCAATCCGTGACCGCCATTGGGAGGACGTCATGGAACTCGCAAAGCACGATATTCCTTACAACCAGGAGAACTTCTCGCTCAAACAACTTTTGGACGCCAAGCTCCTCAACGTTAAGGAAGATGTCGAGGACATTGCCGACAACGCTGACAAGCAACTCAAGCTTGAGAACCAGCTCCGCAATGAAATCTCCGCCTATTACGACGGACGTGAGCTCACTATCACCGCTCTCAACGGTGTCCCATCAACCATTGGTGGCGACATCGGCGATATCCAGACTGATATTGAGGATCACATTAACCAGCTCAACTAGATGTCTGTCATGCGTTACGTTGGACCATTCAAGAACGAAGTCCTTGAGAAGATGGGCCTCCTTGCCAACATTTCCGACACTATTGAGAAGTGGCTCAAGGTACAGAGCAACTGGTACAATCTCGTCAATGTCTTCATTGGTGGTGATATTGCCAAGGCTATGCCTCAGGTTGCCCAGCGTTTCCTTAAGGTCCACAAGACCTGGTTGAAGATCATGGAGCGTGCCAACGAGAACCCCAACGTTGTGCAGAGCTGCACCAACGATATCCTCACCAGTCAGCTCGGTGGCCTTCAGAGCGACCTCGAGTTCTGCCAAAAGCAGCTCGATGGTTACCTCGAAGGAAAGAGAGGACTTTTCCCTCGTTTCTATTTCTGCTCCAGCAACGATCTTCTTAAGATTCTCTCGCTCGGTTCAGACCCCGAACAGGTCCAGGACGACTTTGAGAAGCTCTTCGCCGGTATCCAGTGTGTTACCTTCTCCGAGGAGGACCGCCGCCAGATCACCCACATTCATCAGAAATTCGCTGGTGCCACTGAAGACATTGAGCTCTTCGCTGAGGTACAGGCTGAAGGTGCTATTGAAGTGTGGCTCGATCAGCTCACTCTTGAGATGCAGCGCACTATCAAGTGCGAGTGCAAGCAGGGAGGTATGAATTGCTCGAGTATGCCACTCCGTGATTTCGTCAACGCCTCTGCTTCTCAGATTGCCTTGCTCGGTGTTCAGATGATCTGGACTAACAAAATGACCGATGCCCTTGAGCGCTCCAACCACAAAGACAGGAGGGAGGAGCTTGAGCGCAAGAACAAGGAGGTTACTGCTGGCCTTGTTGAGCTCTCAGCCATGTGTCTTGAGGACTTCCCCAACAATCTTGTACGTACCAAGGTCGAGACTCTCGTTACCATCCAGGTACATCAACGTGATTTGACCATCGAGATCCGCGACACTTATAAAGCTCAGCCATCCAAGAGCATTTATGACATCGACTGGATGAAAAACACTCGTGTGTACTACAAACCCGAGGACCAGAACACCATCATCTCTATTTGTGACATTGACTTCACCTACTCATATGAGTTCCTTGGTGTGAGAGAGCGTCTCGCCATTACGCCACTCACCGATCGTTGCTATATCACCCTTTCACAGGCCCTCGGTATGTGCTACGGTGGTGCTCCCGCTGGTCCCGCCGGAACCGGTAAAACGGAGACAACCAAGGATCTTGGTTGCACGCTCGGAATTTGGGTCGTTGTGTTCAACTGCTCCCCCGAGTACAACTACAAGAGTATGTCCAAGATTTTCAAGGGACTCTGCGCCGCTGGTGTTTGGGGTTGCTTCGATGAGTTCAACCGTATCTCTCTCCCAACTCTGTCCGTCGTCGCCGCTCAGGTCGAATCCATCCAACTTGGAAAGCGTCAGAAGTAGAAAATGTTCGAGTTCCCCAACGAAGGCATGGTGCTTCTTAAGCTCAATGTTGCCTATTTCATTACGATGAACCCCGGTTATGCCGGTCGTCAAGAGCTCCCCGAGAACTTGAAGGTGCTTTTCCGTGGTGTGACAATGATGCTTCCCGATCGTGGTGTTATCATGAAGGTCAAGTTGGCCTCTGTTGGTTACCGCGAATATGAGCCCCTTGCCGTTAAGTTCAACGTGCTCTACAAACTTTGCGAGGAGCAACTCTCAAAGACCCGTCATTACGATTTCGGTCTTAGGAACATTCTCTCTGTGCTGAGAACCGCTGGTACCAACAAGCGTCTCGAGAAAGAAGGCACTGATGAAGAGATGATTGTTGCGCGTACGCTTCGTGATATGAACCTTTCGAAGTTTATCGCTCAGGATATCCCTCTCTTCTTGCAGCTTCTCGACGATATCTTCCCTCGTCAGAAGAACATGCCTAACAAGGTCCATGACGCCGTCGAGAAGGCCGTTGCTGGTCAGCTTGCAAAGCAGAACTTGCAGGTCGTCAAAGAGTGGAAACTCAAGGTTATTCAACTTTACGAGACCTCTCTTGTGCGTCACGGAATCATGGTGGTAGGAACTGCTGGTTGCGGTAAGACTACCATTTTCAACATCCTGTTGAAATCCTTGACCGCTATTCCCGGCAACCCTAAGTATCTCCCCACAATCTTGAACCCCAAGGCTGTCACCAACGCCCAGCTTTTCGGTGAGCTCATCAAATCCACCGGTGAGTGGGTTCCCGGTATTCTTGCCGAGATCTGGAAGCGTGTCAACAACAGAGCCAACAAGTACACTTCTTGGATTGTTTGTGACGGACCCGTCGATGCTATTTGGATTGAATCCATGAACACTGTCCTCGACGACAACAAGATGCTTACGTTGGCCAACGCCGAACGTATCCCCATGAGTGACACCACCAAGATGACTTTCGAGGTTGAGAACTTGAACAACGCTTCTCCAGCCACTGTCTCCCGTGCTGGTATCATTTACGTCTCACCTGAGGATCTTTCATGGAGGCCTCTTATCGAGACCTGGTGTGATGATCGCTTCATGGAGAAGACCTACGCCAACCCTGAGGAGAAGAATTGGGTACGTGATTTCGTTGAGAAATACATGATCAAGAACCGTCTTATGCGTGAGCTTGCTGCTAAATTCACGTACACTATGGAAACCCCCGAAGTTGTCCGTTGCACTATGATGCTCAACTTGCTCCAATCTGTCATCCAGAACTACCAAGACCAGAGCATTGCTATCGACAGACCTCTCTATGAGAAGATTTTCATCTACGCTCTCTCATGGTCCATGGGCGGTCTCTTCGAGACTGACGACCGTGTGAAATTCCACAAGGAAATTCTTGAGAAGTCTAACGCTCCTCTTCCCCAGATTAGCGCTCAGAAACAGATCTCCGAGAAAGAGTCTGTCTTCGATTACTACATCGATATGGAATCCAAGTCCTGGTAATTATGGGCACCTGAAAACTGGGCTCCCCCAAAGAAAATTATCTTCTCCCAGCTACTCATTCCCACCAGTGACTCCACCCGTGCCGAGTACATCATCTCGAAGATTGCCACACTTCCCCTTGAACGCAGCATGATCCGCGAGGAACACGGGATTCAACATTCCCTCCTCGTAGGAAGCCCTGGTACCGCCAAGACCTCCGTCTTCATCATGTACGCTGATAAATTCGATGGTGACGTTAAGTCATTCAAGCGTATTAATTTCTCCAACGCCACCAGGCCATCCAACTTCCAGGCTGGTATCGAAGGAGAGCTCGCCAAGCATCAGGCTCGTGTTTACCGTCCCAACGGAAACAAAGAAATGCTCGTCTTCATGGACGATTACTCCATGCCCAAGATCAATGACTGGGGTGATCAAGAGACCCTTGAGATCACCAGACTCTGCATTGAACAGCGTGGTCTTTACTCCCTCATCCCCGATGAGGCCGGTCAATTCAACAAGTTCGAGCGCCTGAAGTATTGCGCTGCTATGCGTCACCCCACTGGTGGCCGTAACAGTATTCCTCCCAGAACTATGCGTCATTTCTTCTCGCTCAACATGCCTCCTCCATCGACTCGTGCCATTCAGAACATCTATGGTAAGATCCTCGATGCCATTATCACCACCAAGCGCTATCCCGGCACTACTGGTCAGGAGATTATCGGCATGAAGCCCCTCCTTATTGAGTCAACCATTGTTCTTTGGGAGACTGTCTCCAAGAGGTTGCTACCCACTCCCACCAAGTTCCATTACGAATTCAACATTCGTGATTTGGCCCGTGTCTTCCAGGGTATTGCCCGTGTTGCTCAGGCCTCTGAGTACAAGGTGCTCCAGACTACAAGTCGCCTGAAGGAGAAGATCGCCCCTACCCTCTTCATGATTGGTTTGTGGCGTCACGAGGCCGAACGTACTTTCGTTGATAGGCTTATTACCAACCAGGACAAGAAGATCTTCTTGGACATGCTTAACAAGTGCACCAAGGAGAAGTTCCGTGATGCCTGTGGTTTCGATGACGAGCAGCTCATGACTGACATTATCTTCGCTGACTTCCAGCGCGATGCTGAAGTCGATGAATATGGTTCCATTCTCAGTGAAGCCCCTTACGTATATGAGGCTTGCCCCAGCATTAACAGCATTAAGAAGCGTGTTAATGAGCGCATGGCTGAGTACAATGAGAAGTTCCCTGCCAAAAAGATGGACCTCGTTATTTTCGACGATGCTCTTTTCCATTTGCTCAGGACTACTCGTACCATTAACTCACCTGCAGGAAACGCCCTGTTGGTCGGTGTTGGTGGTTCCGGTAAGCAATCGCTCACCAAGCTCTCCGCCTTCATCTGCAAACATAAGTTCTTCCAGATCTCCCTGACCAAGTCATACACTGAGAAGAGTCTTCAAGAAGATATCAAGTTGCTTTTCGAAGAAATTGCCATGCGCAATGGATCAGTGACTTTCATTATCACTGATGCTGAGATCAAGTCTGAAGGTTTCCTCGAATTGATCAACTCTCTCCTCGCTACTGGAGAAATTCCCGGTATGCTCAACAAGGATGACAGAGAGATGTTCAGTCTTGGTGTGAAGCCACTTCTATAGAAGGATATGGGCAAGGGTGTTGAACCAACTCCAGCACAATTGGCCGCTTTCTTCCTCCAGAAGATTAAGGATCAGCTCCATATGGTGCTTGCCTTCTCACCCGTCGGAACTAAATTCCGTACCCGTGCCAGTTACTTCCCCTCACTCTTCTCCCAGTGCTCAATTGATTGGTTCCTCCCGTGGCCCAAGGAAGCCCTGGTCGATGTGTCAGGCCGTTTCATTGGGCAATTCGACATTGAGTGCACTCCCGAAGTCAAGGAAGAGCTCATCAACCATATGGGTGAGTGCCATAACATGGTGCAATCCGTCCGTGATGTCTACTTCGAAAGGATGAGACGTAACGTTTATGTTACTCCCAAGAGTTATCTCTCCTTCATTGACTTGTACAAGACCCTGTACTAGCAGAAGTGGAAGGGCATTGACACAGACTAGAGCAACATTCAGTCTGGTCTTGCCAAGCTCCTCGAAGCCACCGAAGGTGTTGGTGAAATGAAGAAACTCCTCCAGGGTGAGGATGTTAAATTGCGTCAAGCCACCGAGGAGACCAACAAGCTCATTGCTGTGCTTACCGTCGAGAACGAAGCCGCTGAGAAGAAGACCATTGAGGTCCAGGCCACTAAGGTAGCTTGTATCGCCAAGAAAGAGAGCATTGGTGTCGAGAAGGAAGAGGCTGACAAGGATTTGAAGGCCGCTATGCCTTTCGTCGAGGCTGCCGAGAAAGCTCTTAGTGGTATCAAGGATAACGATATTTCTGAGCTGAAGGCCATGAAGCGTCCCCATGATATTTGCCGTCTCATTCTTGACACTGTGCAGATCCTCTTCTTGGGAGCTCTTGTGCCCGTATCCGTCAAGGAGTACGCCATTCAGAAGAAGCCAGTCAACTTCATTACTGATTCGTATGAAGAATTCACTGGATCTCTGCTCCAGGGTCCTCTCAGGAACCAGTTGATGTTCTTCGGTAGCGAAGAAAAGAATTTGATCAACGAGGAGACCATTGAACTTCTTGCCCCTTACTTGGAGCTTAAGTTCCGTGACGACGACCGTGAAGTCTTCCAGGGAGACATTGCTAAAGGCTCTTCATCTGCTCTTAAGGGTATTTGCGAGTGGTGCCGTGCTATGTCCGACTATCACAAGGCCTCCAAGATTGTGAAGCCCAAGCTGCGTCTGCTCAACCAGAAAGAGGGAGAGCTACGTGTTGCCGAGTCTCAACTCGAGGCTGCCCAGGCAGAGCTTGCCGCTGTCATTCAGAAGAAGGCTGGTCTCGATGCACAGTACGCTGACAAGCAAGAGATCAAGGAGAAGATGCAGGCTAAAGCCAACCAGCTTAAACGTAAGATGGACCAGGCCACCAAGCTCATTGACTCACTTGCCGATAACAAGACCAGATGGACTACAAGCTCTCAGGAATTCCAGAGCTAGAAGATTAGACTAGCTGGTGATGTCGCTAAGGCTTCTGCCTTCGTCTCATATTGCGGTCCTTTCAACGCTGAGTTCCGTAATCTCCTCACTTAAGAGTACTTCGAAAGTGACCTCAACGCCCGCCGCATTCCTAACTCCGATGACCTCAAACTCACCCAATTCTTGGTTGATGAGCAGACCGTCGGTGACTGGAACATGGAAGGTCTCCCCACTGATGACTTGTCCATCTAGAACGGTATCATGGTGACGCGTTCCTCTCGCTACCCACTCATGATTGATCCTCAGGGTCAGGCCATCACTTGGATTAAGAACCGTGAGCGCGAGCTTGAGCAATACGGTTACATTTTCACCCTGTAGCACCCTAACCTTAGAGATGCACTTAAATTCCCACTCATGGATGGACAGCCCGTCCTTATTGAGAACGTCGAGAATGACGTCGACCCAATGCTTGATCCTCTCCTCGAGAAGCAAATCACAGCTAAGGGACGTGCAAAGCTTATTATGTTGGGTGACCAGGAATATGACTATGATGATAAGTTCCGCCTCTACATGACTTCTCGTCTTGCCAACCCCCATTGGATGCCTGAGCTTGCAGCAAAGACCACGATTATTGACTTCGCCGTCACACAGAGTGGTCTTGAGCAGCAGCTACTCGGTCGTCTCATCTCCCGTGAGCAGAAATCTCTTGAGGACCAACTCAATTAAGTAAAAGAGTCGGTCAATCTCTCGAAGAAGACCCTTGCCAAGCTCGAGGCTGACTTGCTTGAGCGCCTCGCTAACGCCGAAGGTTCTCTACTTGATGACGTCGAGCTCATTGATGTGCTCGGTAACATTAAGACCAAATCTGCTGAAGTGAAGCAGTCTCTTGAGGAGGCTTCCCAGAAGCAAGAGGAGATCGGTGAGAAGCGTGAGCAGTTCCGCCCCGTCGCCTCCCGTGGCTCTGTCCTCTATTTCTGTATCGTCGAGATGGCCGCCGTCAACTGGATGTACAACGTTTCTCTCCTCCAATTCCTTGACCTGTTCTACGATGGTATCGATAACTCGCCCAAGGCACAATTGGTTAAGGACCGTGTTGTGAACATCATTTACGCCATGACCTACAAGGTGTACAGATACATCAACAGAGGTATCTTCGAACGCGACAAGACCATGTTCAAACTCATGATGTCCCTACGTATTCTCATTAACGAGAAGATCCTGACTATGTCAGACGTAGGCCTTTTCCTCAAAGCTGGTGCAGCTGTTGATGACCGTAACAAGAAATTCAACTGGATGGAAAAGAAGACCTGGGACAACATTGTTGCCCTCTCGAAGCACAAGTTTGGTGTTGAGCAGAACATGTTCTACAAGGGAATTGTCGACTGCATGACTCGTTCAGCTAACGAGTGGCGTGCATTCTATGAGAGTGACGATCCCGAGATTTAACACGTCCCCGACTACGAGGACAAGATTAATGCTGATTCGACCATCGGCCATTTCCTCCACATGACCCTCGTCAGATCCATCCGTGAGGATCGTGCAGTTATTGCTGCTAACAAATTCGTGTCTCGCGTACTCAGTGACGAATTTGTTGCCCCTGTCTCCGACGCGATCAGCGAAATTTGGGAGAGTTCAACTTGCCAGCGCCCAGTCCTGTACTTGCTATCGACTGGTGCTGACCCAACTGCCTCTATCGATGATTTCTCGCGTAAATTCAAGAAGTTCCCGACCAAGAAGACTTCGATGGGAGAAGAAATGGAGGGCCCCGCGCTTGCTTAGATCAGGGATGGTTTCAAGACAGGTGAATGGGTTATCCTTAACAATTGCCATCTTTCAATTGAATTCATGGCTGAAATGGAAACAATCCTCAACCCGAAGGATGTTGAGGTGCACGACGAGTTCCGTCTCTGGATCACTTGCGCCCCTCAGAACGACTTCCCTCTCGGTCTCCTCCAGATGGCTATCAAGGTCACTCTCGAGCCACCAAAGGGAATGAAGGCCGGTCTCTACCGTACTTACTCAACCATGGTGAACCAGGACTTCCTTGAGAAAGTAGAGCCCTATGAAAAGTGGCGACCACTTACTTACGCAGTATGCTTCTTGCACTCTTGCGTACAGGAACGCCGCGCTTTCGGACCAATCGGTTTCTCGATGCCCTACGAGTTCAACAGCTCCGACTTGGATGCCTCTCTCCTGTACATGGAGAAGCACATGACTCAGTGTGCTATTGTTAACAGGAGGTATGAATGGGACGCCATGCAGTTGATGACTTGCGCTATCCAGTATGGTGGAAAGATCACCCAAGAACTCGATCGCGACTTGTTCTTCACCTATGGATATCTCTTCATTCGTGAGGAGATCTTCAGCGGCAACTTCCAGTTCAACCAGTCGAACCTGGACTACAACTACTTGATCCCGGACTTCCCCGATCACGGTAGCTTCCTCCAGCACATCAGCAACATGCCCGAGTAGGACAATCCTCTCGTCTTCGGTCTCAACCCTAACGCCGATCTTACCAAGTCACTCAGCGACTCCAGATTCATGATTGCCACTTTGGTAGACACTCAGCCCGCAGATTCTGCTGGAGCTGGTGGCAAGACTCCCGAGCAGAGCGTAAAGGAGCTTATTGAAAATGAGTTCATTAAATTGCTTCCCGAGGACTTCAAGATGCCAGAAGTTGAGGACAGGCTGAAATAGATGCAACACCGCAAGCTTCCCGAGCGCGGTAAGGCCATCCCACTTAACATGTTCCTCTTCCAGGAAGTACAGCGCTTCTAGAGAATTCTCTCTATTGTGCGCTCCTGGATGCAGAACATGGTCCTTGCCATTGATGGTCAGATTATTATGAGCCCAGAGCTCGCTGA
>Ga0307391_10000050_pt1 | contig 9637 bp, 1 predicted proteins | sample SouOceMePS1034R2_FD_203298 | JGI IMG/M metagenome (GOLD analysis project Ga0307391, IMG submission 203298) | Metatranscriptome of marine eukaryotic phytoplankton communities from South Atlantic Ocean - PS103-4.R2 (Eukaryote Community... | ecosystem: Environmental > Aquatic > Marine > Oceanic... | reverse complement strand
GCTTATCAGCAACCGTTTAATTAAAGTACTTCCTATGTTAGTTTCGTACCTTCTAGCCCTAGCCCTGCAACATTTCAGTGTCTTCGTTCAGATTGACAGTTTGTGGCAAAAAAAATATAATCGTTACACGTTGAAAAACGCTTGTTACAAAGAAATCATTGCTGGCTACACATAGTTAGACCATATTATCTTCTATTGCATAATATACCTCAACCTAACTTTTTTTTTGTGATAAGGTGAATTATTCAGAATAAAGGCTACATAACTTCAGAATAGAAGTATCAGTACCAATTGTCACGAATTACTCGATCTGAGGTTGATCTTATTTGAGCAACTTCTCCAGGGATTCCATGCTGCCTCCAAAGCGCAGCTAGAGCTTCATATCTTTCTTCTTTCAGAAGCAATGGTCTTCCTCTTGATAAACCCGGATCTTCTTCGCCGTTTTCATCCACGTAAATGCTTGCAGAATATGAGGATTTTTTGTTGTGAACTAGAAGCACAGTACATTTCTGTAAAAGAAAAAAAATGCCTGTTCCTGACCCAATCTTTCGGGAATGTAGTGTGCAAGCACCGGGCGCACGATTTCTTGATCTGTATGCACGACGTGACGTTCCAGCTCGAATGATTGCTCCAGTAACAAGGCAAACAGCTGTTTCCCCACTGCTAATATCATCTTGATCTTCGGCCGAGGTGCATCTTCCACTTCCTTTCACTTTATTTATTAGACTATAGAGTTCAACAAACGACCGTGGTAGCCTTATCAAACCCGATCCTTGTGTGGTAGAAACAGGATTGTGTATGAGTCCCAAGTGACTTAGATCTCTCATCAATTTTGAAGCAGTTTGATTATCAAATCGAGATCCTCGTGGACCTGGACCTGGTTCCTTCTCGCCTAAGAAACTTGGCTGGTACGGAATGATGGCAGAGGTAGAAACGTGTGCGAACATATCATCGATGGCATTTGGCTCCTCTTTATCATCCCAAGAATATAGGCTAGAATCAGATTCGTCGCTTACATCATACATGGTGCCTTGAGATGGCTGGGATGGTAAGGAGGGTAACCCAAATAAGTCGTCAAAGTCTCCGTCTCCATCGACGTCTTCCATTTCCTCGTCATCGGAATCTTCGTTATCGACATCAAGAGCACTATCAATGCCATTGAAACCCCTGAACTGTATCGAAATATCATTCTCGTCAGAATTATCTGAAGCATCATCTTCGTCCATACTTTCAACATGGCTATACTCTTCTGGATTATCATTTGAAATCTGCATTTCGACTTCGCTCTGCTCTTGTCTACCGTCAATATTAACAGATTTCTCGCGTTCCATTTGGACGTCACCAATCTGTTGATCTCGCTTCGTAATAGTTGGAATCCATTGCTCCTTCGAGCGGTCGAGAGCAATATGATCACCACGAGATCCGTGATAAGAGTCCAAACAAACTAATGCTTGAATCCAAGATTTGACTAGTTCGGGCCAATTCTTGATAGAATTGTCCGTTAGAGAAGAAACAATGTCTGAAGGTAGAGGACAGCCCAAATTCTGCAAAAAGTAAATACCATCTTCAATATACATTGCTTCGTCTGATTCAAGAAAGTCGTCGAGGGGGCCTTCGAACTTTCCGTAGCGCTGCCTAAGGATACTTGTCGTTGCACGAAGTATCAGTACCAATGCTCTTGCGAATGGGAGGATTGAGTTACTTAAGTGACCCAAAAGCTTCGAACATTTATCGTCGTCGAAAGAGCATGGTTTCGAGTTAGGAGTTAGCAGTGTGTTGCAGTAATTTGATAGCTTAGCAACAGACCGACCCTCTTTCGATAAGTCTATAACTGCCTCAAACGAAGGTGACGCATCTGAGATACTTTCCAAGTCAGTTAATGTAACAAGAACTTGGATCATCCTAGCCACTAGTAATAAATGTGCCGAGGTGGTAATATCCAAGTAACGGACATTGTCGGATGCCAGCAAGGATGAAAATAAGGCTCCCGCAAAGGTCGTTAGATCCCAAGAAAGGAGAGGCATATATAACACGCCATTTGCCACAGCAGGTCGAAATGCTTGTATTTCGGCTTCCATTGCGCATGATGGATGCATAGTGCCCCAGCTTCCTTGTAAATTTTCACGAGCTTGTGCTCTTTTGATACTCAACGGTGGTGGTGGAAGCGCATCTTCGTATATTCGCACATTCCGGTTCAGCACTTTCTCTGCACTGACTCCTTTGACGGCCCAGATCTGCGCTGCTGTTGCTCTAGCTTCATGACGAAGGGCAAGAGTCTCGTCTTTTGCCAAATGACACGGGAAAGACGAAATAAGAGCATTGAGCACATTCCATTCGGCTTGGATCTTTACACCTACAGGGGAATGGGTCCAGCATGATCCCTTTAAAATATTACCCAGCAAAAAGCCAACCACAGATTTATTCGAAGATGCAGGTTTACAATCCCCTTTTTCAAGCTTGTCATTCATCTCGGCACATAAAATCGTTTGAAGAGACGACGCGGCTGTTAGGGTCCGTCTCAATTCAAGGACCATCGAGTGGCTATCTCTTGACGATGTCCCAAAGTCATCCCACGGATCTGATGTAGTAGGCTCGAATCCGCTTTTATGTATTGCACGGTGAGATGCCTCGGAAGAAGCAGCCGTGTGCCCAGCAACAGCCCAAGCAATGTGCTGCTGTCTTAACAGGCGTAAAATATCTGAAATACAATTTTCGTCTCTTCTGTCTTCATTTGTACTGGGATCGTCAGCTTCTCTAAAGTCCCAATTCCTGAGTGAATTGTGCCATTCTCTCGGAACTTTTCTTGTTCGAGTTTGTCTTGGGTCCCACGAAAAAACTTGCATTGAATGTTCAAGATAGTTACCGTACTGCTTGACTGCTCTCTTCACCTCTTTCGTCGCCTGTTTTTTCGGTGATATAGTGACCATGGCACTATTTAGATTATCTAATTGCTGAAACAAAGTTGGTTTAACCTTCGGCGTAATAGAAGTTTGAACCTCTCCAACTTCCTTCTTAGAGCTTATATGGCCTTCTGCAGGAACAACAACGTTACAGAGTTGCTTACAAAGAGGACACAGGAATTCGCCGTCTTCAATGTCTGCTGCGAAACGACCATCGTATGGAGTTTCAGTTTGAGACTTTTGATGAATGGAAGCAACATGCGTTTCTACGCATCCAAGATGAGCAGCATGGCCACATTGGCGAATAAAAGGACGAGTAGCACCCCAGCGAGAATTTGTATAACATAAATTTGACAGCGGGCTCAGAATTACATATCCTGTAGTAGCAGATTGAATACTTGCCCAACCTTCGATAATATTTCCATTGCGACGCGAATGATGACGTACAAATATTCTTCGAGATTGCAGATCGTAATTAGATGAAACCACCGGATTCATTGCTTCAACTATGCTACCTATAGGTATGCATGCAACCGGAGCTGATTCCAATGATTCACTTTTTCGAATTTGACAACCCTTATCACCAACAACACGGTACGCCATAGTAACCTTATCTTTTTTGTCGAGATGCTCTCTGTGGCATCGCAACTGCAGAGCTCGAGATCTTTGAACATGCCCTAAATATCCAAGTGGTCCATTGTTTTCGCCATCTTCGTCGTCGCATCTACAGATGATACATAGATCAGCTTCCTCATCAATCGCGTTCGCACTTCCAAATCCTTCTTTTTCATCAGTTGCCATGCTTGCGGCGAAAGATGCCTGCTGCTTTCGCATTCGTTCCATGATGCGTTTTTGAGCAGCTTTTCTCGCCTCGCGGCTCTTTTCGCTGTTTTTATCCTTGCCATTTTGATCAGCTGCGGATTCTTTCGAAGGCCACAAACCAGTCAAACCTTGAAGCATACCACGTATGGTTGATCGTAGATGGTCATCAATTGTCCAATAGGTGTTTTTTCCTGTCGAGCTAGATGAATCATTGCCATCAAGAATTGGCTTCGCTTCTGTGGCACTTTGAGACGCGAGACTGACACTTCGAGCGCCATCCACCAAAGCACTTATAAATCGCAAAAGCCACTTGAGCCCATCTGCTCCCAGGTAACGTGCCCCTCCATGGTCGTCATCTACATTTCCTGATTCTCCTTTTGCACTCACAATATGATCTGACCTATGTTCGTAAAGAGTTATCAGTAAGCCAAGGATTGAAGCCTTGTTGAGGCCACTCCCTTTGGACTGTAAAGGTCCATCAGGATGACATCTGAAAGCCCATATATCAATCAAAGTGCTTGGAACATGTACAAGCCGACCCAAGTATGAATTGATGGATAGAGAGGCCGAAAGGGACTTGTTTTCGTAGTCAAGGTTTGGATGTGACTTGTGCAAATACGCACATTCTTCTAATGTATGGACTTGAAGTGTTAGCAGTTGTAGGACCTCGAGAAATGAGACAGAAGAGTCGCGAACAGTTTTTTCAGAAAACGGTGCTTGCTCATTTTTTTCTGCACGGGCCTTCCTCCGTGCAGCTGATCTCATCATGTGACCTTCGTTGGTGGAAATATCCGATGAAAAGGATGGGAATAATAGAACTGCGTCTTCATCCTGCGTCAAGTCCGAAGGTGGCATCCAATCGCCACCAAAAAGTGCGAACATCAGAGCTCTTCTGATTGATGCATCAATCGCAGGGAGGTGCAAGATCATTCTGCACGGCATGAAACGCGGGTGTGCTGCTGGAGGTGAACTCACAAGAGGCAAGCAATTACCTGTGCGCTGTTTTTGGTTAGGAGAGCACTTTAGTTTCCGCAACCTTGCGATATTGTCCATGGCTTGTTGGTGGTCAGAACGTTTAAGATGGAAAAAAGTAGGATCGTACTCATCACTAACGCCCGACCTCAGTTCATATATTGGTGCACGTGATCCTTGACTTTTTTGCTGACTAATCTCCTTCAAAACGCTTCCAAATATTGTGCGAAATGAAGAAGCTTCACCATCCAACGTCGAAGAATTTTCATCCCTCCGCATTACAGCTACAGATGCTGCATCCATCGCCTTACTGTATGAAAGGGAGTTTGCAGCAAGCACATGCAAAAGTTCTCTACGAACATTGCTCGCTAGACCAACAGTATCAGCAACTGATGATGGTGGTGGTGCAGGTAGCTCTGTAACTAATACACATATTGTAGAAAAGAATGCCTCCATTAGAACCTGAGCATGTTCTGGATCTTGGAGTCTTCTCGGCATGACCCATTCGATATTTCCCTTCGACGAATTCGTTGGACTCCTATTACCGGACCTTTTTTCAATATCGCACAAGAAACTATCTAAGTCAAATCGACTGAGGAGCAGAGAAAACACCCGCCTGGCTCCAAGTCCAATGCTGAAACCGGATGCTGACAATTGAACCATAGCTAAGTCCAAATCTCTAAATGACCGGCACAGGGGTGTTGTCCCATAATTCAATGCCATACCTGCAGCCGATGTTCCATTGCGTGCCCACAAATGACGGCTTATTTGTTCAGCTGCTGCTAAGCATCTCAATGGATGATCACACAAACTATGAACAACTTTCGCAGAAGCTATGGCTGAAGATATTGCGCGGGATCGTGATCTACGTCTTTGCGCCTCTTCGGAATTACACTCTGGACCTGCCGACCATGTGATCCTACAATTCGACGAACGTAAGGTAGGTCGAAGAAGTGCACAAAGGGGGTGATCTAAAGTATCACCAACATTGCCTCTCACAATCGCATCATCGTCAAGAACAGGTAGTCGCCACCACGAAGTTGGCTCCAAGTCTCTTACATTTTCAGGTACAATATAAGAACACATGGCACGAATGTTGCGAGCCATTGATCGATGCAAAGGAAGGTGGAACGAAAGGCAATCCCCTGCGTGTGGTGAATGGGGAACCCTTAACCAATCACCCATAATGGTGCCTCTTCCCGACCCACTTAAACGATGTTGAGACTGTTCAATTCTAATGGCACTCTCAATTATCTCCAGGTGATTCTCGGTCATTTTTGTTTGCGTTGCACATGATAACGCCGGAGTTTTACCTCCTTCTTCTGAAGGAATGGAAGGCACTCCTAGTAATGAAGTAGATACATGAAGGGTGCTTCTTTGCAGTGCCTCCATCTTATCTGTATCCGTATCTTTCACAGTTTTGGGCAAACCTGTTTCTAGCACACCTTCTTTGTATAACCACCATTTGATTTCTTTCAAAAGAGAACGGAAGATATTCCCCATCGCTCCACGTGTCATTTCCAAAGTTGGAGCGTCACCGTTTGGAGCTGCGTTAGGAAGAGACTCAGCTAGCTTATCACGAGCACCTGCAAAATGTAAACTCAGGCTGAACGCTTCAAGCCAACGCAACTGTTCGTATTCCACATGACCGCCACTTTTTTTGCGTTTTTGAGGATCCATACCCTGAGCGAGGCGAAGTAATCGACACCAAACTGTCGAGAAATTAATAGCATTGTGAGAATTTTCGGTTTCATCTGGAAGTAAAAGACGCATGGCGGTTCCCGGTGTCTCAAGAACATACTCCAAGTCACGTAAAAGATGAGGAAGACGCTTGTGCTTCGTCGATCTGCAGTCCAGGAAACCATCATCTGGCGCTGTTGGGAGTAGGGTACTTAGCGGCTGCTCTCCCTGCTGGTAAACTAAAGCTGGTAATAACTTGTTGCGAGACTGATGATCGAAAATTCCACCATCATTACTCTTTTTGCCAGCTGCTGTGTTTTTCAAAACCATTTGAACTTCTTTACAAGCTCCAAGTAAATTCGTGTGGATACAACGAGCAATGTTATGGGCTAACGGTAGGCAAAACACTCCTCTTGCACCTTCACTGTCGTCAATTTCTTCTTTACCATCACTGCTGAGTAGTTTTTGAGTTCCCTCCAAACTGCAGAGGGCGCGTACTATACTTCCAGCTGTGAAAATCTGAACGGTAAAATTTAGAGGTGTATCAGCCTCTGTCCCAACACCCGCACAAAACAAAGTAGTGAGAGAACGGTAGGCAATTCCCCCGAGGCTTGCTGCAAATCGAGTTCTTAATCTTGAATCAGTCAGCAAAGATAAAAATAGTTGATGAACTGATCCTCGCAGTTGTTTCGTAGGATATGGATCAAGAAGAAGCATTATTAATAATGGTGATATTGGCGCACGGTAAGAAGATATAGACAAGAGCTGCCGCCAATCCTCTGCAGTAGGTTTCATTGCAGATCCGCCATCTTTGTCGTCATCTAAATCTACAAGACCAACTCCACTTATTATGTGAAGACCAACAATTTGATGCGTGAAGCGATGAGTTGTTAACATGTCTGCTTCCTGCTGTTTTCTCAGATCTGTGTCTAGGACTATCAATCGGTCAACTAAATGATACGAACTTCCTACCATTGAACTGTCTCTAAGGAGAACTGGGTGAGAGTACTTTTTCGGCGCCGCGAATGGAGAAGGCATCACTCCCCACAAGGAGTGCGGAGATTTTCTATATCTCTCACTTTGTAGTGTATATGGAACTCTTGAATAAAATTCCAGATCGACTCCTTTGCTAGGTGAGGAAAAATCGTTTGGCGGGCTGAAACCGAGTTTATGAAGATGCGACGACTCTTCCCGTGACAAGAATGACGAGGCTAGATTTGGCGGAAACACATTCATCCTCCTCCTCCAGCCAGGAACGGAGGTTTGCTCCTCTGGTTCTTCCTCCTCCTTAATTGAAACCCTCGCAGACGATAAATAACCGGCTGAAAACGACCATGATGGTATCATTTTTGATTTATTCCATACCAAAGTGTTGCCGAATTTATCATCACCTTCCGTAATATCCACCAACGCATGAACGACTAATGCAGATGCTGCGGGGTGAGAAGATGCGATATCGGACAACCAGGTCAGAAGGGTTTTTGCCCTCAATTCCAGTTGTGTTTGGGGCGTTGACACGACAGAGCAATGTAACCCTTGAAGTTTCAACCTCTCAAAACCTGCTTTCGCTCCCTCCATAGTCGTATATTTACGAACAACTACCTGGCCATCCTGATCAACATGTTGAGTGAGTTCTGTGGCTTCTTCAGAGCCGTGTACAAGACCCTGAGAGGTATCGACTTCACTATCAGGTTTTTCTTCGGGTCTTGGTCGAAATCCTCTATTTCTAGTATGCAGAGCATCAATAACTTCATCATATGTATGAACATCGTCATTATGAAGCCTCAAATGCAAATGATATTGAAGAGGAAAGGGAAGTTTCGTGGCGTCACTAATTGTTTTAGAACAAAATTGGCTTGTTTCCAAAATATACTCTTCATCAACCGAGCAGCCATCATGTATCCGTCTTATTTGATCCGCCCATCTTCTCGTCCACTGTACCGGATCAGCTCCTATACTAGCACCATCTACAGCCTGGACCACTGTTTGAACGGCAGCTCCAATCACGACTCCTAAGGCTGCTGAGAACTTGGGCGGAAACATTTCTGTCACACATTGTTCACCATCCGCTCTGCCTCTCAAGCTAGCTTTGAATGCCTCTAAACTATCGGCGTCCAACGCCATGTTTGAAGATTCGTTGTTGTTTTCGTCTTTTCCAAGATCCATTTCTTCAGAGCTGGTATTTTCTTTCGGACGATGCAATGGGCAACAACCTTCAATACGCCATGCTTCAGAATCACCGCAGTCGCAGCAACCTCCAGGGCTTGTCCGATGAAAATAAACCTCATGCCCTTCATGATCACTAGCATGGAAGCAAGCATCACATAACACGCAAGTAGAGTCGTATTGACAAGTCCTACAGTTCCAAGCAATGTCCCCCCTCCTGAAAACATATCCACAAGGACGCACTGGCAAGCACACTGCTGGAGATACACCTACACCCCCGACCCTTGACTTTTGAATGTATACATTATGCATAGATTTTAGCGTGTTAACCAAGTCGTTCTGTCGAGGGCTTTGTGGGGACGTATTCTTCGACGGAGATGGATGAGGAATGGATTTGATAGTTGATTCAAAATCTGAAATTAAGTCATCGTCGCTCTTTCTAAAAACTGAATCCTCTGATTCATCCAAAGTATCTGTCAAATAAGCAAGTACCATTGCATCCGCCCATTTCCTAACAGACGCAGAGTGAACTCCAGTTAAGGGTGCAAATACAGCCTCTGCGAGAACTGACAGAGATGGAAGACGCCGAGGAATATCATTTGAAGTGTCAGACTTTGGATTCTTCTCCATAGCATTGGTGTGAGCATGGTAGCGGATTGCATACTTATGCAAAGTTTCATCAGCCGCAAAAGATCTTTTCACAAGCGATTCTGGAGCAACATGATTTAACAAATGCCAATTTCTTGTTTGCGAGTCAGTCGAATCTTTGCAGCCGTAGTCAGCACCACCTGGAACGAAGTCTAGATACACCGGAAGCGGGAATGCTGCTGAATGATGCGAAGACTTCAAAGGGGATGCATTTCTTGGAGATTTTTTTGGTGTTCATTTTAGCCCGGAATAAATAAAAGTATCTCTTCGGTCGCGCACAAACGATAGATTCAACTTGATATCAGTTTCGAGGATGTCGAGCGCGTACCAACTGCTTATGTTAACGGGAAGATATAATATTCAATGTAGCGTAATTCCTTACTATCCCTACTCCACTTTCCACACACGTCTGTCCTTTATTTTGTTGCGAAGAAGAGTTTTGATCCATG
>Ga0307391_10000049_pt1 | contig 9643 bp, 1 predicted proteins | sample SouOceMePS1034R2_FD_203298 | JGI IMG/M metagenome (GOLD analysis project Ga0307391, IMG submission 203298) | Metatranscriptome of marine eukaryotic phytoplankton communities from South Atlantic Ocean - PS103-4.R2 (Eukaryote Community... | ecosystem: Environmental > Aquatic > Marine > Oceanic... | reverse complement strand
TTAACATGTATAATATAGCACCAACATACTGTGATCCATTTCATTTTTCTTACAATATAGATTAGGAATAGAATTTTCATTATCATTTTGGCACGTAAATATTCCAAATAGTAAATGCACGAAATTTAAAGCTGTCCAATTGTTATCACATTTGAAAGGCCCTGCACTGCAAGACTAACTTGGGGGACTTTTTTCAAAGTATTTACATCCTTTTTGGCTGGTCACAGGTGTTCAAATAGGGGGAGGTCCATTTGACCACTGAAGCATTGGCTCCAGTGATCTCTGTAGGTTATTCTGTAGTGAGCAGATCAACTCATCCTGGTCCAGCGGAACGATGCTTGAAACACCCAACAATAGCAACATTAAAGCTTGAATTGGAACAGCAGCCCTAGCAACTCGTCCAAGGAACCTGTATGACCTTGAGAGAACCCCAGTGTTGATTTCATCATCACTTTGCTGGGCCGGCTGTGGTTTGGGTGCTGATATCGCTTGCTCTCGAGATTCAACAGCCATCAACTGGTCAGTAAGTTTAGGAAGCACTGTGGCATTTATGTCTTGAGCACTGTCATAAAATGACCCATCTGGTACTTGTGGTGGCAGAGGAAGACCAAGTGTTCTTGCAAGGTTTGTCAAATAGATTCCACAAACTTGGATCAGTCCTCGTAAAGATCTTGAAAGAATGGCAAGCTTCTTCTTAACTTGTTTGCATGCTGGGGAGTCAGCCTGCAGCTCAAGTTGGTCAGCAGCTTCTTGGAGGGAAACAACTCTTGGTTCACAACGCTGAAGATCTTTTTGAAGTTCTAAGAATTTATTGTATTTGGTTGTAAGGACTGATTTTGAGACTGTTAAATCTACTGGTTCTGCTTCTTTGATTGTTGCTGTAGTTGTATCCAGCCACTGCAACAGCTCTTGAATGGTCTGATGGAACTCCCCATTCTCCAGGAGAGCAGTTTGAAGTCTTGTCTGCCACAGGGTTGCCTGTTCGCACACATGATCCCATTTCTCATTGACTGTTGCAAGTCTTGTTCTCATAGCCTCTGCTTTGGTCTGAGTTGGTGTGTGCTCTGCCAGGTGACATCCCACCACATTGATACTCATGGCGACACTCTTGTGACTGTCTAAGTCAAGGAGAAACTCTCTGTGGTCTTGGATGACTTCTTCCAACTGCTCAATACTGCCAGGCACTCCCTGTCTAAGAAGCTGGGCCAGCGTGCCTCCCGCATGTTCCAGCCATCTTTCAAGTCTCCAGAGATCCCCTTCCAGCTGCTTCCAGTTCCTTCTCCTGCAGAGAGGACAAGTTGCACCTGGGCTGACAGAACCCGACTTGTCATCCACAGAACCAGATTTCAATGCTTCTGAGTATGTTCTTGAGCTTGCACCCGAACTTTCAATCTCCTTTTCCTTCAATTTCTCTTCCAGGTTCAGAATCATCTTTTGTAATTCAAGAATACTGGTTTCTCTGATAAAGGTGCCAGTGAGCCCGAATCTTGACCTCAGGACTGAGCTGTAGTGCTGACAGAGTTCCAGAGATGCTCGGCAGTTGGTAAGCTCAGCAAGCAAATGATCTTGATCTTCTGTTATATCCATGGAAAGCTCAAGATTCTCAACATTTGTCTTGCAATCAAGAACAGCTTTGTCCAGCTCACTGATTAGCTGATCTTTTGACTTGTCACCCAGGCTAGGTAAATGTTTGACTATATCTGTATCATCTCTCCAAATTTCTGGGATATTATCATCTGGTGTGGCAACCCCATAAGATGTGTCTGTCCCACGAGATGTTATGCTTGTTGACATGAACACTCCAGAATCTGGTATTGGAAGTGATAGAGTGTCAGCTTGAACAGACCGATCTTGCTCAAACTTCAAGGAGCTGGTTTGAATGTTTTGATTTCGCTTTTCTGGTTCCCCTTTTCCAGTTAAATATTGTGCAGATATCAATAGTTCTCCAGATTTACAATTCATCAAAGAAATCCATTTTTCATTAAATTGAGTGTTTTCAGAAAATTTAGAAATATCCAATGTGGCAACTCCCATAGGATCATCTTTTCCGTAATCCTCATCATAAACTTCTAATATAATCATATTGCCTTGACTGTCAGTGATTGTAAGATCTGCTTCAAATTGCCATTCTGGATTCTGACTATTTTTTACAGATTGTGACTGATGTTTTTCTGAACCATATTTTATCATGACATAAGGATCTGCTTTACAAAACATGCCTTTCTTTGCTAGATTTTTTGCTCTGTGGACTGTTAACCGCATTTGTCCTGAAGCTTCTTCCACACAGAGGTCATCCAGTAGTCTTAACAGTCTGGCCTGAACATCTTGATTGAGTAACAGAAGTGCTTGATGGTTACTATTCACATTATTTATATCATCCTCATGGTAATTAAGAATGATTTCAGTTGCAACTTTGTTGACATTTTCTAAGTTAGCTGTCCTTTGAAGAATAACTTTCTTAATTTCTAATAATTTTATACGCTTTTCCTCATCGTCCATTGATGATGAGAATTCTATTTCAGTCAGTTGAGCATCTAGCTGCCTTAACCAAGTCATTTCTCTTTCCTTTAAGGCCATAAAGGACTCAAAGCTGTCATATTTCTCAGCCAGATTCTTTATATGTTTGATTGTTTTGACTGTGAGTTCTTCCCATTCATCATTGGTTGATTTATGATTCCGTTTAATTTCTCCACTTTCGTCTAACTTGCCTTCTCTTGCAAGCAAACAATACAGAGAGTTAAATTCATCAAGAGTATTCAGATTTTCATTAGTATCACTCATTATTCTATCAAGTTCTTTTTGCTTCTCCTTGCACTCTGCCAAGTGAATCGCTATAATGTCAAAATTACTGATTGAAAGTCTCTTTTGGATCCATTTGTTAAGTGTTTTGTACTGTTCAAGATAAAGCTGCCACTGTTCCCAGGTTTCAATATTGATCCTTTTTCTCTCTGATGTTTTGAAGCAAATATTTTTCCACCTCACTTCAATATTTGAAATATCATTTTGAATATGGTGTGTATCAGTTGAATTACTAGGGTGTTCAAAATCACTCAAAAGAATTTCACCTTGGTTCAAAATGGTGCTTACTCTCTCAGAGTTCTGATTAATTTTTTTCCCTATGTCACTAAGAGATTTCAGATTGATTTTGTACTCTTCTAATCCAATTCCTTTGAATCTCCAAGGCTCATTTATTTTATTCTCAAAATCACTAAGCCATAACTTTAGTTCACGTAGTTCTGACTCAAGTCTCGTTTGAGCTGCTAGAATGTCCTTGAGTTTAGTTAGTTTGTTACTGTATTGACTGAGAATGTGCTGATGCCGACTGTTTGCTGTTTTTGTTGCTTCCTCAACTTCTTTCTGTTCTTGTGGAGAAGAAGTGCAAAGTTGATCCTTAACTTTATTCAGCCAAGATAGTTCTTTTTCTTTGGCATCAATTTCTCCTTTATAACCGGTTTCAAATCTATAGATTAGATCCTGAATGCCAGCATCCCTTTCATCTAATCGAGATTCCATACTGATTGTCCATTCCATAAAAAGCTGATGTTGAGTTCTGAACAGACCCAGTAGTGCAGTTCTAGCTTCCAACTGTTGCATTCTGATGGCCAGCTGGTGCTTTAGATCTGCTTGTTTTTGCCAAAGTAGCCACGCTCTCTGACTGGTCTGCTTAATATCAGATGGTGAGACACATTCCTTCAGTTCTTCCTGAAGCACGTTAAGAGCTTCCAGTTCAGGTGTCAAACAATCCAAATTTTCAGTTGATACCTTGCATAGAAGCAGATCTCTCTGTGCTGGGCCTGTTTCATCTGGAATTGGAGTTTCAAGGATTTCTTTAGGTTCATCCATTGCCTGTGATGCTTTCTGTTCTTTCTCCTCACATTCTGTTGCTAATCTTTGTAATCTCTGAAGGTGATCCATCCATGTTCTTAAACCTGCTCGCAAACTTGAAATTCTTTCCTGAATACTGTGTAATTCTATCCTAACTGAGGAGATTGTGTTGGAATCATAATTAGCTTGCAGCACTGTTTGTTGAGCAATAAGATCTTTCAATAATTTTTCTCCATGAGGCATCTTTTCCAAAAGATACTCAATCTTCTTTAGAACTTTTGGTATTCTCTTGATTGCAACATGTTTCAAATTTAGAATTTGCTTTTCTCTTTCCATGTCTCTTAGCCAAGATGCAAGTCGATCCTGATCAACGTTAAAGTTGTCCCATAAAGCTTGCTTAGATCTTAGAAGTGTAGTTCTTTGTTCAAGTTGATCAAGAACTTCTTGATTTCTTTGCGTAAGTCTTTGCACTTGCCCATGAACTGGAGCAGAAGATTTCAACATCAGTTGCTGGCTTTGTGTCAGCAAACTTCTATGTAGAGAACCAACTCTCATCTGTTCTGCAATTTCTGTGTAAGAAGCTGATGGTGGAGCTGACAGATTGGCTGCTACTTGATCAAGATGGCTCTCCCAGACTCTGAGTGTGGCATCTTTGGCATGCTGCGAGGCAAGCATAGCTGACATCCTGTGGTATCTTGACAGGGTATCTTCAAACACTGTCTGCCAGAGTTGAAGGATGTTAACTATGCTATCACTAGTTTTGTTGTATGGCACAAGAGCAGTGCAAGATGAGGCAACATCAGGTCGCAAGCCAGAAATATGAGATTCAGCTTTTCCCAGTTTGATAAGCTGACCCCTGAGTGCAGTGAGTTGATCAACTGCATCTTCTGGTGGGAGAGAACAGATTATTTCAGCAGGGGTAGTGATCATAAGAGCATTCTTGACATCATCCAGAACATGTTGTGTTTCTTCCACAGCACCGTTTGATTTATCAATGTCATTCTGCCTACTATTCAGTGTTTGGTGGAGGCTGGTAATTGTATCCCTTAGGGTCACTATTCTGTGTGTCAAATCATCCACCTCCACAACAAAATGTGACCTTCCGCCCTCGTCCATTCCAACCTGAATACATATGTCTGTTGTTAGCTGTTTAAGCTGCACAATAACATCTTCTTGCTCCTTTTCTTCCGTCTCCAGGTTCTTGATTTGCCTTAGAAGATCATGAACAGACTTGGTACTAGCAGATATCTCCGCTGTAGATGTTGTTGCTTCTCCAATCCACTCTCTCACAGCCATGGACATTCCAATGAACCTTTCCCACAAAAGAATTGAGCTTTCATATCTCGTTCCAATATCTAGCAAGTCAGCACAGACAGAGTTGTAACTGATGATGATGGATTCTAATTGCGTGGAAAGCTCCAATCCGTCTTGTCTACTGGCAACTGCTATCATATCGTTTGTTGACTCTTTGAGCATATGAACGGTCTGGTCATGGGATAAATGCTTTATCTCAATATCCTTTATATGTTTAGTAGAAGTTTGTAGTCTTTTTATATCAATGTGCCCTCTTGCAAGTGACAACTCCAATTTAAAAGCTGTTTCGCCGATGATGTTTCGCATGATCATCATTTTGTCTTCCAACTCATCCCATAGGTTTCCTTCCAAAGTGACTTGAATTTCTGTTTCTTTAGTTTGTTTGGATAGGTCTGCCAATGCATCTTCAATGGTTTGTAGCTTCCTTTCTATACCATCAATAGCAGCAACTTCAGTATCAATAAGTCTTAGATTTGTTGTATCCTCTTCTATCCTTTGCAAATGCCTACTATGCAAATCCAATCTGCTTTTGATATCCTGAATGCTCAAAAATTTGACTTTGATATTTCTTCCCATGTTGGTAACATCTTTCTCAATATTTATCAAGTTTGATTTCAAATTTGCTATTTCTAATTCCTCAGTTTCTAGGCTGAATAGAATAGCTTGTGACTTTTCAAAATTTTGAAGACTTATTTCTATCTTCTTTGTAATCTTTTCAAGGTTTTGTTCTATTTGAAGTCTTAGGCAACCAATCTGCTCAACAGATTCAAAGTCTCTATTTGAGCAGTCAACGCCATTTATTATTTGATATCTTCGTTGCAGGCTGACTTTTAGGAAGCTGAGCTTTTGAATATGGGCCAATAAATTTTCAATTGTGGTAAAGTTAGTCAGCGATAATTCTGTTTGTTGCTCTGAATGTGCCAACAACTTAATTGTATCTTCCTGTAACCCAGCAACATTGTTAAATTCTACTTCTTTTCTTTCTGATATAATCTTTTCAAGGTTATCCTTCAGAGCTTTCCATCTGTTTTCAAATTGTACATGCAGTTGCCTTTGCATGTCTTCATCTGCAAGTGTGATTGTATCCAGGGCAGTCGAGAAATTATTATTTGCTCTTTCATGAATAGATGAGTATGCCTGCATCTCAGAATAGATAAGATCAACACTTCCATTATTCTGAAGCTGTTCCTCAACCATTGCAAGCCAGGGTTGAATTGTTGTTTGTAAGTTCTCGTATTCTTTCCATAATGATCGGAAGATCTTAAATTTGAGAATATCACTTTGAACAGAGTCTAGCATCTTGGGTATTTCATAGTTAAGCCCAGTGAACAAATTGTTGAAAGTTGGGGAAGAGACTGTTTGCTGAAGTGTTTCCAGATTACCTACACAAATGATTGTTTTAATTCTTAAAGCCTCTATTTTGATTTTGTAACTTTGTAGATTTTCAATATGTTGGAGATAATTTTCTGATGTACAATTGTCCACGTTGCTTGTTCTTTGCTTAAGTAATTCAAGTTTTGAATGTAAAGCCAAAATTTCATTATTTAGTGTTGACCAAGAAGAAAAGGCTTCATCTAGATTATTTATATGAGTCGCACATGTTTCAAGAATGTTATTGCTCTTAGAGTGTAGATTTTCATGAACAACACTGTAGTGTTGCTTTATCTGAGGACTGAAGTTTTCCTCCAGTGAGTCAAGAACTTGCATGCAGTGACTTAGATTTATGAAAAACTTTTTTTGCCTGTTGATTTCTTCATTGAAATGAGAGAGATCTAGCACCACTAAGTTGGATTTTATGAAGTGCTCTGCAACGCCTACAACTTCATCATACTCTGCTAGTGTGTTTTCATATTCATCTTTACTAAGTATCAGGTTCACAGCTATGTCTTTTTCTTTTTGAATAGCATTGTCAATTTTTTTTGCTTTTTCATAAATTGAAAACACTTGCTCTGGCATTTGATTTTCGGGAAGTTTAGCTGTGAGTCCATTTCCTGTTGCCATAAGGTAGACAACTTTGTTCATATGTCCCTTGTTCATGGTTTGCAATTGTTCCAATGTGTCAACCTTCTCTTCAGTAACACTATCAGTAGTTTCCAATTCTTCAACATCTTTCCTTAAATCCTTTATGAGCCTTTCTATTGTGTTCACACCTTCTATATACTGCTCCCATTGATCTTCGGAATCGCTGAGCTCATCTTCACTCTTCTGATGGTAGAGTTTCACTACCTTAACATGGTCCCTAAGGCTGCTAACACATGATGTTACTGTGATCTTAGATTCATCATCAATGACCTCAACAGCCATTTCAGTAACCTCAACAAGTTCATCAACTGTTTCTTCTATCACTTCAATTTCTTCTTTAATACTTTTCAGCTCTTGTTTCTTCTGATTTACAGTTTTGATTTTTCTAACTGTACTAATACGATACTCAACTTTGTCAAGCCAGTTTGAAACAGACTGCACAATAGTGATGATGGTCTGCTGGATGATTACAACTTGCTTCTTTTTAATTGCTGATCTTGTTTTCAGGAGATCTCCAGAAATGGTTTCCCTTATAATCTCTGTTGATTGAAACATTTTCACTTCAGTAATGGTTGAAAATGTATACTTTGAACCATCATCTGAGCTTTTCTGATCGGATTTGCTTGCAAGTTTTCTTTTAATCATATCAGTCATATTTTTTAGGTTGTCCAAACAAATATCTTCATCATTTGGTTCTCTTACAATGTCTATCTCTTCAATGTCCTCTTCTTTGCTTCCAATTTCAATTTCTGTTACACCATCTTTATTAGAATGACTTATTTTTCTTTCACTTTTCTTTTCTTTCTCTGTTTCTTTCGTGGCACTGTCAACTACTGAAACTAAAATTGGCGCAGGTGATATTTCTTCTTCCTTAACCTTCTCCATTTGTTTGTTCAAGATTTTCCTTAGTCCTTTTGCTCCATCATGTTCACCCTCTTTTTTATTTTGAGTAATTTCTTCCATTACATTTTCTTTTTCCTCACTATCCTTGGTTAATCTAATATAACTTTCTACTGAAATGGACAGAGGAAGAGTTTTCTCTTTTTCAAGAACCTTGTTTTGGCCCTTAACCCCTTCATCTGCATTACTTTTGCTGGTAATTACATCCTTTTTTTTGTATTTTTAATGTAATTGCATCTTCCTTTGTTACATATGTATTTTGTTGATCTTGTTTAACTGTCTGTGAAGGATCATCTTGTTCAATCAAATTTTCTATAGCAATTGTTTGAGGTACAGCCTTTTCTGGATCATTATATGTATCTTTTTCTTTATTTAGAACTTTCATAAGTCCTTTTGCCCCAGTATTTTGATCAAGTTTGATGATATTATCTTTCTCTAATTCAACATTGATGGGGTCTGTAAGTTCAGGTTCATTTGGTCGGAGTTTTTCAATTGACTTTTCCATCAAAACAGAACTTGGTGAATTATTAGATTTTAATTTCTTGAGGCCTTTGACTCCCTCATTTTCATTGCTTGCCTCTGGTATAGTAGAATCATCCTCTTCAGCTTTCTTGCAAATACTCATTTGTACAGTTGCTACCTTCTCTTCTGATTGATTGTCGCCGGGGATATTCTTTTTAAGTTCATCCTCCTTTGCAGCTTCTTTTACTATGGGAATAATTACACCTTTTTCTGGTTCTTTTTCAAGTATCTTTCTTAGACCTTCAGCTCCTTCATTTTTATTCTTGAGTATAGAAGCCTGTTCTCCCTGTGAAGGATTAATATCGTTTGTATTGATATCTTCAATGGCCTTTATTTTTTGTTGAATCTGAGCAATCATCTCTGGTGCTGACTCTGGTTTATTTAAATTTGACATGTCAGGTTTTTCTACAGAAATCATATTCACACTTTCCAAATTGCAGGATAAAAGGACCTCTCCAGGCATGTTGTCATCCAACTTAAACCAGATAGTATCGCCAGATCTAAACTGATCAATGTTTTGTTGCAGTATTATTAGGGACCCCATTTTTGCGTCCTTTCCAATCTTGTCAGAATCAAATATTGTCAGTAATATTTCTGAATGTTGATCATCCAACTTAATATCTGTTTCCCAATTCCATTCAGGATTGAGGGTGTTTTTCTTGTTCATTGATTTTGAAGAATTATCTCCATATTGCAAAACAACATACGGGTCAGATTTGCCAATCACATCCATATTTTTTAGATCTTTTGCTTTGTGAACCTTTACTTTGATAATCCCTGTCATCTGCACAGTTTTTATTGGTTCAATCTGTGCTGGAAAATTGTCTATGGTAGTAACCATGCTTACTTGTTTATTACTAACTTGATCTTCTGTTAATAATGATATTAGGCCCTTAGCCCCTTCACAGTCTGCAGTTTTAGATGTTGTTTCTTTACTTTCCTGTTTTGTCACAGTTTTACCTTGAGTGATATTTCCTTCCACTTGATTGCTAATTTTTGACACTTTTAGTTTTGCCTTTTCAATAACAATAGAAACTGTTTCTCTGGCAACAGAAAGAAG
>Ga0307391_10000047_pt1 | contig 9664 bp, 2 predicted proteins | sample SouOceMePS1034R2_FD_203298 | JGI IMG/M metagenome (GOLD analysis project Ga0307391, IMG submission 203298) | Metatranscriptome of marine eukaryotic phytoplankton communities from South Atlantic Ocean - PS103-4.R2 (Eukaryote Community... | ecosystem: Environmental > Aquatic > Marine > Oceanic... | reverse complement strand
TTTGAATCTGAATTATAATAATAACACTTTATTAGTAGTACGTAGTGTAGTATTACTTATTGGTCAAAAGTAGTTTCTTTGAATCCAACGTTGAGCTCCCATCAGTCAAAAAATAATCCGCCTTTTGTTCAATGCCTGTAATGAAAAGAGAGTGATCCTGCGAGGCGTACTTTTTCCAAGCAGGGATCTCTTCCAATACAAGCTTAAATTTCAGACCATATCCTGGATCCTGTGTGAGAAGCTTCAAGAGCTCAACTGCGTGAACTTTTACTGACGCAGCGTCCTTCACTTTGGGTAGGTTCGGATTCTCAAGAACGGATTCGATCAAGTGTTTTGGAAGATCGCATCGCAATGCGGACTCGAGAAGGGCTTTTCGTCCATCTGCACAATTGGGGGCACCTTGGTTATTTTCCACTGCTATTGCCGCCTGGACGCTTGGTGTTTCCGACAGGGTTCGAGCGTCAATACCAAGTCCTTCGTTCGAAGGTAGAGTCTGGCGTCCTGCATGCTGTTCCTGTTGAGATTGAGGAGGCGCAAATTGGGGAGCACCAAATTGGGGAGTAGAACTGCCCTGTTGATGAACATCAGTCACAGTTTCAACAATGGGAGCATTTGAAACTTTCATTGGCGATTGATTGGAACCTGTGTAGCTTTGGCTTTTCTGCTCAAAGTGAGTAGTCGGAGGCTGCTGTTGATATGGCTGGTTTGCAATGTTTCCGTTTGGGTTTGTGGTCTGAACATTATTGCTTTGTTGTTGCATTACATTATTAGCGGTGCCCAAGCTATTTCTGGGTTGTTGATACGAATTAGTAGACGGTGCTGTTTGATACTGGACATTCTGGATCTGGGAAGGCGAAGCTGAAATTTCGTTGGGTGCAATGCCCGTGGATGTTGCACGCAGCGGAGATTGGATTTGGTTCCCTTGGAACATTGTTGGTGCTCCTGATGGCTGATGATATTGTGAACTTTGTAATCCATGCGATACGGATATATTTTGACCAGTGTTTACTTGATTTGAGCCAGCATTGGTTTGATACGACATGTTGCTGCCCGTTCGAGAACTTACCCCGTAAGTAGAATTCATACCCTGCCCTGGCACCATCATGTTGGATGGAATCGGTGCATTATGTTGCTGGGTGTGAGTAAATTGGTTATTATTTCCATAAGATGCATACGAAGGTTGATTCACCTTCGTATTCTGGGAAGAGTACGAATTGATACCGGTTGGCTGCTGCTGCTGCTGCTGCTGCAAATGTTGACCCAAATGAGGACGATAAGAATTTGGAGGCTGCTCTGATTGTTGAGTCTGCACAGGGTAGGGCTGCCTCATTCCAGTTTGGTTTTGAGAATTCCCATACGTTGTTTGATCATAGTAAACTTGTTGTGGTTGCTGAGTATTGCCATTATATGACAGCGAATTGCTCGTCTGATTAAAAGACAGTTGACTTTGTGCTTGCCTTGGGACGTTCGTTACACTCATCTGCGGCTGCCCATAATTTTGTGATGCATTCATGTACGGCCCATTCTGTTGGCTCGCCATTTGGGATGACATGGGGGAAATACCCGCACCGAGACCAAGGGGGTCATCTCCCATGTTCACACGAACCCGATTTCGCGACACCGGATCTTCTCCAGGGGCTGGCGATGGAGCCATAGCATATGCGCTACTCCTACCCATGAGGTTGGCTGGCCGCATCGAAGTGATAGACTTGTTGAGTTCAGCAGCCTTCTGAACATCGCCTAGCGCATCGAAAAAGATTTTTTTCAGCATCTCAAGCATAAAGCCAGCATCAGGATGGACTGAAGTGTCTCCCACAGCTCTGATAGTGAAAGCTATGATACCATGTACATTATCGTTCGTTGCGGATGCTATGATCGATTCGACGTTCACGCGACGATTAACTGCAACATGGAGAATCCGCATTGTACTTAACAAAGGAGATCCAAGTAAATCACGCGCTAGTGTGATTTCAAGAAAAGACAAGCACCTCGACATATAGCCCCACTGCGCCAATTTATCACACAAATTTGTTCGAATCTTGCACAAGTAAACAATCGCATCTGTTACCGGTTGAAGATTGTCTTGACCCCCAACAATAATATCTGTTGAACATTTTTCCTCGCCATTAGATTCATTATCAGTGCAAATCTGGAGTTCATGCGTCCATCGGAGTAGAAGTGCTTCGAGAAACGACGTAGGGTCACGCAAATTGAACGTAGGTTCCTTCAAGAATCTTGCTACATAAACACCACCTACAAGAAGCTCGTGTTCCAGTTTTGTGTATTTCACCCGTACCCCTGCTTTCAAGCAAAAATTTTCGTTCCCTCGTCCAGTTTCACGACGGAATTGCATGCACGAGTCGAGCTCGAGACCTGCAATTTTTCGGAGCTCTCCGCGCATTGTGCCATCCCAGATCAATTCTGGTGTATCACTTTCGCCATCAAACAAATTCAACATCGTATCTGGGCCCTCTTCCTTCAAAACGACAATAAGACTGGTAGGGAAAAAATGCCCTAGCAATGATGCTAAAGTTTGACCCGTTTTGGGATCCCACAGAAGCCGTGAAAGAATTTTAGCAGCACCACTTCGAGCAATCCAGACTTTTGTGAATTCAGAATAACCAACTAAGATTCCTAGTAATTCCAGCCATGCAGAAGATTCTAAGATCTTCGGTGCAATCGATGGTGACGATGATAAAGACTCGAGGAAAGTCCATCCTCTCTGCTTTTTCAATAAATCATTCTGACTCGGTGAATCCAAGGATGAATCATCTGATCCTCCTGGTCTCTCGAGAATCCACAATAGCCTCCATAGTGCTCCTTGTTCGGCAACATAATTGACAAAACCTTGCTTCGAAGTAAGAATTGAGAGTATGTCACAACCAATCTCAAATGCCTCGGAGTCCTGCGGTAATTCAAGAAAAGAAAGAAGTACTGATGGCACGTAAACGACATCGTCAATGTGACTATCAGCCCGAATAAGAATCCTCAATGCCGACATGACCATGATGAACCGACGATCAGTGATTGACACAGTACCAAGGAGAGTACCAGGCACAACGTCTCCCTCTGTGTCAATTGTAGATACATTGAGTTCTATCCAGCCTTCGGGGAGATCGTCGTATTTATTGATGCATTTCGCAATGTAGTTTACAAGCTCCTTTGCGAAGTGACCTGGATTGTTGACATCGCGTAAATTCCCTTTTTCCACACCAATTTTGTTGAAAACTCGTACATAAATTCCACCGATTTGTAATTCATTCTTTAATGAACTGTACCTGAACTCAGAAATTCCTTCAAGTTCCGCACCGAGTGTTTGGACTTCGCCCTCCGGTCGCTTCGTTTCCATAGAAGAGAGTAACTTTGTCAGCTCGCTTCTCATTTGGATATTCCAAATTTTGTTAGGCGATTCTATATTTGTATTCAGGACACGTAATATCTCACTTGTCCGCTTGTTCCGCAATAACACAGCAATTGGACTGGTCAGAATGATATTCAAGGCTGCTTGCAGTTCCGGATTCCTAGGAGTTAATAATTGTGGATCTTGCATAGATCCAGATAACATGCCTAGAGCTCTTGCTGAAAGCCTTGCTAGGGTATTATTGGAAGCTTGTGATATACCGATATCATCTTCAAGGCCATCACGTGGAATAGATGACTCGTCCAGGGTGGGATCGTATCCCAGGAGGAATTTTCCAAGTGGCCAAATGATCCCTGAACCAACCAATTCTTTCTGCAGAATAGCTGATCTTGCCATATTTGCAATGCCTTCGACAGCGAATTTCTTTAACGAAGAATCGTTTGCTCTATTTGTTTTTGAAAGATACTTTCCGTCAATGCATCTCCTCCAGTTTATGCAGAATTCGGAGAGATTTGGCAACGATTCGATTGCATGACGTCCACTTTCGTAATAGGCAACACCAGCGATTGTGTGTACCACAATGGAAAGAATCTCATGCACACTTTCGTCTGATACCTTACCCAAAGTATCTCCAGTCCTTTTTTCCAACATGCTTCCTGCATGTAAGAAAAAATCAAAGACGGAGTAGAGGATTGTGATTCCTGACTCGGATACAAGTTCCTCCGCATTCAGAGGGGATACAAGGCAACTTCTAAAGACCAGTTCAAGACAATCTTTGACAAAGAATGCTCTCCGCTCCGTAAAAAAAGAAGTTGAGAAAATAAGCTCTGCTTGATCAACATTATTGCGAGCCGAGAGACAAGAATCGGGCAATTTCAAACACAAAAGAAGGAGCTGGTATGCTGGGTACTTGTATTTCCCAATTTCTGCTTCAAATCGTCTACAAATCAAAATCTGGGTCTTAATCAAAAGTTGTAGCGTGTCCATATGTGATGCACCTCCTGAAAACCCTTCGGCGTTGTTTGAAAGGAAGCTTCCGTCCTCGTCACCTTCGGCATTAGGTGTATGAAATATTCTCAATTCTTGTCCATTTTCAATGATAGGAAGAAGCAACTCGTACGATCTTTGAACTGCTTCAAACATTTCTCGACCAGCAGGATTCTTATCAGGGTGATATTTCCGAGCAAGCGTTCTATAAGCCTTCCGTAGATCTTTGCTAGCATCCCCAGGTTTCAGATTTAATATCTTCGTCGCTTCTTTCATTTCCTCCTCTTCCTCGCTTTCGTCGCGATTCAATTGCTTCTTGAATTCTTCTAGACACGACCGAAAAACCTCCACAGGTTCCGATATTGGCCAATCAGGATATCGCACCTCGTCACAAAGATTCCTCAGATAGTAATTGTGACAAAAAATCTCTTTCTCAAGACGCTTATAGGCAACGCCAGGCATTGGGCAGTATTCGTACTGCGTTGTTGTGTTTTGCCAAAGGCGTTTCGGGAAATCGCCAAGATGCTGACGAACCATTTCAATCAAGTGCTTCCGCATCTCTAGATCCCAAATGACTTCTGGGTTATCACTATATCCAACAAAGACATCATTGAATCGTCCAACTCCATAGTTCACAAGAATATTGAGAATCCCTTCTGGCAATAAGCCGCCCAGTACACTACGATCTTTCGTTGAAAGCTCATTATTCTCGGCAGCTGCAGCATACCCTGATCGAAAATATTGGTCAAGGTGTGTTGAATGGATCAATTTCGCTAGGGCTTGAAAGTTGCTTCCTGTGTAGCATGCCATGAAGAAATAAACACCTGTCAAGTATAGCTTCGATGTAGCTTCTTCGTTGTACTGTGTCAATTTGAACAGAAGATCTGCTGCCCGGTCGACGACATCAGGATCATTACACAAGATTGACTGAGCTAAAACGGATAAGAAAGACACCCGTTTGTCTGCTGTCTCTCCACCCGAAGATGAAAAAGGATCTTTGCTCAAGCCGCAGATGATACGTTTTGCAATGGGGATTGGATAATAAGGGAGACCACGCGAGTCTAAGCTGCGATGGAGGTCTACAAGTCGAGACAACGAGAGTATTGCACGTTTCGCTACTTCAGATGACGAATAGATGCCTGTATCGTTGCCATCGGTGCAAAGCTGCCAACGAAGTTGCCAGATCTCATCCAAGCGCTTCCACTTGCCTGTATCAATCTGCATTGGTTCGTCAGCATTCATTCCGTCTTCTTCGTAATTTTCAACATGCGTTGATGTGACAAGAGTAAATGGAGAGATTTCTCGGGATTCAATCATAGTTTGTAACTCCGAAAGTCGGAGTGGCCCTTGCACAGTGTCCTGAGGAGGTGGGATCCTATGTGTCATCGCTACGAACCAGACCGGAGGGCATCCCATATTACGGAGAGAAGCTGAAGATTTGTCTGATGATACGCTAGCATAACCACCTGGATGAACTTGACTGCCATCTGTTAACAGCGCTGAGTTCGGTTGAGTATTTTCCAAAAGGGTAGTCATTAAATTTCCAACCTGAACACCATTGGTGTGGCCCCACGCTACAAACTGGCAGAGTTGTTCGATACTTTCTACATTCAACATTTGCTCGGCATTCTCCGGGACATTCACACCATCATTATCCCCTCCAACATTGTGTCGCGCTCCCAGAATCGTCGCGAGCAGACCAAGCAGTCTGTGCTGCGTCTCAATATTTCGAGTGGAAGCCATCGATCTAATCAAAATCATAACGTCCGGAAAGGCGCCAATTTCCACTCCGTGAACAGCATACAATCGTTCGAGACAACGAATGCACATAACGGTCACCTTTGTGTTACGGTCCAACTCGCAGAGAAATCTTCGGAAAAGTTGTTCAAACAATCGAAGTGGTTCATCCCATGTCTTGATAAACCCATCGCCCGCTTGGAGCCATAGTCTCATGTAAACACTGCCTACACGGAGTTCGCTGTCTAATGAAGGATAATCAATTGTAAACTGTTGATGATTCCACGCAATTTTGTCCATCCCTCGGGCTTCTGTCTCTCGATGAATGTATTGAATTTCGCTCTCTAAGCCTATCCGTAGCTCGCGTCTTGTCTGTTGGTTCCAGATTAAATCCGGTAGGTTCTGATCTTGCGTCAACGTATGAAAAAATACTCTAAAATTTTCTCGAGTCTCCTGACTTTGCGATGATACATGATTCGAAGATGCTCGAGCAAGACCAATCCTCGACCGCAATCGAGCGGTATTTGTTCCGGAAGCGCCCGTCATTTGGTCATTGTTGCCATTTGAATTCTTTTCGCTTTCCTCTGGAATATTTTCTTCAACGGCATCTTGTTCGATGGCATCGAGTTGCTCTTCTTCCGCCCGGCTCAGTGGTGGCATCTTGAGGTATGAAATGAAACCTCTCGGTACCATCCTTTTGAGGAGTCTCTTTTCGTCGCAATTCATCGGTCCGGATAACCATAGGCTACAAAGAAACCTCGAAAGGAAGCGTTGCCCGGCCATAGAACTGAAAATCGCCGCATGGAAATGGTGAAGCAGGATCCCGGATGCAAGAGATGCTTCCCGAATCGCACCTGCAACTGTGGGGGCATGTGTGTTCAGTAGATGCAAGAGTAATGCAGAGTTTTCGAGAACAAATGGAGTTTGATGATACAATGTATGTAGCAGGGCTTGATAATTTTCTCCCAGCGCTTTCATAAAGCTTACAAACACTTCCGGACTAGTGGTGTCCGCGTAGGAGCACAAAACGGATTGCAAGATGTCACTCATCACCATACGAATCAAGTCGGAACCACTCTGATCGAGGATGGACTGTACCATGATATGAACCGTGCGTGGTCCACCTGCCGTAAAGATCACCGATTTGTTCACGTATTCGATTTCCTTGTTGCGGAGTTTCCCCGGAAGACCCGAGAGCAAGACCGTGATGGCACGAAAGGCCCAAAATTTGGAGAATGCATCATCGATTGTCAACAGCAAGGGTATACAATCGAGAAAGGTGGCCAGTTCAATGGAGTTCTTGTAGCCAGCTGGAGTTTTGGAAAGCCGATGCAACGTCTGAAGGATGGGTCCTGCCGCCTGTTCTACAAGATTTCGATCCTTTTTGTACTCCAATAGCCAGGCTACCAAACCCCACAACGATCCTATAGATCCTAGGACCTGCTTATCATTTTCGCTCCTGGGCAGACCTTCTGCCGTCGGCAAAACGCTAGCATTGAATTCGCGACAAATTTCAATGACGTTCCGACACTCATCGATGGGATTGATGGGTACGCCTTCCTCCGTGGAGGATTCTGTACTGGCATTCATGTAAGAAAGTGCCGCCATCCCCATGGTATGAACTCGTTTCAAGCAATGCAGAGGAATGGATATGGGTTGAAACAGGCCGCTCTTTTCGGGCTTTTTCATGGTCGAAAAACTCGCCAAGCAGTAGCCTCCCGACGGAACGTCTGATACTTGGACCTTGGGGTTCTTTCCGAGAGTGGTAGCTCCGTCCAACAGCGATACGAGAAGGGAATCTCTCGATTGCGACGAATATTTCTTCGAGTGCCCATCGGAATATTCGAGCCAGAGCGTATCCCCGGCCGTGGTTGGTCGCACAATGGCATACAACTCCGACAACTCCCGCATCGATACAATCGCACCGGAAGTATCTTTTTCCAAGACTTGTCCCGTTCCCGTGATGCACAACCGCCGGCTGACAACGCCACCGGGCCATCCATTGCCAGAGGCGGAGCCCACCACACTAATGTCGTGTCGCTTCGATTTTTTGGTGACCAACCATTCTGTAGCAATGGGAGCCGATTGGTTCGGTCGTTGTTCCTGCTGGCGGCGGTCTTTCCATGCTTGGAGGGTACAGGACTCGGTCATTTGCAAGTCCAGACCAATCCGATCTTCGGTCTGCCTCATCCACATGACAATGTCCGTCCGCGATTTGTTGGTGAAGGAAAACAGCCGGGTCTTTTTGCTGGGCGTCTTGAGATGAAAGAGTATCCCCGTTGGATCGTCCGAAAGAAAGGAAATCGCCGCAATATCAATGAATCGATAGGTCTGCATCGTCTGTTTGGAAACCGGATGAACTTCGACCAAGGCATACGACGTCAATCGGAGGGCCGATGGCACCACATGTCCATGGCGTGTCCAGCGGTTGCACAGCACAATGGGAGCAGCAGCAGCGGCTGCATTGGCATTGGCATTAACGTTGTTGCCACCTTTGTCGCTGCGGGTGTCGTGGTCATCCTTGCATTGCAACAGCGCCGAAAGGGCCATCGACCGGTCGACGTTGTGGCACTGGAATTTGAGTTTGTCCGTTTTCACCTGCAACAAGAATTGATCCCTCTCGACCGCCACAAAATCCGTCAGCTGATCGTACCCCCAGGTGTTGGTCACTTGGTGGCTGTCTGGATCGACCGTCGAAAAATGATCGTCGTACAAACACAACAGGCGCGTATATCCCGTTCGCCAGGTTCGGAGTTTTGAAATCTGGAACTGATAGAGCGGCCGCTTGCCGCTTACGAGGGCATCTTCGTGCTGTTGTGCCATTGCTGCGGTTGGTTTGAATCCAAGGTTGGGCCCCAACGGTTTTTTGCTGCTGGAGGGTGTGGGAAGGTTGTCTTTAGCTTGTTTCAAAAGGCCCTTGAATGTTTCCTGGACGACTGCGGTGGGCGTCTGCTCGTTTGGTGCTTGCAGCTGCTGTTGCTGCTGGGGATTTACTAGCATATTTCCACCGACAGTGGCATTGTGGTTCGAAGCATCTCCATATGCCACTCCCGATGGATTTTGTTGGTGCTGTTGAATCTGTGCCACTCCTTGTTGATTTTGTTGTTGTTGTGGCTGCTGGTAGCTTTGTTGCAATCCTTGTTGTTGCTGAGGCTGCTGCTGGTATTGTCGCTGCGGCGACTGTTGACATTGCTGTTGCGGAGGCGCCATCGCCGGCTGGTATTGCTGCTGCTGCTGCTGCTGCGGAGCATATTGTCTGTATGCTGCTTGATTCGGATTTTGTGGACCGATCTGCTGCTGCTGCTGCTGCAACATAGATGCATTGGTTGTGGATGGATTCGTGGATTGCGGCTGTTGCTGTGGAGGTGCTGCTGGTAGTCCTCCTCCTCCAGGATTGTAATTATTATTAGTATTCGGATGATTCATGATTATTTGTGACAGGCAGTTCAAAACGCAATGCCGATTTTCTTCCGGTTTCCTCTGTCTGTTTCGAAAGCTCTTGTTTGCTCGCTTGCTCTTCCTCTGAATATTATTATTTCTCGTCGTCGTCGGTTGGGTTTAGTCGGAGGGAGGGTTCCC
>Ga0307391_10000045_pt1 | contig 9814 bp, 3 predicted proteins | sample SouOceMePS1034R2_FD_203298 | JGI IMG/M metagenome (GOLD analysis project Ga0307391, IMG submission 203298) | Metatranscriptome of marine eukaryotic phytoplankton communities from South Atlantic Ocean - PS103-4.R2 (Eukaryote Community... | ecosystem: Environmental > Aquatic > Marine > Oceanic... | reverse complement strand
CTCGTCGTATGCAATGATTATTTTGATCAGTTTAAATACCTTCCCTTCTCCAACTTGTGCACGGATGAGAAGCACTAAATACATATAAAGATGTCCTCTCTTTTTCACACACAATAGAACAGGTTTATTTTTCAGCTCACCAATATACAAATATTCCTCAGGATTATAGGTGGCACATTTATTCTCACCTTATTAATGGATACATCCTGTTCATTTGTTAACTCCAAGTTAGCAAACACAGGCTTTTCAATAATGTGCAAAATCAACTAGCTGCATTTGATGCATGCCTCCCTGTAAACACGAAGTACAATGCTATGGTAGCAACTGAGCATCCAATGAGTACAGCAATTCCTTGCAGCATGAACATCTCCTTCAAATCAACAACACTATTACTCTTTCCTTCAAGAAATCTCTTCTCCAATACTTCAAATTCCAAAGACTGTTCCCTCTTGAGTACTGCTATTTCCATGTCTCTTTGCTTGTTCAGTACTGCTATTTCCATGTCTCTTTGCTTGTTCAGTACTGCTATTTCCATGTCTCTTTGCTTGTTCAGTCTTTCTTCTAAAGCAAAGAAGTAACTCTCTTTCTCTTTGTTCAAGTTGTCAGTGAATCCGTTTTCTAGTTCAGCTTCGTACTTTTCAAGTTTCTTCAATACCTCATCATCACTTGCTGCTATACCTTCCGATGGGGAAGCAATGTGATACATTAAATCTTCTTTTCCCCTGTCTGCAGTACTTGTCACAAATTTAGCCATATCACGCTCGTGAGGTATAATCCTTACAGAATGAGCTACAATTTTTGGTTTGGATGAAACAAGTCTTCTACCATTCGCATCGCTTAATTTACCGGTCAAAATATCTTGTAACTTTCTGTAAACATCAAAAGTTGTGACATCGCCTGAAGCGTTACCAAGAAGCCTCCTTGTTCCCAATTCATTATCATCTTTTGCCTGTATGACAACCGTAGCTCCTACAGTATTCATGCTTTGACAATACAGATCCCGTACAACAATTGCTTCTTCATTTTGTAATCCAATTGTAGACACTAATTCAGATGTGATCTCAGCTTCAAGATGAAGGTGCTCTAATGCAAAATTATCACAAGTATTATCAAGCAATGCCCGATTGATTAAAAGAAGAGTGGTTGCGCTTGATAAGTCTAGGTCCCCAAATTGTCGTGAAAATTTTATAGAATTCTTCAAAGGATCCATTGGGTTACCATGTATGTCTTTGATTGATCCTTTACTACCATCGCCCACTTTTCCAAGTTCAACCGTGAATTGTTCCCCAATAAGCTGTGATGGCTCAATTCCAACGCTCAAGTCCAATTGTATTCCAATTTTTCGTCCTTCGCAGATGACAAGTAAGTCGTCTTTCTTCAGAACTATCTCCAATTTATTCACAGTAACTTGTACATCAAAGCTGAGTGGGAGAGTACAATCAAGAGGCTCAGTGAAAACAACAACCATTTCTTCACCGACAATTACATCCTCTCGAAGTGGTACCACTTCTCCATATTGTTCTGGTGCAACTAAATCAATTACTCCCGTAATGATTTCGTCTCTTGCAAAATTAAATTCATCAGGTCCTCCGACATCTGAGCACTCTGTCTGGACCACTATTTCATAAGTTCCATCGCTAAGGTCTTCGATATTCCATTTTAGTGTGGAGTAGCCAAAATTATCTTCGTCAACTGAATCGAGTGAATAATCAATGTCATCATTGGTTATATTCTTTGCTATATTCCATGTGACTTCTCCGGCCTTTCGATACACAAGATTAGCATTTTTCAATCTTCCGTCTGGTTCTTTCATATCTTTTAATGTGCTATTAGGCTTGGACGCATTCGGATTGTATATGGTTACTGTCAGTGATTTAGGATCCTCCGACTGTAGATTAACAAGGAAGCTTTGATCGCGTTTCAATTCTCCAGCAAACTTGATCGGTGGACAAGGCTCAAGCCATTTTAAGAATGTAGCTCCATCCGAAGCAATAAAATTGTACAAGGGTACAGACATACTCTTAGAACCTTCACATTTGCTCTTCAATACCAGATTCACCGGTGCAAAATCGAAGCGTTGTGGGTCTCTGCGGACTTTTATTTGTCGCTTATATATTTCTCCCTTATATAGCTGTACTTCTTTTCCATTCGCATCAAGAGGATATCCGGTGTCAAGTATAGCTTGTAAATAACCACCATCATCATTACCATTTTGAAAGAGAAGGTAAGAGCTATAAACATGATCTCCGTTGTGAGCAATTGTGAAATCAAAGACAATATCTTCGTCGGGGAAAATAAATTGAGATGGTGTTGATGTCACTTCAATGAAAGGCTCTTCACCGGCTTTTGTATTTTTTTCGTGGTAACACCTTGTTTTTCCTGCGATTGTGTTAAATGCAAACGTATTGAAAACCCTGTCATGATAAATGTCAACGACAACCTCATCACCAGCATCAGGATCACCCAATGCATACGAAATGGACGTATCTTGATTTGCAGATTGACCTACTACTGACGTATGCTCAATGTGAAGTTGAACATCAAATCCTACCGAAGCATCGACCGCAGCACCGAATATGTTAGCTGAAGTGGTGCCATCTAAGAAACTAGTACTTAAGTCAAGAGCATAGTTACATCCAACAGCTGCTGAACCCACAACTGCAGCAGCAGCTGCAATAGGTAAAGCTACCACACCAGCGCCCATTGAAAAGAGTGAACCAACAGCAGCTGCGCCACCGGCAATACCCCCTATAACTTTAAGTGGTCCTGTAACGTCACAATTTTGACTTTGAAATTGGCGCATTGCATTCTGATTCAAAGACATTGTATACATTCCAGAACCACCAGCAAATTGGATTCTTCGTGTTTTCCTTATCTTGTCTATGCCTCTATCATTTGTTCCACCAATAAGATCTTCTGCACTCTCTAACATTTCTGCTTTATCGATCAATTGTTTTGGGGCGAGTGCTGTTTTCTTCGTGTGACTGTCACTAATTTTGGCGTCTGCTTTATCATTACTTGAGGGTTTATTATCAAAATCTGAGGTTACTTGATCAAGAGCACTGTTGTCAAACCAATTTGTGATTGTGGTAGATGCACTGATTGCAGCTGCAAGTTCAACTTCTTCCTTTTTCAAAAATTTTCCCCATCCGTCATTTGCATTTTCCAGGGTTTCTTTCCTTTTACTTTCATGCGATACATCATTTGCGTCACATTCTCTCAACGGAACATCTTCTCCTTTCCCCAAGCACGACCCTTTTCCATCGACACAGCATATAACTTCCTTTGCACTTACTCTAGCAAGAGTGCTTTTTATTGCAATTATGGATTCTGTCAAGGCTGGAACAGTCACAGCTTTAATGTGGTTTCGAGAATAAAAAGAAAGGGCTTGTTGACTTGTTGTCGCCGCAACATCAAAAAGAACAGTTTTTTCAAATGCTTCATCTGTCTGATCTGGTATACACTTTATATGGTCCCATTTTACAAGATAAACCTCTTGGTACATGACACTCAGATTAGGTACAACAAAAATGTCAGACTCAGCACCAGCTCTAGCAGGTGCACTACTTGTTTGATAACTCCAAGTAGTCGAGAAAGAGTTTGACGTTGTGTCTTGTTTATTGACAAAGTCAGAATTCAGCTTTGCTCCAACTGGCACATTTACCCTTCCTTTAACGTCTGTAGCTTTGGCACAAAGAAACACTACTGCTCCAAACCCTCCTCCAGCACAAGCTTGACCCTTCTGTTCAAAACCAATGCCAATTGATGCACGCATCGTTCCAGCACCACTAATTTTGGAGCTTGATGATACAATCTTAGCCGTGGTCACCATATTTTTATAGGAAGCATAAGACTTTCCACCTGGAGGATCACGGATCACTAAAATTGGCTGATGTGTAGGTAAAGCAAATGAATCACCTGGACCTTCCTCGTACATTCCATCAACAAAAACGACTGCTGTATGCTTAACTTCCTCCGTCCCCCCAATGATAGAGAAAACAACGTTCTTCGTGTATGGCTTCAAAATCCTCGGCCTACCTGTTGCTAGTTCTGTATTGACAGCAGCATTTCTACCATTATCGTCATGCACGATATCGTATACGCACGGACCGTAAGCTACACCATTAGGTGGTGCGATGTTTGAACACATTTTCAATATGTCTTTCGTTGCTGTGTCAAGTTTGGAATAAAATTTGTCAAAGCCGGACGCGCTCTCATCATCCAAGCCCACATTGCTTATTACCGCTACTTTGTACTTATCATCTACAGCATCACATTTCTTGTCTACAGCTATTTCGTGGTACACATCTATTTTTACTCTGAATATGGTCATATAATCAATGATATGGAAGGAATCAAAATCAGTACCATCATCAACAAGTTTGCTGTCATAACACTTTGTAGTAGTGATATCTTCACTAGTTGCAGTTAACTTGTTAAATTCAACATCCATCGCTAACACACCATCATACTGAAAACGAACTAACTCTTCTTCTTCGAGTGCACCGTCTGCATTATCTGACGCCTGATTATCTCTACTGGTGCCAGATTCACCTTCAAATCTACCATTTTCGCTATCACCAATCTCTTTCTTTTCAGCCTCGACATCTTTCAAATCTATACTTCGAATTATGGGAGGATCCTGAAATGCAGTGAAAATGTTATTTATTCGATCCCCAGCTTCATCCTTGATTTCTGTGATTTGAACTTCTAAAATTGCTGCAGGTAACCTGCCAAACTTTTGCCTATACGTTGTTTGTGGTTTTTCAACTTCCCAATCACATCCCCTGATTTTTACAGTTGCAACACTTGTTCCGAGAGTAAAGTCACACTCTCCACCAGCAACTTCAATAATTAATTCTGCATGGGAAACATCTTCAAAATCGTTACCATTATACAATGTACCAGCCTGGGCTATTATTCCTTCCTTGTAATCGTAATCATTACCCGAAGCTTTCTCAAACTTATGCGAATGGTAAAGAATGTTCACATCTTGCACTTCAGCACCAATCACAACAGGTGCAACAAACTCCCCATTCTTATCCGTCTTCACACACACTAGATTTACCAGGCCTGCCGCAGTGGTAGTATTATGTAAAAGACAAACTTCCGCTTCAACCACGGGACACCCATCGGGTGCTTCCGTTGACCTAGTACTAGAATGTATAATTCTACCAGAAAATGGAATGGACGTAGTGTCAAAAATATGAACTGCCGTGTCAAAGTTCAAATGGTTGATGTACTCGATGTGACCATTTTCTGTATTGCAAGGGTCTAATCCCATATTGCACAAGAAATCATGCTTAATTTCCTTTTCATTGTTATTTTCGTCCAGCGTAAAGGTGCTCTTAAAGTACTTGATACGGATTGGGATTTCTTCATCATTTCTGCCTTTCAAGTAGTCATCGTCCACCTTGATCTTAATATGAAAAACGCCTCCAGCATTTGTAGTCGAATCCCCAAAACATCCATTACAAGTTAATGCTTCACTTTGATCCGCAGTAAGCAATACCCATTCAACACGAACACCTTCAATTGGCAAGTTTCCTGCTGTAAATTCGGTTGTCACGAGACCATTGATTGCAGCCTCGTATAAAATTGTATGTGAGTCGCAAGCGTTAAGCGATGATGTCGTTAAACGTCGCTCAGTAGAGAGAGCGAATGGAGCGTCCATGTAGTGAGGAACTGCAACAGCCCGGACGCAGTAAGAGTACGTTTCTCCAACTATTAACTTGCTAAGTGAAAGATCATCTGATGCTTGCTTCCCCGGGCTGATGTGTGAACCGCACGCTTCGCTTGAACTGAAATAGAAATCATTCACGAAAGTTACGGCCACTTCTGAAATGTCACATAGAAACTCTTCTACTCTTGATGCGCGAGTAAAACTGTACGCCTCCTCACAATACGAATTATCTTTGAAGTTGAACATGACATGACCTCTATCCTGAATGATTCTGAAATCTTGAGGCCGACCAGTGTTTTCTACGAGACTATCATCACAATTACACGCTGTCACAGCTACTAACTTGAGTGTTCTATCAACACCTGGTAATTGTACATTGTACCTAAATCCGGCTCGTAGCTGATTCAACGTGACAGTACGATTCGTACTATTGTAGACAAACTTTCCTTCCGTTTTGATCTGTACAAGTGCGTCAGGGTCTTGCCTCATTATCACCACATCTTTCTGTGTTATACCACCCAAGGTAGGGTCAACTTTAATTTCAATAGAATCATGAGTAGCATCAATATTTTCTGACGCCAAGACGGGCACGCAAAACTCAGAATCCTCAAGAATAGTTCTAATTCCAGACGAAGATGATACAACATATCCATCATTACATACACATTTTATTGCATCAAAGGGATTATTTGACACACTATTGTATGCTGCAGCATTATCGTCTGAACAACTCAGTTCAAGCTTTACTGCCAATTCATTACCAATTGTATCTTTTCCATATACAATCAAGTTATCTCCATCTATTGCTACTCCACGATCAAAGTTTTGCACAGTAAAATTACTAAATATAATGTCTTCAAAGGGATATTTCTTGTAGGTTTCAAATGTGTCTAAAATTGGATCAGAATTGTATGTATACACCATTGCCTTGTCATCACCTGCAATGACAATGATAATCCCGTCACTCGATAGACCAATCTTTTTGCCAAAATTTTTCACATCTGAAGGTGATTTAATAACTTGACCTTTTTGTTTCCAAGTGGAGGATTCGGTATCTATCTCATAAATGTATACAACACCACCGTTATCATTTCCAGGAGAACTGATTGCAGCAATACTACCATTGTCAGAAATTACAACACATTCTCCAAAGTTCTCATCAGTAATTGGACCAAAGATATAATACTTTAAAAGTGAATAATAATCGATTGAGTTATAGATCACGACACGTCCAGACCAGTCTTTGTCTACTACTTCCTTATTAATCGATCCAAAAGGTACACCCAATCGCCTGTTGTTGTTGTTGTTGTTGTTGTTGTTGTTGTTGTTGTTGTTGGGTGTAGACGATGGTTTTGATGATGTTTTTGATGATGGCTTAAACGATGGTTTTGAGGATGGTTTTGAGGATGGCTTAGTCGATGGTTTTGACGATGGCTTAGACGATGGTTTTGACGACGGTTCGGAAGACAGCTCAATAAATTGTAGTTGTGGATATCCTACTATGACGGTCATACCACTAGATATTGAAAATCTTCGTTCTGTACTTTCTTCCTATTCATCATTGTCATTTAGATAATTTAAATGTTTTTGTACAGGACAAACGTATTCGGGATTATCACAAAAAGGACATGCATCAAGAACCAAACACCCAAACGATGCACACTCATCAGCACATATGGAAGCTTTGATTGAATTTCCCTCGTATCTTGCGATCACCATTTTTGTGGACCAAAAACCCGAAAAACGTGTTTGTAAGTTGTGTGCCGTAAGACCACCCTGAAAGGGAGGGGGGGTGCAACAGTTACGTTCAGGCTCGAGCACCCAATCGCCACTCAATTGCTGTAAGTTCGAGGGTTCCACTTCGAAAAACTTGATATTCTCAAAGGCCGACTCGCCAAAATCTGGTCTGGCATCGTTATCTTGAATAAAGGCTATATAATTAATCTTTATCTCCTGACCAAGGAAAAGATCTCTCAAATCAACAGTAATTTTCTTTTCTGATTTACAAAGATCATCAGGAGTAGTTGGATTTACATCGCGCTTCACAACATTCTCCCACTCATTAAATTGAGTACCACCAAGCATAAAACATCGCACTTTTTCACCACAAAAAGTATCTTCATTTATGTCACTGTCGACACAAATTGCATGACCTTCTGCCTCAGAAAACATCCAGAAATCAAATTCAAGTCTAGAATTGGGAGTGACTGTATACGATTCTTCGAGTTTATATGCTTTCCATGCATTTCCAAACATTGTTATTGTCGTATTAGGACCGACCACAACTCCACCAGTGAAATCTTGATCATACGTTCCATCAAACTCGCCATTTCCATAACTACCAACATATGTCGCTGTAACATCATTATTTACTTCATCAGGTAATTGGAATGATACAAAGAGATCTTCAGCGCGACAATTTTTGTTAACGCATTCCCCGACCGTACGAGTAGGAGTAGGTTCCATGCTAGGTTCTAATGAAACCGTAGGATTAAAACTCGGCTTACTACTAGGAACAGAAGTTGGGCTCGACGATGGTTCAAATGACAATGTTGGTTGCTCTGACGGCTCACTAGAGGGCATATCACTAGGACTTTCAGACGGCTTACTAGACGGCGTTTGACTAGGACTTTTACTTGGCTGCATACTTGGCTTTGGTGAGGGTTTTGCACTGGGGCTTGAAGTAGGGGTGATACTTGGAAATCTACTAGGGCTTGAGCTAGGGCGTTTGGAAGGAGATACAGACGGTGTATGCGATGGAAGGTTGGTAGGAGCAGCAGATGGTATTTCAGATGGTGTGTCAGTCTTCTTTCGTTTTCTGCTCTTTAGTACCCTGGAAGAAGGAAGCAACAACGCAGGAGGTACTGAAGGTGAAGTTGTTGGTAATTTGGTAGGTACGCGCCTTTTCCTTAACTCGCATCTTTCCCCTTCAGAAATTGATGTAGGAAATAATGGACGCTCCTTACACTCTTGAGGATAATTACAAGGTTCTCCATCATACGTCACTCCAAAGCTTCTGCTTGGGATATTGCTCGGCTCTAAAGACAATGATGGCGTCGTCGATGGAATCGCAGATGGATAATCGGATGGGGATGTAGAAGGTAGCATAGTGGGAGTATCAGATGGATTCATACTAATGCTTGGCTGAAATGATGGTTTCGCTGAAGGACTCAAGCTTGGGAAACTGCTTGGGGCAACAGAGAAATGATCTCCACCGCCACAAACACAACAAGCTAAGAATACGTTTTTTGCATTATAATAACAATCAGTAAACTTCTCACAAAGATGATCATTGTCGCCCAGCCACGAACAATTTATCTTAATTGTCTGCGTTCCATTCAAAATTTCTGTTAAAAAATGCCAATCTGGTTCGTCGCGGCACACGGAAGGTTGAGTGGAAGGTATAGTGGAAGGAAATTCATGAAATGACGGTTCTTGAGAGACTGATGGCTGGACTGTAGGGGATGAAGAGGGGAAGACTATTTGGTGGTCACCACCACCGCAATCACAGCAAGCTTCGCTTACACTCTTGCCTTCATATGATGTGTCATCAAGACCTTGGATCAAACCACACCATCCAGTAATGTTCGCATTGATGTCTGTACAGTTCATTCCAGCAAACTTCGAATCTCCACCAACAAACCATCCTGGTTCATCTAGACATACGGAAGGTTGTTGAGATGGTTGAAGAGAGGGTTGATAAGAAGGATGGTTAGAAGGATGTGTTGTCGGATTCACGGATGGAATTTTGCTAGGTTCAGATGAGGGAACACATGACCCTTTTCCTTTTCCATCACATTTCCTACTTTTACTTTTACTCGGAGACGTTGTATTGGTGTTCTTTTCTTCATTGCAGACATTGCATGAGAGAGGGCATGCGTCTTTTATCGTCGTCCCATTAAATTCTTCATGTTTACCACAATACTTCTCTATCTTTACATTTGTCTTTAGCCAAACACATTTTTGATCCGCCTCATCATAATCAGTTGGGAACAAATAATCGGGATCGTCAAGACAACTGCTGTGTCCTCTAACGACATATAGTAACAGTATCGCAAGAAACGAAGGAAAGGAACGCTTCATCACAGATCACGCAGCAGCAGTTCAAATCAGAACAAGGTATAAAGTTAT
>Ga0307391_10000043_pt1 | contig 9846 bp, 1 predicted proteins | sample SouOceMePS1034R2_FD_203298 | JGI IMG/M metagenome (GOLD analysis project Ga0307391, IMG submission 203298) | Metatranscriptome of marine eukaryotic phytoplankton communities from South Atlantic Ocean - PS103-4.R2 (Eukaryote Community... | ecosystem: Environmental > Aquatic > Marine > Oceanic... | reverse complement strand
CATTTCACTTCTAACTCCCTCACTGTGTATAGTCTGTACATCATCTTCATAAGGATTCTTTGCAACTTGAGCTTTAAACTGCTCATAGTTTTCATAGTTTTCATAGTTATGTTTCTCCTCCTCGTATGTGTTAACATACATAGGAATGTCATCCTGTGTATTTGTCACAACTTTTGTCTCCTTCTTAAGTTGTTCCTCAGTTTCTGGTCCCCAGTCCTTGGTATAGTTGTTGTCAATATCTGTTTCATACCATGTGTCTTGATGTTTCTTTTTCTGAGGTATTGGCTCAGCTCCTGCTACTCCAGTCGGGGAGGGTCTGATTTCATTAGTTAAGAAATTTTCTTTCTGTGTCAATTGCTGAATTTGTTGCATAATTTCGTGCCTTCGTCTCTGTAGGTCCGCTGCCTTATGCTGAATCTCTCTCATGTCATTTTCGATTGATAATGTGTTTTGTGAAGAATGGCCACCTCTGTGCATGTCTCGCTGAACAGAGTTATGAAGCTCCTGAGTAAGAGCGTTCATATCCTGCTCGAATCTTGACATGTCAGTCCCACTCTCACCAAGTGTCTTGTGACTTATTTTAAGCTGTGTTTGAACTCTGACAAGTTCTTTTTCCAAAAGTTTTTGCTGCTTGTTAAAAGTATCTTGCTCCACCATTGTGTCATCTTGTGTTCTTACTGTATGCGAAGAACGTTCAAGATTACCCTGGATCTCATCTGGTTTCCCTCGATTCAATGCATGGTTTCCTCTGTTTGGGGAGATCTTGGTTCCCATTCTTTGTGACAAAGGGGTGTTGTCAGATCCTCTATACAGAGTACCTAGCTTCACCATGTTGTCCACAAGGTTTATAACAGGGATCACACGGGCAAGTTGTTCCTCAAGTTCCCATGTGTGTTGTCTGAGATCCCCCGCTGGCTGTTCTCCCATGTTTCTTATGTTATCCAGCTCAGCTTTGCAAGCATCTATAGCTTCAGAAAGACTTGATGATTGTCTTCTCAATTGAATGAGAATAAGCACCAGTTCTTCTTGACTTTTGCCCAGTAGGTCACCAGCAGTAATGTTTGCTAGGTTCCCTCCAAACTTCTTTTTCAGAGTTTCTAAGTCTGCTGACTTTCTGGATGTACTGTTGTTTCGATGTCTGGACCTTGTCACCTCCTCTGTGGCATCTTTGTATCTCTGATGACCTGCATTTTCTTTGGGAGGACTAATTGACTGATAACTAATCTGGTTAGACAAAGTTTGCTGGGCTGTCGTTTTGTTAGATTGCATTGTACCAAGTCTTGAACATGTATTGCTGGATACTGGGGAAGGGGATGGTGGTACTGAGTCACCAGCTTCTGGCAATCCACTTTTACTTGTTCTTGTTCTAGGGGAGTTTTCTGAATCAAAACTGTTCATTTCTCTTGGAGAATTTTCTTGGGAATATTTTATTCTTGCCGGAAGTGTCATAGATTTTGAGTTAATTGTATCGTTAGAAAGTGACTGCCTCCCCATCCATTCAGGGCTAACTGGGCCTCTGGATGTCGGACGTGATACCGAACGTCTGTCATTGGAGTCAAAAGTAGGATTGGGGAGGCTGGCCTCTAAAAAATTCGATTGTCTGTTAACACTGTTTCTTTGTGGCACTGGCGTTTGTCTATTCATCTCATGTGCAGCTTGAATAGAATTCATATATAGATTTTGCTGCATGGATTCCTGCATGTGCGATTCTTGGGTTCTGTCATGTCTCGGTGAGGCAAGTCCTGGTCTCTGGTGGGCCGAATATTGAAACTCACTTGATTGATTTAGTACTTGACTGTTTCTTTTGACTGGTGACCTGCCTGGGCTTGGCTCTCCATTATGCCAACTGTGTGAGCTGTTGGGCACAGGTGGCTGTACGTAGCTCGGTATGGCTCTCTGCTCTTTATGCATCATATGAACAGGTGTTTTTGGCTTTGGGGCTGTTGGTGGAGGAATGTTTTGTTTGTGTCGGTTTTCCTCAATGTTGTCAATTGATTTGGCTCTTTGTCGCATGCTTGCTCTTCTCAAATTCTCGGCCCACATTTCATCATCAACAGAGTTGTCCTTTTCTTCATAACCTTCTTGAGGAAAATTCACGGAGTGTCTCATCATGTGGGCAGGGGATGCAAGAGGTCTTATATCCAGTGGTGGCACTCCCGCTGGTGGCGGAGGAGGTTGATGGCCTCTTGCTGGCTTTGGGTTTGATGAGGGTGGTATGTCACTGAAATTATGCGGTGAATACACTTTTGGATGAGTTACATAACCAATATTGTCTTTTGGACCACCTTGGCTATCACCCAGCAGACCTTCTAATGATTTTGATCTGCTGACATTGTTACTCTCAAAGTGTCCCTCATTCACTTGGCTTTGGACTGGTTCTTTGGGTGAGTTCTTTGTCAAATAGGGGTCAGGGGTGTAGGATCTTCTAAGCATCTTAATTCGTTCATTTTCTACTTGATTTTTGTCTTCAAAGTAGCTATTAGACTCAACATCTAAAGCATTCATAGACTTAGTGATAACATCAACCATTCCAAGAGAACCAGAATCACCGTGATCGTTAAACTCTCCAAATTTCAAGCTCATCGCGGAAAGATCATTGGGGCTGCTAACAACCGTCCCATCTTCCATAATATCTGATACATAATATGGAACTTTTGATCTGGGGCTTGGCAGCTCAATGGTTAGCGAGATATTTTGCTGTATCTCATCTTCAATTTCTTTACTGTGAGGATCGGGTTGAAAAAATTTCTGATTTTGTCTCTCATCCAGTGACTTTCGCTTGTTTAAGACTGGATGCTCCTCTATTTTGTAAACTTTTGATTGTTGTAACCTGCTATCATACACACTGTTGTAGGATATATTGAGATCCTGGCTGATAATACTGGTATTGTGAGATCCGGACTCTGTCCTCTCTAGGGTATTGGAAACTTCTTGGATGTTTTCAAGGTGGTATCTTCTGTATTCCTGCTCATAATTTGCAGTGTCAGACGATGAGATCTCTGCACTGTCAGATCCTTGTCTCCTGGGATGTTCGCCAATGCTGGTACCTTGAGTAAATTTGTAAAACAAAAAGGCTTCATTATCCAAGGAACCTTCTCGTGAATGATAAGGAGAATTTCTGATACTATTTTCATGACTTTGAAGACTTCCTCTTGAACCAATTAATTGTATTTCTTTGCTAGCAAGGCTTTGCTGAGAGCCTTGATTATTTTGAGTTGGTAGTGGGGGAAGTTCTCTTGAACTAAGACTCTGGTGGGATCCATGCAGTCTTTGTGGGCTCATGTTCATTTCCCTGTTCAAGCTTTGTTGAGACCCATGTGGGCCTGAATGTTGTGACCCATATGATGTTCTTGAACCAACTGAAGGTCTTCGTGCTTGCTCCTCATGTGAATTTCTGCGACTTCTTTCCCTCATGGCATGAGCTGACTTGGCAGCAGTCAGGACATTACTAAGATTATCAGGTGGATTTGGAGCATCGAGATCATTGGGGGAAGTAAATCCCAGTACTTCTTCCATGGGTGGGGGGCTTGAAGGAACTGGGGGTGGTGACACAAGGTCTGAATCTGACGAATCATCGTCACACTCATTGTTACTTGCCTTACAATGACTTAGATAAAAGGAAGCAGGTCTGAAGGAGTCATCCAATGTGATGATTTGCTGACTTGATATTTCCAATGCATCAAAATCTTTTGAGGATTCATCATCAGCATCTGAAGAACTATTGCCTTTATTCGTTGGGGCATTACCAAGTATATCTGGTAGGCCTTCAATAGGTCTTAATGGTTCTGGATCCTTTTTTCTTAGTGGTTTGGAAGCGCTTGCACTTTTAATACATTTCAGGTTTTCATTTTTTTCTTTGTCACTTATTTCTTGATAAACGACTTCATAATGCTGGGGATTTGCGGTTCTGGCATTACACAGATATTCATAATGACTTTGCTCTGTAGTATCCTCAATTTCACAATAACGTGGGCTTTCTGGAGATTCATATGTTAATGTATTATCCAAGCTTTCCTTTGAATTGCATTGCTTTGCTAGAATAGGTTCTTTTGTGCGAACTCTTGGTGTTTGAGTATATGATCCATCCTCATTCATATCTACATAGGTTTCCTCTTCATACCGTTTAGATTGACCAATTTCGGTGTGAAAATGTTCCATAACTAAGGTTTGTGAGGGAGTTCGACTATGATTGACAGAAGCTGTAGAAGAATGGATTAGAGCTTCCGTAGGTGTCATAGAGCCAAGGTTTTTGTCGGACCCAAATCGTTGAAGAGTCTGTGACGTGATGGATTGAGATGAGCCATGACTTGAAGTCAAAGATGTCCTGCTATTATGAGCACTAGAAATAAGACTTTGGTTTGGCTTTCTTGTGGGAGTGCATGGAAGTGATGATAGACTTTTAGCTGGAGTCATTGCAAGATATGTATCTTCATTCAGAATTTCCTGCTTACGTTCTTCATGTGATTGATTGGGCATAGTTGAGTTCCTCTCATCAACTTCACCCATGTCGTAGAATTGGGATGTCTGGGACGATCCGCTTTCCTTTGAATGATTCGACGAAAAAGATGGTGACTCAGAAACTGTTTGTGGACTTTGAGTTGTATTCTTTGGGGGAAGTGGTGGGGGATTATATAAATGAGCTGGTGGCTGTGCAATAACTTGTATTTCTTTTTCTTTGTTTCCAAACTTATAATTGGATTTGGGTTGAGAAAATTCTTCACAGTGTTCTTCATCACTGGATGTTTCATAATTAAGAGTTTCAGTATCACTGAAAACACGTCGCCGACCTCCGTCCCGAGTATCCTGGAGTAAATAACTTCCAATGCCCCTATAAGCTTCATCTTTTTCGTGTAATGCTTTACTTTTCTTCTCAAAATCTGACAAGAGGTCTTTTACAGACTTTTTGTGTTCCATTTTCTTACTTATAAACTCTGGTTCTGAATCACTACTTGGATCAGAGTATTCATATTTGTTTTTGTTGTTTTCTTTTGTATCATCTGTTTGTATTATGAATTTATCTCCACTTCTTGATTCTGACCTTCTTGTATTTTCATTCTGTATATTGTTCTCATTGTAAACACTTTTGTCTTCTAAGGGTGTGGGTGTGGTCGATTTAAGGACTTTGTTAGGAGAAGGGCTTGGTTGGCTATCATGGATTTCTTGGCCACTCTCAAAGTTCTTTAATCTTTCTTTCACAACATTTTTAGGTGGTGCTTCCTTTTCTTTGCGTATTTCTCTATATGATTTTCCAACGTGCCAAACAATCTTATCATCATCTCTATCTCTTGGACTACGCTTAATAGCTTTTTCTAAATTTTCCCCATGACCCTCAATTGATAAAAATACAGTTTCTTCACCTTTTTCCATTAACTGAAAATCGGCAAAATGAGAGGAATGCCATGATTGAACTTTCCTTTCTCCCTTTGTTGGTTTGAAGTCACCTTCTTTTCTAAAGGGTTCATTACGCATAATTGTTTCCTTTTCTATATCTATATCTACACACAATTGGGGTCTGTCTCCTCTCAGGTCCATTCGCAAAGTGTCATACCCGCTATCCGGGTACCTACCTTGGCTGAATTCATGTCCTATATGCCGACCAGGCGACAACCGGTTCATGTCTTCATCCCTCACTTTCTTTGTCCGCTCCTTATTTCTGGAATTTTTAGGTTCATACATGCTTAGTTCCAGATCCGCTTGGTCAACCAGAGAGCTCTGTTTTAGAATTTCCTCAATTTTCTCAGTAGACGAATCCCTATACTTCATGTCCAGTATCTGAGCATATTGCTTCAAGAGCATGGGATCGTCCAAAAACGGATGACTTTTGTCAAAATCAAAATCGTCTCTGTACCAGTCATCTGGACCAATAGCATTGGTTGGCTTTATTTTGCTTGTCCAGCTTATATCTCTTTCCTTACTCTCTTTTCCAATTTTCAATGTAGATATGTTAATGTATTCAGGTTGCTCAAGATTAGGCGAGGTACATGAAATGGATCGGGATCTCGGTTTTGTATGCTCAGACTTGGTACTTTGCGATCTTTTACTTTCTTTGCTTGAGTTTCTCGACCTGGCAGACTGCTGGGACTTGGTTCGCTTTCTTGACTGTCTTGGATCACCAATCTCTTCTTCATCACTAGAATACATTTGATTTTTGCTAGGAGCAATTCTTGGAGAAGATCGACTTCTTGATGATCTAGAACCTGAACTGCCTTTTCTTGAGAGTCTTTTCTCCTTTGAAGGCTGGCTAGAATTTGAAGTCTCAGTATATTGGAGTTCCTCTAGAACTTTTTTCCTAATATCATCATTGTGTAATGATGGTACTGGACTGTCTGAGTTTGTTGGTGTTTGTGTTCTTGACGCATTTCTTGAAGACTTTCTTGTCAATGGAGACTGTAGCATTCGCTGTTTCCATTCCAGAAGTCTTTTCATTGATTCTTCTCTACCAACTTGCTCTGAGTTTCTTTTACTGTCGTCAGATTCTTCATTTAGGGTATTATTAAGATAATCCGTCACTCGAGCCTTTTGCTTGGGAAGCCGGGCACTCGCACTTCTCCTAAAGTCACCCTGCGACTCATTTGATCTGTCACTGTCAAATTTCTCTGATAGTCTGTTAGGAGTGGCAGTTTCGAGCCGGCAGGATGAAACAGGTCTTGGGTCAGACAAGGCTTTGCTGTTTGTTGGAATATTTTGATACATAGTTGGAGTGTGGTTGTTCTGTTTTCTAGGTAAGGGTTGGGGGAAAGACGGTGGCATTGTAATTTTTGGATCATTGTCTATGTAGCCAAGAGTTTCACTCATTTGGTTGGGGTGAGATCCTCTAGGTTGTGGATATTGATGGCTGGGAGACATTGCTTGGTTACTCAGGTTCATTCTTTGCATGTGTGCACTAGCTTGCTGATCTACCGGAGACATTACTTGATTTTTTGTGTTTGTCACGTCCTTTTTATTGTAATTCTTAAAGTGCTCTTGCTTCATTCCGGAAAATTCATTCATGTTAGATGTAAATTGTTGGTGGCTTTGAGCAAACTGGTGCTGGGGTTGAGAAGTATTCTGTTCAGTTTGCACATAATTATGTTGGTTATGTTGGTTTGATACCATTTGGTGATGCATTGTCTGAGACTGGTTGGGCGACAGATGCATGGGTGTTCTCCGCATTTGCTGATCGTTTGATTGCATAATCAACTGTTCTTGGTTTTGTGGCAATTCATGATGATTTGGAGATATTTGATTTTGCATCAGCTGCTGTTTATAAAAATCATTCTGCGTGTTTGTAGATGTTGGTGTAAATTTATCTTGAATGTTATACTCATTTTGGTTTGGGGACGTATGATGGCTTAAGTTGTGATTCTGTTGCTGTTTGTACACATTGGGTGTCATTCGTTTAGATACAGGAGGCATTTGAGTAGCATGTAAATTACTGTTCGCAACTTCTTGATCTTCTTGATATGATATGTTTTGATGATAATACATGGTTTGTTGATGGGGGGTAGAGTTTGAGCTTGCAAATGACTGGTTTGGGGTGTAGAATTGTCCTGCTTGTGATTGCATTGGAGATCTGGGCGACTTGTTATGTTGATGTCCAGGACGTAATTGGGGATCCCGTGGACTTTTGTCTTGATAGAATGCTGGAGGTGGCAGTTGGGGAGGAAAATTAGGGCTGTGTTCTGAATGCAATGAATTACGAGCTGGAGATAGCTGTAGGGGATGAAAGTTTTGTTGGTCAGGTACTGAGCTGCTGTCACTTGAGAATCCGTAGAAATTATTAGGAGTCTTAGAGGGATCATTGGGGTAACCTGGCATAGTGCTTGACTTAGTCATGGGGGGTCGGATGGGTTGAGATGCCCGAGACTGTGAGCGAGAACTTGACTGTTCATAAACAAATGCACTTTCCCTCATTTTTTGAGCATACACTTCCTCGGACCAGAAGTCATCTGGCTTCACTTTTTCACCGATACAGGACTTTGGTCTCTGCGGCTGGGGCTTTTTACTATGTTTATCAGATTTCATATCAGAGTCCCCATTATGAGATACTGGATGTGTCCTTTCATACTCAAGGAAATCTGCACTATGGGGCCGAGGAACCCTTTGTCTCTCCTGCACATGTCCCTGAGTATTACCATTTTGCACAGGCAGGCCGTGATTAGGGGGAAAGTGATCACTGTTCTGGTGTTGGGGGGTGTACTGGGGATGAGAATCTTCTACGCCTGAATGTCCATCAATCCTTGGCAAATTCCTGTTAGATACATTATTGCCACTAGACATGCGACGATCATGTGACGAGGCATAAGAGTCACGGTATTGGGCTATTTCTTCTGAGTATCTGCGTGAATTGAGGGAAGCTTTATCACCACTAACGTCATAACCATTATTGTAAACTTCCTCATAATCCTTAGTTGGGTATTGTTTTGGGTTGGAATCAAACTTAGACCTTCCATAGGCCTCAGGAGTTCTTCTCTGCTCTGGAAGCCTGTGTCTGAACTGTGAAGGATCTTCAGACCTGTGATGGGCAGTTTCACTATTAGGCGAGAAATTGGAATGACTCGGCCTTTCTGGTGAGTTATCAGGAGATGGAGAATAGTCCCGACTGGTGTTTAGTCTTTTGGGTTTGGGTGGCGCATTTGCATACAATGGCTGCCTAGTTTCACCTTCTATATGGCACATTATACCACCTTCAGGCACATGAGCATTCTGCTGTGAGCCTGGTTTGTGCGGGGACATGCCAGGGTGAAAACCATTGTTTTTTTGGTGGATCATGTTTTGATTCTGAGGATTGTTTTGTTGTTGATGCATCAACTGGGGTTGGTTCTGGTGTGGGATGGCAAAATGTCTGAGGTGAGGGAGTAGGTTTCCCTGTCTAGCGAGTCCACGTGCAAGTAACTCAGGTCTTAATTTGTTTTCGTTTTGTAAAATTGAAGCTAAACTCAGACTGTTCATCCACTGTATCATACTATCTTTTGTCTCTGCAGCAAAGTAGTATGTCCTCATGTTCGCGTGTTCCGCTTTGAATGCATACTTTCTGTAGACCCCGTCATCTTTTGAAAGGGGGCTTATTGTATAGGAAGGTAAAAGTATTGAACCTGAAACCTTTTCCTCATTGGGACCTTTGTAATAGAAAAGACAATATTCAGAAAGAACGAACCACCTTTTTTTCCACAACTGAAGCCCCTCACTTCCTTGCTTGTAGAGCCATCCCTTTAAAGTGACAGGGGCTTCGTCTGAACGCTTAATAGCCAATGCTGGGGACTTGATGGTTGCTGCCGGGCTAGCTGACTTTCGTCTACTTTTCTTACTGTCCATACTGTCAAGAGGACTTGATAGTCCTTGTTCACTTTTGTCACCGATGTTATCCCGCCTGTCTCAGTTCCATTCTTATGTTTCCAGTCTCTTGGCAACTCAGGTCACAGAAAAGTCAAGTCACCCATTGTATTCTCTTTATAAATTGTTATTTGTTTGTGTTCATGTGTAGATTATCTGTTCACCTGTCAAATCACTCTGGTTACAATTAATATTCACATGGATCACATTGGTCACGCAAGAGCTGATCTCACTGATCCTGAAAATTCTGGCCGTATCTTGGAACTTATGGAATTGGGTCAGAGTGCATGTTGGGGAAAGTCTTGGGTTCACCACTGGCCACAACCAGCCCAGGAACTGGACACAACTGCATTCCAAGCCCCCAACTCACATCACATTCACTGAATTCACGGAACACGGAGTGAGCGGCCGAACCTGAACTGAAACAAAACCACCGAACAAGATTTTTAGGACCCAAGAAAGCGGTGGTTGCGGTTCGCTGGGTGTATTGTCAAAAAGACGCTGCACTGATCATGTATTCTACCTGGCTACCTG
>Ga0307391_10000040_pt1 | contig 9896 bp, 2 predicted proteins | sample SouOceMePS1034R2_FD_203298 | JGI IMG/M metagenome (GOLD analysis project Ga0307391, IMG submission 203298) | Metatranscriptome of marine eukaryotic phytoplankton communities from South Atlantic Ocean - PS103-4.R2 (Eukaryote Community... | ecosystem: Environmental > Aquatic > Marine > Oceanic... | reverse complement strand
TGGTCATTGATTACCCTTTGCCTTGAGTTCTTTACAAATACAAAGAGCTATGTTATGAAATTATCTTAGCTGGCTCTATGGGTCCATCTTTTTACCAAAGACGTCGCCAAGAAAGCCAGTCACACCCTTCATTCGAACACCTCGAACAGCCTCGCCGCCGATTTCGGTTCCTAGTCCAACAACTCGGCTGCCAGTTCCTTTCACTAGGCCTACCATTTTGCTACCAGTGCCCTTTACTGTGCCAAGCACGGATCCAACTGCCTCTGTCACTGTTCCCTTCTTATTTTCCTCACTCCATTCACTAATTCCTTTGAGAGCATGAATTCGGAGTGCTCCAGAAGAGAGTCCAGTACACGCAACTACTGGCCTCGAAGGAGAAGGTCCAAAATCAATATCATAAGCAGCCATTGTCGTGTCATCATCTCCACCTATTTGCCATTCGTCGATGAATTGAAGAGGTTTGATTGTAGACACCAAGTGGACTGAAATTCCCCTGCCGCTACAAACCATTACTGCTTTTCCATCGTTGGTTGATGTTATTTTGTTGGGAATTCCACGCCACGATTCTAATGCTTTCGAACCAATGTGTACACCCTCCAAATTAAATAGTTGCAAGGAAATTATTTCTCTCTGTTTATCACTCCCTGTCGAACGGAATCTAGAATGGCACACAAGTATTATGAAGGCAGTTTGTGTTATGCACACGGCATTGGAGCTTATGAAGCTTGTTTCGCACTCGACTGTAGACCCATTTCCATTGGAAAATCCAGAAAGATCTTCGATGGGAGGAGCGATGGATCGAATCATATTGCCGTTTGACAGATTATGAATGCAGCACCTGACGCCTGATACAGTCGCACAGATGTTTAACCGGCTGTTTGCAGCAACGGCGTGAATGCGGTTACCCTGATGACCTCCCAATCGTAATCGAGGACGTAACGGTAGGTGACACGAGGCGTTGCTGATGAAACGCCAAACAGATGCAGTCCCGTCATCACTACCAACAACAGCCAACTCGCCACCAGCTCCACCAACTCCAGCGGCTGTACCAATTGTATCCATATGAATTGCAGAAACGCGGCTAGAATGCACAGCGCTGATAAATACCTCTCCTTGAACTAAACCTTTCGAAGGATCAGCGAGCTGAAAGCAAAGACCACCTCTACCATCTCCATCACTAATAACAAGAAGAGATTGTGCTGCAAATAAACCTTTTGAAATCGTTACCACAGCAAAGTCTTTCTTTTCTAACCAATTGCATTTCGATGGTACTGGAGGAGAATAAACGAGGCGAGGAACGGAGCGAAAGGACGTCAACTCACGTTGCGCCACAAAGTAACCGACATCTGTGAATAGATCATTTTGGTCCATTCCTTGAGACCTCTCGTCACGCGAAGCCTCCAAATCAGCTTTCCAGGCCCATCGGAAAAAGTGGAAAATACCCTGAGCATCAACAGCTACACAGCGATCAGGAAAGACCAGTCTCAAAGATATCAATGGAGCATGAGGTCCAGGTGGGGGTGCAAAAAGGTGAACCCAATGAGATATTGGAGCAGATTGGAAAGGTAATTTTCGATTTGTTTGTGAATCTATTTTCAGTGTCTCTAGATCATAAACGCCAAGAATATCAGATAAAGTCGCTTTCCTCCGCAAACTTTGTCGAGAAAGTTTCTTCACATGAGGTCTCCAGAAGAGCTGCATGGGGCATTGGCCAAAGTGTGCAATTTGAAGTTCAGTTGCAATCCTCATGTCCTCATCTTCGATACTTGCTACATCGCAACTTCCATAATATGTTAGATAAAAGAATACATTATTTGCTTCCACAGCCTCTGGACCTTGCTGTTTCCTTCCGAATATCAAATCGATCCAATCTGGCAGCATAGATGTACATATATCACTTTCGAGAGCACAACGTAAAACTTCAACAAACTTGTCAGGACTGCCAGTAGCCCATGGAGGCAACTGCACGTCCCCTATAACTTCGCCATCTTGACTCGCTCCAAGCTTAAAATTGTTTTCATTCCTCAAGAAAGTAGGGTTGCAATACCATTCAGGCGTGAGTTCTTTTACTTCTGCTGCTGACTGGCCTGTACACATGTCCCAGGATCTGGCAATAGAATTGAAAAGTCTATCGGCTACATCAAAATGCCCCCCTTGAAGTTGACGGTGGAGTGAAGCAAATGGATGCATGCGGACAAGAAAATGTAAAACGACTCCAGCACTTGTGGAATAATGGCTGCCGTACATAAATGAAGGAATTACTGGATCATCAAAGGTTTCAAACCTTTCGAGGAATTCTTGCAAGCGTTGCGGGTTTAATGCCCCCATTGGTTTTGTCAGATCGCGGAAATTTGATTCGTCATTCAAGTCCGGGATTTCTTCAGAGGTATAATTTGATAGCACCCAGGGGAAAACTGGATATTGGCATAAATCATTGAAACTACGACCAGACAGGCAATTTAGAGCCATCAAATAGTCGAAGTTATTAACACGTCCCTTCACCCATCCAATTGTTATATTGCGAAGGTGCTCGTGAAGGAAGTGGGAACTCTTTTCTGGCCACTGTTTAACTGTAGAAGTTGGCGCCCGCGACATGATAGCGTTTGCGGCGTTGTCTCTCAATTCGTTGCCTTTATTTCCAGGTCCAAAGTCGAGCAAAATTGACGACATAGCCGATGATAAACCAGGGCCACAACTTGGGCTGCCTCCGGAAGGTATGAAAAACATCTCTAACGCTGAGTCGCGAAGTCTATATCGCCGCAAATACACGTGCGATAGTTCAAATATGTTCCATCGCACTGATTTTGGCCGCAGAGCGGCTATTTTCTTATAGTGCTGAATGATTTGATCATAATCAGAATTTCTGTCCTCTTTCTGAGTATCATCATTTTCGATTTTCTTTTCCAGCTCCTCGATTGCGTTTCTTTCTTCTTCGTAAAGTCCACTTGGATCGTCATACTCAAAGACCAGATACATAGATGTCACAAAAATAGTTCCTTTTCTGTTACCCTCGGCCCTGATGTGAAGGCATGAGTCGTAATGATGATTTGCTGCCCCATAGCCTACTCCGGAGAGTGCGCTGATGTTTTGAACTGTGTTTTGGCCCTGCAACGAAGCTGATGAGGTATTTGGAGGATTTGCAAAAGTAGACATGCAGAACTGGTGTGCCAGTAAATCAGCTTGGGTCATATCAGCGGCATTAGCTAAATTATCTTCTCCGTTGATACGGCGACCTGGGGTACCAGGAGCTTCTGTCGAAATGTTGTCGTCACAATGATCCAAGTTGATTTTAGTAGTAGTATTTTCATCATCTTTGGACCGATCAGGGAATCCAAGAAAGAGCTCTCCCGGTTCCTCTTCGCCAAAGTCATCCAGAAGTGAGATTTCAGCAGAGTCCATGGAAGGTTTCGACACCAGAACATTCCCTGAACCATCCATGTCATCATCTTCTTCTAGAGAATCCTTCTCCTGTTTCTTCGTAATATCCAAAATTTTTATTGAACCTCTTTGAACCAAACTGTTCAAACCATCTAGATCAATTTCGCCATCATTTGCTTCCATAGATGCAGCTGCTACCAAAGAATTATCAAGCTGACTTGGAATTGTGCGCGAAAACTGTGGATGAATGGGAACAGATATCAATCTACCCCCATAATCACGTCCACCATCCGCCATGCACCGTTCAAACAATTGTCTACCATACCCATACGTCTGTTCATAGTAAAATAATTCCATAAATGATGTCCAACACTGTGCATGAGCGAAACTGATGCAATTGTTTCTTCGGGATGGATAGAGATTACCTTGTATATCTGATCTTCGCATACTTTCTGCCGAGGCTAATTCTATATAGGCAGTCATGGAATCAGCAGCATTGGCATAACTCAAACTAGTTACACGTTGTTGTGATAATCCTACTGGTGACGCTGTAATATCAAAACGATTCCCTAGATTCTGCTGGGTATCAAACAATTCCACTAATTCAGATTCTTCATCGTCCATTACTTGTCGTTCGTCCCATGCATCTAAATACTGAGCTAAATCGTTCATGGCTATTTGGGAGGTTGCCTCAACAGTAGTATTATCGTGATTCTTTGCGGTATCAATTGTACAAGCCTCTTCCAATGCCTGGCCGAAACCTTTGTAGTTGTTCCATCCCAGACTGTTGGGTGTCGCTTTCACATCCTTTGAATCATCTCCGTTCCTGTGTGGGAATAAAATAAAGTCGTCATTTTCATTGTGATTTACTTGCTGATGCGATAACAGAGGTGTACTATCAGGATCAACTTCAATGACCCTAGGCGTGTGTATCAATGCATTTCCCATCAAGAGCATTTCTACTTTGTTGGAATTAACTGCCTCATTTTCTGCATTTCCTTTTGGTGTAGACGAAGAAGGGGCAGCATCATCATCACTGTAAGCACGAACCTGTGCCATTTCCCTCTTGCTTCGCTCCGACGTGTACCGAACCTGCATTTCCTGCATAGCCACCATGAACAATTGACGATATTTCTTCACTACCACATCATCACCTTGTGTTTTTTTAATGGAAATACATCTTCGTAGCACTGATAATGTATTCAAACACACATCTCTTGCATTGGAGAATGCCAATCCGACAATGGCGGCAGTTATGGTGGAAGTGACTTCCATGATAATGATGGAGTGGAGAGAGTCTGTTTCCTTCTTGGTCGTGGTTGTGTCTCCATCAAGTGATGTTTCTCTCACCGCCACAGCGACACCTTTGACACTCTCCAGACAGCTGAGGACTATTCGTAAGGTTGGTTGCAGTATAGGAAGGAGCATTCGTGAAGATGATATGGATGAATTATTTGTTGAGTATCCATGTCCTCCCACATCTAAATCCACAGCAGGAACGGACCCGCTGGCTATAAGAATATGATAAATCTCATCTTTTTCTGAAAGCATATCCAAGTCAATATATTTCGATGACGAAGTAGAGGCGGATCCTTCCTGTTGGTTGCGGAATGCAGCCACTAGACTGGGATAGAATCGCTCTCCTCCACCCGCATCTTTTTCGCCACCTTCTGGCTGCATATTGCGTTGGTCGGGAGGGTGGGGAAGATCCAATTGGCACCATCCCGTATTCTCTCTGCCAGTTTCCATAATCTTGAGTAAAGAACATAACAATCGCACTTGATCAAGCGTAAATCGGCTATACTTTGCATCATCGTCATTATCAGCTTGAACTTGGAGCAATTTCTTCTCTTCGACCAAATCACACATTCTGGCAGTTGCACTGCACAATTCTACACTCGCCCATGGATTGCTATCCACGGTGTTTCCACTTCTACGGCTCAGGATGAGATTGAGAACAATGGATGTAAGCCGACACAATAAATTATTGCTCACGTGAGACTGCTGCTTTGATGCCAATTCTTTTCCATCCTCTTCGCCCTCTTTCTGCTCTGTATTTGTGGAGTGAAGATTTAGGGAGGCAATGATGTTTCTCCATACTAGTGTGGAAGCCTCACCACCTCCCACACTCATGGCTCGGGCCAAGAGCACTCCAGCAAGATGCATGATTTGCGTTTGGCCTTGATTTAATTTTCTCATCTGCTCCTCTATACAGTGATCTTCACTAGAATTTATGGCTAATGGTTCTTTGTTAGGGCTTTCCATTAGATCCCAGCTATCAGAATCCACATCACTAATATATTGTTCACTCCTTCGAAGATGCTGAATCTTTTCCTCCAGTAGTACCGCGCACGTAATCAAAGGCGGCCCCAATTCCAATGCTACAACTACATCTGGTTTCTCCATTACACGAGGGCGCATCGCAGGAGCTTGACCCTGCGATTTCGTGATGAGAGGATATCGACTGTTCAATAAATGAAATGCAATTGTACTAATCCCATGTAAAAATGCGGACAATATCCCCATATCCTCATTGTTATCTTCAGAGGAAAGGAGCGATGCAGTCAATCCGCCCAATAAATGAATGGAGACTTTGAGTCGATTACACATATCCATCATATGCACCTCCATCACATCACCACTTCCATCGCTAAAGCTTCCAGGTGGGACAGCCGATGTAGGAGAGGGAAATGGGGGTACCATGACTCGTAGGAGATCGAAGTGATGAGTGTGGAGGCAGCGGTGCAGGGAACCAGCGCGTCCGGAATGCAGCAGGAGTAATCCTGTATCACGCGCAGATTTTATCCCCTCGGATCCTGCGATGGAAGTGAGCCACATGAAGATATGAAGAATTGATCTCCAATCACCCCTCCAATCAGAATCTTCCTCTACCTCTTCAGTCTCTCTCTTATTACCCTCGTGTGCCTCACTGGTGCTTCCACTCGCACCACTATTGTTGACACGCCTGCCATCAAAAATAGCTCTACTCAATAATAGCGGTGTAACGACATTGTGAAATTGCGAAAGGAGTAAATTTCTTGCCAACCGTCCAGCAATGTCCGATTTGATGCGTTTGAGTTTCAAATCTGACTCTCGTGTACGTTTGGACTTTCCATTGGAAGAGGATTTAGTTGACGTTTTCTTGCCTCCATCTAGAATGTCACTGATACATTCCGCATCCGTCCCATCCTCAGCACCCCCTAGAGGAAAGATTTCACAATACACCAGTAACTTCATGATTGCATCCACAATGGCATGACACACGATGCTCCCCAGTGGACAATCGCTAATGGCACCCACCATGCTATGAATATCATACTCACCCTGAGACAAAGTGCGACTGCTCGATAGTGAATATTTGAGCATGCGATAAATGATCCGATTCAGTGACGTAGAGAGGGAAAGATATGCTGGGGTTGAGGTGGGAGAGTCACCATAGCGTATCCGGATTATATCCACAACATATTGAATGTTAATCTCCAACCGCAATAGTCGTCCATAGCCACAATCAAATTTATCCCCAATCTCATTTTCGGTTTGCTCACCGCCATCCCCATGGAGACAGTAGCGGTCTACAATGACAGATAATATAGTTGCACATGCCTCAGCATCACATCCCCATAGATCCATATTGTCAAGTGCAAGTCCAAAGACTGCCGTAAGTGCCAGATCAGATGCACGACGAATGTGATAGGCCAATGGAGGTCTTTTACCGCTACTAGCGCTGGTTCCATTTCCAATGGATGGACCGCAGCATGCCGAAATGATATTGCACATGGATTTGACAATAAGAGGTGGAATGTAAGAGGGTGCAGTATTGGCACGTGTATCACTGAGGGAATCATTGGGTGTTTCACGATTAGCATAAATTTGCCATAATTCCTTTCGTCCTGCATTTGAATTTGTACTCATACTCATACTCATATGGGCATTGGATGGACCTCGACCTTGACCCCTCCCGCCTTCGGTGAGCATTCCAAGTCGCAATGCCCGCAAAAGCACTCTTCGTAACAATGTACTCAAAGTATGCAAGACTCCACTCTGCAAAATACGATCACGCGCCCTCCCGCCTAAACTTAAAATACTCGACATGAATTCCATGAGATGCGCCGCAAATATTCCATCTTTGTAAATAATCAAATCGTGCAATCGGTCAAAGGATTGATGGTAGAGGGCAGTTTGCAGATGATGGGGGTATCCTGGTGGAGGCAGGGCAAGATGAAAACATTGTAGAATGTAGCCAATGGGATTTATAGATTCCAGTGTATGAATAAAGCTAGGGATGGGTTTGTTGACGATGATGGCAGATGATGGCAGATGATATGTGGGGATATAATTCTGTTCCCCAAGATCTGTGACTTCTCGTTCACGATCAAGGTATTCATAAGTGGCATGAAACATTTTGACATTTCCTATGCAGATGGCATTCTTTCTTTTCTCCTCATCGTTACTGTCTTCTACTGTGGGGATGAGTTGGCGTCTGATTCTCCGTCCTCGACTTCTAGGAGTCGATTTAGTGCTAGCAGCATGACCATCGACGCCATGCGGTTCCTTGGGTTGAATTATACCCACCTTGGGGACATCCGCTGTATTCCCCACTTGGCATCCTCTAGAAACTGGGATTGTAATCTTATGTCCATTTTCACTTCCACTACTATTGCCACTTCCATTGCTATAACTGTTTCCAACAATGGCCCGGCTGGCATTCACACCCAGGACCAATTTACTCAATAACTTTTGCAACAAGACTTCACCCTCATAACTCCCAAAACTGCTAATCATAATCCCAGTGCAGAGGGGTATCCCCATACTCCGCATTTTGCCATCCTGCCCATGACCATGACCATGTGGCCGATTGCTCGCCAAACCAAAGGGACCTCCATTGCTACCACTATTTCCATGACTATTACTACTACCATTCCCATGGTTCGATCCCAAGACGAGGGCATCACGATTTTGAACCACGGGCGGTACACGGGGTATCACACCCTCACTTTCACGACAGGGACCATGTTCGGCAATAATACCCTGGATCAAAGTGGGGATGGACTCCTTGTACAATCCCACTCCCCCAAAGTCAACAGAGGACAATTCCAAATGACTGGATGCATACCTTCGGCTTCCTGCCTTGACCATACGTATACCAGTGGCATCCACATCACTATTATCTATTGAACTCTTGAATGCAGATCCAGATGCAGGTGTTTTATATTTGACACTTGGTAAATTGCACAGAATGTAATTATCACGCATACATTCCCCCATATCATTACCCAAGGTAGGATACGCCACTTCCCCCTTGGATACCTCCACTCCATCCAATGTGATACTGCACGTGGGTCGTTTCAAATACGGAAACGAATGCTGTATTCCCACTAAACACCATTTGGAAGCGGGTAGGATCATGGGTGTGGTCATACTATTGCAATGCATGCCATTGTCATGACTTCGTCCTGGTGAATCAATTTTACTAGGTGATGGTGGTCGCAGTGTTTCAATGCGCAGGACACAGGGAATCTGTGTACCGTTGTGTGTATCTGTAATGCTGGTATCGCGGTGCAGGGTGGCTTGAATGCCGTGGGCTTGGGGAAAGGCGGATTGAGCAAACCGATAGAGAATTTGTGTTTCGGTATTGTCATTATTGTCATTATCATCAGCATTGGTGGGGGATGGGGCCATCGTCATGGTATCTTCCGTGTGTGGGTGGAGTCTCATCCACAGTAATAAACTGTATCCCTTGCGAAAATGTGCATGCCATTCAATAGTCGGTAATTGGATGCCATTGTTGATTGGCATCACCACGTTTGCATTTGCATTCGGTAGTGGTTGTGCCACCACATTTGAATTTGGATGAATTGTGAGGTGAATGTCGGATACCAGAGGGGAGAACATATCCTCGGGGTGTCGCTGTGTAGTCGTGGTTGTATTCGTATTTTTCGTTTTTAGAAAATTATCTTTCTTCTTGTTATCGCTGTCACTACTTGTACCGCTGACGCCATTTATAAAATTTGTGAGTCGTTTCGTCACCTCAATCCTCTCCGCGGCAGATGTCGATGTCGATGTCGATGTCTTACTTCCATTCGTATTATTCGAATTCGAACTTGAGTAATCCACGACCGTTTCCAATTGAGCATGGAGGTATTGGGACAGCGTCGATGTCGGCCTCTTGTGTTTCTGATTGGGACTGCCGACGCTTGAGCTCCGATGGAGATCTTTTTTAATGTTTGGTTTCTCCATTCTATCGTTGTTGTCGTCGTTAGTATCGTTGTTGGTATTGTTGTTGCTGTTTGTTTTTCTTGTGGTTGTAATGAGACACCCTCCCATTCAGGGCATGCTTTATGTACCTACCGGTATCTATCTATCTATGGTAATGTATATAAATAGCTCCCCTCTATTCTTCTTACTAACCAAGTATCTCGGTCCAACTTGACTTGCTGCACTTTCTGTATCTATCTGTTGCGCTACACTATACTTCTTGTACACTAGCGAGTGAGTAGAGTCTTGACTCTTGACCGATG
>Ga0307391_10000036_pt1 | contig 10193 bp, 1 predicted proteins | sample SouOceMePS1034R2_FD_203298 | JGI IMG/M metagenome (GOLD analysis project Ga0307391, IMG submission 203298) | Metatranscriptome of marine eukaryotic phytoplankton communities from South Atlantic Ocean - PS103-4.R2 (Eukaryote Community... | ecosystem: Environmental > Aquatic > Marine > Oceanic... | reverse complement strand
AGCTAATATTGCTTGATTCACTTCTACAAGAGACAAAGTTTTGTGTGAAAAAGTTTTAAAAAAGTAAGATGATGTTGCCACAATGAGTGAACCTGAATTGGCACCTTCTGGAGACGAGGCTGCAACTACAGCAGCTTCTGTTGATGATGCTACTGGCATTGCAGTGACTGAAGGTACCGAGCATAATGATGAACTAGAAGCAGATGGTGTTCCTCCATACGAAGATAGACTTGGCCCGGATGGAGCTGAAGGGGAAAACCCAGTGCTTCCTCAACCGGTTCCAATCTCCCCTAAAAGTGATGACGGTGAAGATCAGTTTGATGAAGATCAGGATGAGCAATATGACACAATCTCCTCTCCTGGTGGTCTTCTTGACAGAGGTGTTGGGGGCAGCCAAGTTCTGCCCTGGGGAGCACCTAAGGAGAGGGCCAGGTTCCCCTCCTCTGTCCACATCGAGACAGACATCAAGCCTGGGGAGTTTGTCATGCGCACTCTCTTTGCAGAGTTCACAATACAAGCAGAGAAGAAAATTACTTCTGTAATGGGGGAACCACTGGAAAGGCCTCTGTCTAAGTCCTTGCAGAGAGGAGAAGATCCTCACTTTGACCAGATTCTCTCTGCTTTTGGATCAGTTGCAGAACACTGCCTTCCATCCATCCTAAAAACCCTGATAGCCTGGTATGAAAAGCAGGGGGTGGAGTGGATTGTGTCTGACTACAAACCAAGTAAAAGTGACAGTAAGGGCAAGTTTGAGCTGAGCCTGGTTTCTGAGATGGAATTTGTTTCTGAGAGAAGAGACCTGGCTGTTGAATTTATATTCTGTCTGGTTCTCATTGAGATTCTGAAACAGCTTCAGGTCCACCCTGGCCATGAGGATCTGGTGCACTACATTGAGAATCTTTGCTTCAAGCATTTCAAATACAGAGGATCGGGGGATACTCTGGGACCAAATGCTACCAGCATTCATACCATTGCAGATCTTTATGCAGAGGTTCTGGGGGTCCTGGCATCTTCCAGGTTTCAGAGTGTAAAGAAGAGATTTACAGGAGAGCTCAGGGAGTTGAGAAGCAAGGAACAAAGTGCACAAACTACTCAGTCGATCATTTCCCTTCTGATGGGGATGAAGTTCTTCAGGGTGAAGATGGTTCCAATTGAGGAATTTGAAGACAGTTTTCAATTTATTCAAGAGTGTGGAGCCTACTTCCTTGAAGTAAGAGATAAGGATATCAAGCATGCCATGGCTGGACTTTTTGTGGAAATATTAGTTCCAGTAGCTGCTTCCGTTAAAAATGAAGTTAATGTGCCGTGCCTGAAGAACCTGGTGGAGATGCTTTACAGCCAGACGCTGGACATGTGCACTAAGAACAAGCACAGGCTGGCCCTCTTTCCCCTGGTCACCTGCTTGCTCTGTGTCAGTCAGAAGCCATTCTTCCTCCACAACTGGCACTACTTCCTGACTATGTGTCTCCAGCATCTTAAAAACCGAGATCCAAAAATGTCCCGAGTGGCTCTGGAGTCATTGTATCGTCTGCTCTGGGTGTACATGATCAGGATTAAGTGCGAGTCCAATAATGTGACCCAGTCCAGGCTTCAGTCCATTGTGAAGTCCTTGTTTCCAACAGGGTCTAAAACTGTTGTTCCCAGGGATACCCCACTCAACATTTTTGTCAAAATCATCCAGTTCATTTCACAAGAGAAATTAGATTTTGCCATGAGAGAAATCATTTTTGATTTGCTATCTGTTGGAAGACCAATAAAGCTGATCAATGCACCAGAGAGAATGTCCATTGGACTGAGAGCTTTCCTGGTAGTTGCTGATTCATTGCAGCAGAAGGAAGGAGAGCCACCCATGCCCAGAACTGTTGGGGTTATGCCTTCTGGGAGTACATTGAGAGTAAAGAAAACATTCCTGAACAAAATGCTGACAGAAGATGCAGCCAAGAACATTGGAATCTCTTCCTACTACCCATATGTAAGGAAAGTATTTGATGATATCTTGCGTGCTCTTGACACGCAGTTTGGAAAGCCCTTTATGATGACTAATTCCGCTGGGGTCAAAGATGTCAATGCTGAGGAAGCTAAGCCCAAGCTGGATCTGTTCAGGACAGTGATTGCTGCTATTCCAAGGTTGATTCCTGACGGAATGTCTCGCAGTGATCTGGTGGAGACTTTGTCACGCCTGACAGTACACACAGATGAGGAGTTGCGGGTGCTCTCCTGCCAAGCTTTGCAGAACCTTGTCATCGACTTCCCTGACTGGAGGGAGGATGTGTTGTGGGGTTTCCTCTGGTTCACAGTTAAGGAGGTGACTGACCAGCATCCTACCTTGCTGGATAATAGCTTGAGGATGATCAATCAGTTGCTGGCGGCATGGAGGACTGCACTGGAGAAAATGGTGCCTTCAGCAACCAGAGTTCTAAGCCAGGACCCAACAAGGCCAGATCCAGACAAGCCAGATATCTTGAAAGTTCTTCATAATGCTGAAGGATTTGCTCTGACCATGCTTTGTCATGTTCGTGTTGCCCCAAGGAGGTTGGTTGTCCACACTTTGAAGGAGGTGAAGTTGTTGTTCCAGCTTACTGGAGTCAACCGAGGTTCTGAGGACAGCATTGTGCTGGATGCCATGGACAGGGTGACCAGGTCGGTGGTGGACCAGAACTACTGTCATATTCCAGCTGCAGACAGACTGGCTATCAACAGCTCCAATACCATCGACCTCCAGTGGTTGGCAGACAGAAGCTCTGCTCAGTGGTCTGCTGGATTCCATGATGATGGAACAGCCAGGTCTGGGTCCAGCCAGAACCTGTTCACACCCGACCCATGGTCCTCCTGCTACTTAGCATTCTTCGAGCACAACCGACTTCCAGTCACCTGTGCCTCAGCAATACTTCATGCCTGGCCAATAGTGCACACCCGCCTGACCCAACTGTTCACCACGGTGGACCCAGCACCACTAGCAGACAACAGGTCCAGCCTGCTCCGGCCAGGAACAGCTCCCAAGAAGCCTGCTAATGAGAGGGACATCTCCATGCACCTGTGGAAGAACTTCATAGCCATGGCCTGCAGAGTCGTCCCTTCCATCCCTGCAGCCACTGCTGTCATCCGGTGTGTCTCTCCTGACCTGTCCCTCCCACACCTGTCGTCCTCCCCAGAGTCTCTCTCAGCCCTGGAGAGACAAGACAGCAAGTCTCCTGGTCCAATGCTGTCTCCTCCAGTCATGTACAAACTGCTGGTACCCTTGTTAAGGTGTGAGGTGTCTGATGTGAGGGACAGCGTAGTCCAGGCTTTTGGTCACATCAACCATATTGCTCTTATGGACTTCTTGAGTGAAAAGATCATGCTGGACTACATAAAGGAAGCTATTGATCGAAGAACAGAAAATAGAACAAGGCGGAGAAGAAGAGATGCTTTAAGACTTCAACTGGTGAAGGTTTTTGAGATTGTTGCCAAGCAGGGGACTTTCAGTCGAGCCTTTGGAGTTATTGATGACAATACTGACTCACTGACTCCAATCTTCATTGATTACATTGATGGAGTTAGACAGTTTCTTGAGTTAGAGAGTGATAAAGATGTCCCAATACTGAAAGAGATCAAAATACATTTTCTAGGATTTATCAGACAGTTAGTTGGATCTTTCCCGCTAGACAAGAGAAGAACTCTGATCAGGAAAGAGTTAAGAAGACACCTCTTCAACCTTTTTGCTGGCTGGTCTGGCAGGTTTGGCCAATTGTTTGGTATGAACACACGACCAGCTAACAATGACAACACTTGCACTGAGTTTGAGTTTTCTGCTCTCCAGTCAATGCTTGCTGTCCTCTGCAGTGGACCTTACTTTGACCACAGCATGTTTGCCGAGGATGGGGAGGTGTATAGACTCCTGGACCTCCTCCTTGCCAGTGAGGACTCCAACATCTATGGAGAGGGTCAACGTGCTGTAGTGATGCTACTAGAAGTCAACCCTGACTTGTCTCCCCTGTTGGACTGGGTTGTGGACAGATGCTACACAGGAACTAACAGACAAGCTGATGGGTGCTTTATAGCTCTCGCCACCATCTTCAGCACCAGGGAGTACAACTGTGACCACTACACTGCCATCATAAATGTCACCCTTATGAACTGTGGCTGTCCCAGGATAGTTATACATGAAACAGCTTTGCAACTTCTACAAATTCTTGACAACAGATTTTTTGGTACCGTTTTGCCTTTGGCCAATGAAGATGACCTATCCAGTGGGAGGGAGAGGTCTACTCTGGATGTACTGCTGTCCACCACATACAGCAGGTCCCAGCTATATCTGTCTCGCCAGCTGGCTCAACTGCACCCAGAGCTAACCATGCCAATGTTCAGTGAGATCTGCTCGCGCCTGCAGACAGCCAGACCAGTTGCTAGACAGAATCTGCTTCAGTACCTCCTGCCCTGGCTGTACAACATAGAGCTGGTGGATGCAAGCATCCCTCCCCACACTGGCAATTACCAATACCCTTACTATCAGTCTTATGAGATGGGCAGGCCTGGAGTCAGAAGGGAGGGCTGGGGGTCAGCTGAGGCCACTGAGATGGTGACCAACAATCTGTTCTACATCACATGCAAGTTTGGAGATGATCATCCCAAGGAGGTGGAGGAATTGTGGTCAGCACTATGTGCCTGCTGGCCAAACAATTTGAGGGTGATTGTGAGGTATCTGTTGATTGTGTCAGGAATGGCTCCAAATGAGGTGCTGGACTACAGCAAGAGAGTCATTCTATACCTGGGGAGGTCACAGCCTGTCAGGACTTTGGACGAGATTATGCTAGAGCTTCAGACTGTGGAGACATTCAATGTCATCATTGAGAGAACAGAAACTCCTCCATTTTACAGGCTGACAAACTTGAGAAAGGGATCCAGTAATCTTGAGAACAATAATGTTGGGAGGGAGTTGGAAACTATTGGAATTGTTCCAGGAAGTAAATCAGACCTGACCATTGAGAAAGGTGTCATACACACTAAAAGGCATTCTCAAGAGGAGCCTGGGAAAGAAAAGACAGAACTCAGCCTTGCTGGCTCTCTTCGCAGTGCTGGAAGCATGGCTACAAGTGCTGGAAGTGCTATCATTCAAAAGGTTGCTGAGAAGGCCAGAGCCTTATCTGGAAGTCAAATGACCTCAAGTCAGCTCTCTCACCACAACCAGATGACTTCCAGCCAGATGTCCAACAGTGCGATGACATCCAGCCAAGTCAGTCAAATATCCACCAGCAATACTATTTCAATGAGCCAGCCTGCTGGATCCTCCCAATCCAAGCAAAATGATCATCACATTCCTACAAGTGATGACCATGTGAGCAGCGCTAGGTCAGTTCTTCAGGAACAGCCATCAGTTATGAGTGGAGACTTATCTAATGGAGAATCTGTTGACATATCTGCAGATACAAATGACGCAGGCTTGCTCCACCCCCTCCCCATGCCAGAGTTTGGTGGTTGGTTTGCTCCTCTAACAGAGTTTCTCCCTGACCCTGCAGTACCAATTCCGAATTTTCATCGGTGTAACCTGGCAGTTATCCTACTCTCAGACCTGGTGGTTGATGGTCTTGACCTTGACTGTCACAGTGTAGACTGGTCTGTCCATATGCCTCTCATGTTGCATATCATCTTCCTTGGTATGGACAACAGCAGACCCATTGTTCACCAGCACTGCAAGCAGCTGCTACTCAATCTTCTGGTGGTTCTTGGATGTCACAGTGATCACCTGAGTGTCGCTGGTGTCCTGCTGAACAATAAGACAAACCAGTTGGACTATGGTTTGTTGCCACAGACTGAGCGAGATGTTGTTCACCACAATTTCTTGGAGGAAGATGATAGGTTTGACTCCTACTTGATAGTAAGGCAAAACAGAATGGAAGAAGAAGAAAGTGAAGAAGATGAAGAAGGCAACAGTGTTACAAGTGAACCAAGTATGGCAAGTGCGAGAAGCTCTACAAGGAGCAGAGCTTCGACTGGAGTCACATTTGCCCCACCAACACCTGACATGCCTATTGCAGAGGTCATGAAGGCTTTGATCCAGTTTATTGCTTCTAAGAAGAATGATGGAGTCCTATGGCAATATGAAGACACAACCAAGAACCTTTCCATTATCAGGAGTTCAGAGCAAATGGGGATTTTCCTTCAGCATGTTTTGAGAGTGTTTGAGGAATCTTTGCCGCATGCACATCTGGCAGAAAGATGGGCTCAGCTTAGCATCCAGTTGGCACTTTCTTGCAGCTCCAGGCACTATGCTGGAAGATCTTTGCAAATATTCAGAGCTTTGAGGGTTCCAATCTCCAGCAGGATTTTGTCAGACATCTTGTCCCGTTTGGTGGAGACAATATCTGAACAAGGAGACGACATTCAAGGATATGTCACAGAGTTGATATTGACCTTGGAGGCTGTGGTTGACACAATTGATTCAGATTTCCGTCCAATGGACATCATCAGAGAAATTTTTAAATCAACACCAAATTTGAAAGAGGTTGGATTTAGAAAGGGTGCTCCTGGATATGGTGGAACTCCCTCCCCACTTCAACACAACTACCATGCGTCAGCTCCACCAATAGGACCATACCATGCTAGAGCCACATCATACAACATGTCTCCACACCACTGCAGGAAGACCAACATATCTCCAGGGCCTGGGGAGCCTAGAGGGCGCTCTTCCACTGAGTCCGATGCAAAGGTGAAGTCCCAGACTAATCTTGCCAGATCAAGGTCAGCACAGTCTCTGAAAATTCAGGATCAAGCAAGCCAGGAGGACAAGATGAATATTTTGGTCCAACTCTTCTGGATCTGTGTTGCAATTCTTGAATCAGATTATGAGCATGAATTTCTTTTGGGATTGAGGCTACTTGATAAGGTGTTGTCCAAGCTTCCACTCGACAGGCCTGATACAAGAGAAAAGGTGGAGAAGATCCTGACTGGACTCAAGTGGCCCCAGTTTCCTGGTCTTCACTCTCTTCTCCTGAAGGGTTGCACACATCCCAACACCTATGAGCCCACCATAGCTCTCATCTCCAGACTTACACTCCAACTTGACTTCCCTGTAGTCGACCCAACTCAAAGTTTAGCTTTCCCTATGAATGTCATAGCCCTCCTCCCCTACCTTGTGATGAATTATGAAGATGCAAATGATCTTTGTATCGCAAGTGCTGACAACATTGCCCGGGTCAGCACTGAGAAGAGCAAAAAGTTGGAGAACCTCTCCACAGTCATGACCTTGTACAGCAGGAGAACATTTAGCAAGGAGTCTTTCCAGTGGACGAAATGCGTTGTGAAGTATCTGTATGACACCTACAGTCATTTGTCCCTCTCCATGCTTGGATTCCTTGTAGAGGTTCTTGAGAAAGGTCCCCCACAAGTCCAGCCTTCTATACTTACTATCATCCACTGCATGGCCCACTATGTGGATCTTCAGTCAGCAACCAATAGTGTCAACTCTGATCTGTTAAGAGCTGTTTCGAAATTTGTTGAGTCAGTTCACTGGAAAGAAGCAATGAAAATTTTGAAGTTGGCAGTTACAAGAAGTTCAACACTTGTTGCCCCTCCCTCTACAGGCCACATCTCCAATCCTCACCACTGGGAGCCTCACACATCGTTTGCTGAGGCTGAGGTTTATATTAAAAAGGAACTTCCTGGAAGGACCATGGAGTTCACTTTTGACCTGTCTCAGACACCAGTCATTGAGAGGAGACACAGAAGAGCTGGCCTACCCTCTTATGGCCATGAAAGGGAAGACGTAATTTCTGCAACATCTCCTAGAAGGTCACTTTCACTCTCAACTGCAGATTCTTCTACATTTTCTGGATGGAAAAGACCTTGGATGAGCCAGAGCCGAGTGAGAGAGTGCCTGGTCAATCTCCTCAACACATGCGGCCAGAAAGTTGGGTTACCCAAGTCTCCATCGGTCATCTTTAGTCAGAGCTCCGAGTTGCTGGAGAGACAATCCTCCATGGCCTCCTCCACAGAGTGTGTGTCAGGGCCTGGTAATGATGTTTCCACTGAGCAGAGCAAGCATGACACCACAGACACTGAGCAGAGGTTTGGAATGTATATGAAGGACTTTGATTTCTTGGAATACGAGTTGGAGTCACTGGAAGGGGAGAGTGTGGACAATTTCAACTGGGGTGTCAGGAGACCCAGTCTAAGTAATCTTGAAGGAGAACTTGTTGGAGGAGTTGAGCAGAGGCTGCCTCAACATAAGCCAGTGGGGGCAGAAGAGAGCAGTGATGAAGAGCTGGAGTCAGTGAGCCCAGTGGATGACATGTCCGCTAGATCGACAGAGGAGCACAGTGGTGCCAGTAGCAGTGTCAGCACCACCAGCAGTGGGGTGTACCCACCTAGCAGCTTGCCACTTGAGTCAGGGGACAGAAGACAGAGACGGAGGAGTAGTACCCCTCACAGTGAGACAGAGTCAGAAGAGGGGAGTGAAGGGGAAATGTCAGACCTTACACCTTGTAATGCCTCTCCCAGCCTGTCTCAGCTACTCTCCTGGTCAGGATGTAGGAGAGTGGAGAGGGATGACGTGGAGGAAAACTGGAGGCAGCATGTTCAGACTCTGATGACTTCCTCCAGCCAGGACAACCTCCTTCACACCTTTGCACTGTTTGCCAGATTGTTCAGGGACCTGAGGATCAAGACTGTGGGACTCACTGAGGACTCCTGTGTGTTCCTTAGTAGGGATGAGAGCAAGTTCTCTGGCCAACTTGCTGGAGCTACTGGCCAGTTCCAGACACTGCTTGGTGTTCTCTCGACAGTGCCAGACTGTCCTCATGTCTGGTGTGACTTCAACCTGCTGGGAGACCCCAGACTAACTGAAAGGATCAAGTTTAATGTTCTTGAGATTCAGGAGAACTTTGAGAACTACGTGGACAAGAAGGACACCACCTTGTCTTGTCTGGAGGGTTTAAAGGCTCATGCCAAGCTGCTCTCCTTGGGGGAGAGTCTTGAAAGCTGCACAAACATGGAGTCTGATCAAGTGGAGCTCTGCAGGTTCCTATACAAACTACACTTTCAGCAGTTGCTGCTGCTGGAAAGTTACACAAAGCTGCTACAGCTACTGTCAGGAGCAGCAAGCAGCAGTGGGGTTGCAGATCTGAGTGAGAAGGTTGCAGGAGCCAGGAACAACCTATTAACAGCTCTGGCAGACACCCTGACACCACCAGGAACACCAACACATGATTCTCCAAACAGAGCATCCACTCCATCCAACAGAGAGATAGAAATAGAACATGACAAACTGGACTCACCAAGAGCATCTCCACCAGCAGCATCCCCTGTTCAAGATGAGGAAGCAAGGACTGTCTCTCCTGACGATGATGGAGAACCAACTCCTGTGGCCAGCTGCAGTGAGACAGAGGAGCTGGCTACAGAGTCTCTTTTCATTCCTCCTAACCCTTCTGTGGTCATGCCTGAGATATCTTTGACTCCTCCACCTAGATCTGCCTCTCCTCCTATAGAGGAGGGGAATAACTCCGTCATAGAGCATGAGGAGGTCTTCATCACAGAGATGTCTCCTGATCCAACCACCCTCCCTGACACTCAGTCAGAGGCCATCAGCCTTCTGCTCTCTCACCTGACGTCAGGTAGATGGAAGGATGTCTGGAGGGTATGGAGGGGCTGCAGGCAGTTGTGGGACACAGTCTACACCCTGGGGACCATGGGCTGCATGCAGGGAAGCATGAACTGGTCCCAGGCACAGCAGGACACGGAAGACCTTACACACATCCTCAATGTGTACTGCAGGCACCTGGCGAACAGCAGAGAGGGAATATTCGTGATGACTGTGAGCTCTGTTGACCTTGGCTCTGTGTGTGCCAGTCTGATGGACATCAGCCTACAGCTGCTGGCATCAGTCAAGTGCCTGGAGAGGTCACTCACTCAGAAGCAGCAGCCAGAATCACCAACAAGAATTGAGAGTTCATTGTGACTTTGAGGTATTGACAGATTATCATGATGAGGTTAAGGATGAGGATGATTGTGAGGTATTTACAGATGATCATGTTGAGGATATTGAAATTGTTAACCAAAGTATAGTTACTGTGATCATATCAGTTGTAATAGTTTGAACATTTAAAGTACTAAATCATCATTACTACTATTTTAGTTGCTACTTAACTAGAAGGATCTATTCTGTTCTTTGTATTTACACTGTATATGCCCCTCATATTTAAAGGAATAAACAACTATTT
>Ga0307391_10000034_pt1 | contig 10222 bp, 1 predicted proteins | sample SouOceMePS1034R2_FD_203298 | JGI IMG/M metagenome (GOLD analysis project Ga0307391, IMG submission 203298) | Metatranscriptome of marine eukaryotic phytoplankton communities from South Atlantic Ocean - PS103-4.R2 (Eukaryote Community... | ecosystem: Environmental > Aquatic > Marine > Oceanic... | reverse complement strand
TTTTTTTAATGATAATTTTGTTGTTACTAAAATTCGAAGTTTATTCACAAATGCCACGAATATCAATTTACACGCGATCACACTTCACACTGTTAATAAACATGTTAATAGAATTAATAAAAGTTAAAACTTGAGACTACATCCGCTACACTCTAAATCACATACAATGGTCAACTAGTTACAGTTTCAACACTAGCGGACATAACAATAAATACTCAGAATGAATCAATGGGTCAATCAATGCCTTACGAACTAGTATCACATTTGTCAGGTAGATCAGGTAATCTATAAGCAGGGTCCATGGAAGACGATGTACACGAGCGTCTTTTTTTAATGATAATTTTGTACATCGTCTTCCATGGCGGTGAGACGCCCCGCAGTTACTATATTACATTAAGCTATCTCATCACTATGAGAGATAGTCTGGTGCCGGCTCGGCCAGCGGCGGGGTGGGGGTTGTGAAAAGGGGGTTTGGGAACTCTGCTGGATGTGGCAGGGGACCAACTGATTTGGGCCTTCTTCTATAGGCCATCAACCAACAAGACACTGCAATTGCCACTGCCACTAAAGCCAGCAGCGCTGTTATCACCAGCGCGATTATAAATCCTATTTTTGAAACACACACTTCTTCGTCCCCGCGAGAGCCCGTTCGTGGGTCTATGCGAGATTCAGTTCTTCTTTCAATGGTGAGAATTGCATTGGATTGCACCATGATTTCTTCTCTGAGCTGCCCAGTATAGACAGTTGCTTCTTCTCCTGCTTCTCTCTTCTTTCTTCCATAGGCATTGCTTCCAGCACAATTTTGTGGCTGACATTGTCCAAAGCACACCCTGATGTTACACTGGAATCTGATGTTGTTACTAGCTGGGAACTTGAAAGCGTTGAAGACAGCTGTAAGAACTCCTAATGATCTTTCATATTGCCATTCCCCGAAGATGGATGGATCTGTTGCACATCCGTTATCATCTGTCACAAGATATTCGTTTTCTCCATCATCATCCATGGTGTGAGCAACGCATCGTCTTGCAAAACCTCCATAAATTGCATTCGGCTGTACATCTACTTTCAACATGAGCTCATCTCCAATTTCGGCGCGGGATATATCCAGGCCATTGGAGTTACAGATTCTCATAGAGCAAGTGGGTGGAGGTCCTGTGTTGGCGATCGTTCCTGCGGTGGTCAACATGGACACGTTGAATCCGACGTCAATAGTCTGGATTCCTGTGTTGTATTTACATCTGATTCTGTATGCTTGGGATTTGAAAGTTACTAATTTGGGATGTTTCTGTATCACTAAGACAAAGTTGGCTTCTCCGTCTGAGTGGAACAGACCACAAACTCCAAATAATACTTTGAAGTCAACATTTCCACTTCCGAGCTCTTCAACATTCACAGCTTTTCTGCAACGTTCATCATTGCTGTGTCCCTTCACGTACATGATTCCCTTGAAGTTATTGTCTCTCAGGTCAATCTGAACAAGCACTCCATCCGCAAGACAGTTAACTTGAATGTCTGGTCTGTTGAAATCTGTTGGTTTTGGCGGAGGTGTCACTATTGGGGCGCAACCAGTTATTGGGTTCCCGACATATCCTTCGATACATTTGCAGATGCAGCGATGACCAGTAGGAGTACCGTAAGCATTTAGGCCACAGGGCCATTTGACACATGGATCACCGCAAGTATTATTTGCAAGCTCACAGTACTTCGGGTCAGCACAGTCATCGTCCAGTTCACATTCGAGAATTGGAATACAGAATCCGTCTGGGCCAAGTTCCATATCTGGAGGACACACACATCTTGTTCCATCGGAAGAAGGTACAAGACCTCTTGCGCTATCACAGATGCATTGATTTCCAATCAGAACAAAACCTAGCTCAGTTTGGCATCGGATACAGTATCCTTCATTGTCTGAGTAGTATCCAGGTGGACAGACACATTGTTCGTTTTCGTCGAGGATCAGTCCCCTACCTGGCGGACAGGTTGGCACAGGGGTACATTCTATTGCAGCGTTTCCTTGGTATCCAGTTATGCAGATACATACCATGGTTCTGACTGGGAGAGTGTCTAGTACTTGGCACTTGGCATTTCTGCCGCATGGATCAGCAACTGAGCAGGGGTTGATACATTGTTGATTGATACAGGCTGTTTGGCTTGGACATTCCTTATCAGATCGACATCCTATCTCTGCTCTGCGACAGCTGGTTCCCTTTGTTCCCTCAAAGCCAGGTGGACATTCACAGTTTACTTCATGATTCGTTACAACACACTCTGATGGTTGTTTACAAGGGTTTTCAATGGCACATGGACTGATACAGTGATTGTTGTAACATGCTTTGTCTGATGGGCAGTCTTTGTCTGAGCGACAATCGATAGCAAAGCAGGTAACATAGGGATCTCCTTCTAAACCTGGTGGACATGCACAGGTGGCTTCATGGTTTATGGCTGTGCATGTGGCTTCTCCACCACAAGGGGCATTTCCTGGCCCACATACTGGTCTGCACTTCTCGTTTCTACAGGCATGAGTGTCCAGACAGTCGTCATCCACTCTGCATTCTATTTTGATACAGGCGACATCAGGGTTTCCTTCATAACCGTCTTCACAGGTGCAGACTGGTTTATGGTTGATGACTCTACAGAAAGCATGATCCCCACAGGCACATGGATCTTTGCAAAGTTTATTTATGCAGGAATCGCTTTCTCCACATTCATCATCTGTTGAGCATCCAGACAGGATTGGTGGCAGTGTTCGACAGCTTGAATCTTCAGTGCTGACATATCCATCAGGACAAGTACATATCATAGTTCTTACTGGTAAGGAGTCGATTACAGTACATATGGCAGGATCGTTACATGGGCTGAGAGTGATGCAGAGTGGCTTACAAGTGCTGTCTAAACAGGCGTGTTTAGATGGACAGTCTTTGTCTTCCACACACTCTGGTGCTGGGATGGGTATGCAGGCAACACGAGGGTTTCCAGTAAAGCCAACAGGACATCTACATGTTGGTTTGTGCTCTGAGACAAGGCATTCAGCATTTTTGGCACATGGATTCTCATAGAGGCAAGGATTTATACAATCTTTACTTCTGCAAGCCTTGTCTAGAGGACATTCCACATCTTGGCGACATCCAATAACTTCACAAGCTATGAATGGATCTCCTTCATACCCTGGTTTACATCTACACATTGCCTTGTGACTGGCGGGATAACATTCCGCAAATCTTCCACATGGGTCATTTACAAGGCAAGGGTTAACACAGTCTCCATCAATACACATATCTCTGTCTCTGCAGTCATTGTCACTCTGGCAGCCGATGGGCTCGCAAGAGATCTGTGGGTTTCCAACAAATCCTGGCGGACACACACAGACTGGACGATGGTTTTCCACAAAGCATTGAGCTCCAGAGCCACAGTCGCAAGGGTCAAGACATTGTCTATTGATACAAGCTGCTCCATTTGGACAGTCGTCATCTCTTGCACAACCTGGTTCATTTGGCAATTCTACAGGTTTACATTTTGTGTCAGTATCAGGAACCCATCCCTCTCGGCATGAGCAGATCATTGTTCTAAAGGGTAGGCTATTGACTACAGTACAAATGGCAGTGACGTCACATGGTGAGAGTGCTATACATGGGTTTTCGCATCTTTCATTTAGGCAGGCAGTGTCATCAGGGCAGTCTCCATCTGTATAGCACTCAGGTTCTGGATCGGGAACAACTGGCGCTTCCTTTGGTGTACAGGAGACAAGTGGATTTCCAACCCATCCTGGTGGACACATACATTTGGCATTATGGTTTTGTACTGAGCAAGTAGCAGAGGGTGCACATGGGTTTTCATACAGGCATGGGTTGACACATCTGTTGGATATGCAGGCGGAGTCCTGGGAACAGTCTTGGTTGATTCGGCACTCAACTCGGATACACTGAACATATGGATCTCCTTCAAGTCCTGGGGGACATCTGCATGCTGACTGATGGTTGGTGGAGTAGCACTGAGCGTTGCTTGCACATGGATTGTTAGCTACGCAGGCGTCAAGACAGTTTCGGTTAGTGCAAACTTCTGTGATCTCGCATTCTTGATCAGATGAACATCCAACTGGAACGCAGCCAACATCCGGGTTGCCTGTAAATCCATCTGGACAGAAGCAGACAGGCTTGTGGTTGTTGACATAGCACTGGGCATTGGTTCCACAGTTGCATGGGTCCACACAGTCTCTGTTGTTACAGGCCTCAGTCTGTGGACAATCATCGTTGGTTTGGCACCCAACAACAACTGGTACAGGCTTAGTACAGGAAACCCTTGGGTCACCAAGGTACCCTTCTGGACAAGTACACACAGGCTCATGATTTTGAACCCTGCAGAATGCATTTGTTGCACATGGATCCGTAACGGCACATGGATTGAGACACTGTCGGTTGATGCAAGCAGTATGTGTTGGACATTCGGAATTATCTCTGCATTCTGGGGCCAGGATTGGCACGTTGTCAGGAACAATCTTCAAACACTGTACTTTGGGGTTTCCTGTGTATCCAATAGGGCAGGTGCAACTAGATGCATGCAAACGGGACTTGCAGATTGCATTGGCCCCACAGGGATCTACATTACATGCGTCCCTGCAGGTGCCATCAACACACTTTTGTGGATCAGGACAATCGCGGTCAATAGAACATGATGGTGTAGGTGTCACTTTGGGTTTGCATTCCCCGTTTGGCCCAATAAATGAGTCATCTGGACACACGCAGATCACAGTTCTTATGGGGGAACTGTTTTCGACCTTGCATGTTTGTGTGAAGTGACAAGGTCGATTTACTTCACATGGGTTTTGACACTCAGCATTTATACACGCTAGTCCTGGCGAACAATCAGAATCTACCTTACATTCTGCCTCAATTGGTGCAATTGGTCTTATGCAAGCAATGAATCCGTTGCCCCTAGTTCCCTGGTTACAAGTACAGTCTGGTTGATGGTTGACACCTCTACAAGAAGCATCCTCTGCACAAGTATTTGGACCACAAACAGGACCGCAGGTCTGACTAATAAAATCGCAACTCTGATCTTGGCGACAGTCGTTGTCAGTTCTGCACTCAACGTTGATACATGCAACCAGAGGATTTCCTTGTAACCCAGCTGAGCAGATACACCTGGCTTGGTGAAACTCAACCAGACACTCTGCCCCTCGGCCACAGGGCCTTTCAGAGTTTAAGCATGGGTTCAGGCAGTTTTCATTGATACAGGCACGGTTGACAGGACAGTCATTATCAACTCGACATTCCGGTCTGTAACACTGTCTGTATGGGTCTCCACCATATTCTTCCGGACAAGTGCATACTGGATGATGAGCTCGGGCGGTGCACCGAGCTTGTGGAGCACAGGGGTTGTCAATGATGCAAGGATTAATACATCTTTCATTTATGCATGCTTGGTCTTGTGGGCATTCAGGGTCAGATGTGCATTCAGGGCGGGGTTCGATGGCATAACAATTAGAAAATGGATCCCCAGTGAACCCTGAAGGACAGTTGCAAGTAACACTATGCTGCCTAACATCGCACACTGCGTTGGTTGCACATGGGTTTGCCACAACGCAGGGGTTTATACAGTTCCTATCTCTGCAAATTTCCCTGTCTCCGCACTCACTGTTCGACTTACAGCCAGGCTCGGGTCGGGGTGGGAGATTACAGGCGACATCAGCATCTCCGACATAATTCGGTATACACATGCAAACCATAGTTCTCTGTGGCAGAGTATTCTGCACAGTGCAATCAGCGTTTTGACCGCAGGGTGTGAGTGTTGTGCACGGGTTTCTACAGACTTCATTGAGACAAGCTAGTCTGCTGGGGCAATCTGCATCTACTGTACATTCCGGCTTGGGTTCAGGTATTGGGAAACAGCCGGTGTTGTAAGGGTCTCCTTGATACCCTTCGTAACACTGGCACCTTGCCCTGTGACTTCTCACGATACAATTTGCATTGACTGCGCAATTGCACGGATCCACGCATTTTTCATTTTGGCATGCAAGAACTTGGGGACATTCTTCATCAACAACGCATTCTGGTTTCGTGCATCTTGTGTATGGATCTCCTCTGTAGCTGGGTGGACAGTAGCACCTGGCTCTGTGATTTCTTGACTCACAGAGCGCTTCTATGCCACACTGTGTCAGACTACATGCATCGACACAGTTCCTGTTCACACATTTGTCTGACAGTGGACACTCTAGATCACTCTTGCATCCGGGTTCAATACATGCAGTGTAGGGATTGCCCTCTAGCGGAGATGGACAAATGCACACAGCTCTATGGTTGTTAACCCTACACACCGCTGTAGGAGCACACTGTTCTGGGATGCAAGGATCTCGACATTTTTGTCCGATACATGCAAGTTGTAGTGGACATTCTGGGTCAGATACACATTCAGGTTTAGGTGGTTCTCTAATGGGTGTGCAGATTTGGTATGCATTGCCTTCATAGCCAGGTGGACAAATGCAAGTTGATCTGTGGTTATTTACTTCACAAATTGCATTGATTCCACATTGGTTGTCATACACGCATGGATCTTTACATTTCTGACTAATACATGCAAGTGTTCTTGGGCAGTCGGTGTCTACAGTACATTCTGGCTTGCATTGGACGTATGGATCTCCTTGTAATCCAGGAGGACAAGTACAGATACACCTATCCCCAGATGGTCTGGCAAGAGCATTTAGACCACATGGATTTGGGTCACATGGATCAGATACTATTGGATCAACAGGTGGGGGTCGTTTACACTCAATGAGAGCATTGCCTTCATAACCTGGCAGACAAGAGCAAAGAGGAGAGTGATTTCTGACATTACATTGGGCATTTCTGCCACAGATATCAAGACAGGGATCGTAGCAGTGATAGGATTGGCACGCCCTGTCTGCAGGACAGTCGCTGTTAACAACACACTCAGGCTTGCACTCCCTGTATGGATCTCCGAACAGATCCGGAGGACAAGAGCAGACACACTCGTCACCAACTTGTCTGGCCAATGCACCCCGACCGCAAGGATTGGGGTTACATGGGTCAGTGATAACTGGCTCCGGTTCAAGGTTGCAGCCTCTGAATGGGTCGCCAACATAGTTTGGCAAGCAGGTGCAGGTCGGGTTGTGGTTGATAACTCTACATTCTGCATTGTACCCACATGTACCAGGACAGGGGTCAATGCACTTGTTTCTTGAGCAAGCCAGTGTTCGGATACAATCTGAGTTGACTGTGCACTCTGGTCTACAGCCGGAGTATGGGTCTCCAAAATATTCTCTTCTGCAAGTACAAGCACAGGTGTTGCCCCTCACTGCGGAATCAGCATTTGATCCACAAGGATTTGGATTGCAAGGATCTCTTGGTGGAGGACGAGTTGTAGGTGGTGGGTAACATGCAGAGAAAGGATCACCAATGAACCCAGGATCGCATCGACATACGGGACTGTGGCTCTGGACTGTGCAGCGTGCGTGGACTCCGCACACACCAGGACAGGGGTCTTTACACTTATTTCGGATACATGCCAGGTTGACTGGGCAGTCTGGATTTATGGAACACTCCGGCTTGCACTCAATGTAGGGATTTCCCTGCAATCCAGGGAGACAAGTGCAAGAAGCTGCCCCTTGTCTGTCTCTACATTCGGCATTGATGCCGCATGGCGAGGGTCGGCATGGGTCAATAATTTCAGGTCTTGATGTTGTTGTTGTTGGCCTAACGCAAATTGAGAATGGGTCTCCAATATAGCCTTGGTTGCACACACAAATAGGAACGTGATTTCGGACATTGCAGTAGGCATTGACACCACATAGACCTGGGCAAGGGTCCTGACACTTTCGATTAATACAGGCCTTGTCAGAGGGACATTCAGAGTTTATGACACACTCAGGTCTACAGTTTGGAGGAGAACCAATCATGTCTGGGAGACAAGTGCACCGACATCTACTGCCGCTGATTCTTGGTGGAAGTGAGTTTGGTCCACATGGATTTGGAACACATGGGTCATCGAATACCACAGGTGCAACAGTCTGAGGAATGAGTGAGCATGCAGTGAAGGGGTCCCCTCGGTACCCAGGGTTGCAGGCGCAGGTGGGGTTGTGATTGACCACCCGACATTTGGCATTCACTCCACACACCCCGGGACAAGGATCCACACAGTGAAGATTCTGGCATGCCAGACTGCTTTGACAGTCTGCATTTATGGTGCATTCTGGTCGACATGCTACATAGGGATCGCCGAAATATTCAGGGATACATTGGCATGCTCCCGCCCTGTTTCTGTTCGTGCATTTCGCATTCTGACCACAGGGGGATGGGTTGCATGGGTCTATAACTTCTGTTGGTGCAATTGGAGTTGTGATCCTACGGCATGCCGTGAAAGCATCCCCTTCGTATCCTGGATCGCACCTACACTGAGGTGCATGGTTGGTAACAGAACATGTTGCATGGTACCCACACACACCGGGGCATGGGTCAACGCAATGCTGGTTTACACATGCCAGGTGTCTTGGACACTCGGCATTAACAACACACTCCGGTTTACATTCAACATAGGGATTTCCAGTATAGTCTCGGATACATGTGCAGCTTGCAGCTTGATTAACCTCGTTACACACAGCATTAATACCACATGGTGATGGATTACATGGCTCTATAACTTCTACTGGTAGTACAGTGCTTGGCTTTAGGTAACAGCTTGAGAATGGATCTCCGATATAACCCTGGTTACAAACACATATTGGCACATGGTTCCTAACCCTACAGTAGGCATTGACACCGCACAGACCAGGGCATGGGTCTTGGCATTTCCTGTTAATGCAAGCTCTGTCTGTTGGACAGTCTGCATTAATCTGGCACTCAGGTCTGCAGTTGGGTGGACTTCCAATCATCTCTGGCAGGCAGGAGCATTGGCAGCGATCACCTACAACTCTAGGGCGGTTACTGTTAGGTCCGCATGGATTTGGTTCACATGGATCAGCTTCGATCGGTTCAAGTGGCGGTGGTGGTTTTTTGCATGCCACAAATGGGTCTCCAATATAGCCCTGGTTACAAACGCAGATGGGAAGGTGGTTTGCCACTTGGCAGTACGCATTTGACCCACACAGTCCAGGGCAAGGATCAACACAATGTTGATTTCTACACTGCTTGTTTGAGGGGCAATCTGCATTAATGACACACTCAGGTCGGCATGCAACATAAGGATCTCCAAAATGATCCGGAATACACTGGCAGGCTGCAGCGTCTCCTCTTCTGTTGCACACGGCATTTGATCCACAAGGTGTTGGATTACATGGGTCAATTATATCGGGAATAGGTCGTTGTGTTGTCTTTCGGTAACAGGCAGAAAATGGGTCTCCCGTATATCCTGGGTCACACTGGCATATTGGGTAGTGGTTGCTTACAGAGCAGGTTGCATGGGCTCCACAAACACCGGGACATGGGTCTCGGCACTTGTTGTTTATGCATGCCAAATTGGTTGCACACTCTGGGTTGATGGTACACTCGTGTTTACATTCAACGTAAGGATCCCCTTGCAGCCCAGGCAAGCATGTGCATGATGCTGCACCGTTTCTCTCCCTGCATTCAGCATTGATGCCACATGGGGTTGGTCTACATGGATCTATTATTTCTGGGCGAGGGGTTGTTGTTATTGGTCTCCTACATTGGCTGAAAGGATCACCAACGAAACCCTGGTTACAAATACAGATAGGAACGTGGTTACGAACACTGCAGTAAGCGTTGATGCCACACAGACCTGGACAAGGGTCCTGGCATTTTCTGTTAATGCAGGCCTTGTCGGAGGAGCAGTCAGAATTTACAACACATTCTGGTCTGCAGTTTGGTGGGGAACCAATCATATCAGGAAGACATGAACACTGGCATCTTTCCCCGATTACCCGAGGAGGACTACTATTTGGTCCACATGGGTTAGGATCACAAGGATCAACATACACAGCTTCAATTGGCCTAGGAGGTCTGCGACAGGCAGTGAATGGATCACCTATGTATCCCGACAAGCAAACACAGTTGGGGATATGGTTAACAACTTGACACTGAGCGTTCACACCACATCCAGCATTTGGACATGGGTCAACACAGTGTAATCTTTGGCATGCTTTGTTTGAGGGGCACTCTGCATTTGTGGTACATTCAGGGCGACAGGCAACATATGGATCTCCAAAATAATCTGTGATACATTGACAAGCAGCAGCATCCCCTCTCCTTTGGCA
>Ga0307391_10000030_pt1 | contig 10918 bp, 12 predicted proteins | sample SouOceMePS1034R2_FD_203298 | JGI IMG/M metagenome (GOLD analysis project Ga0307391, IMG submission 203298) | Metatranscriptome of marine eukaryotic phytoplankton communities from South Atlantic Ocean - PS103-4.R2 (Eukaryote Community... | ecosystem: Environmental > Aquatic > Marine > Oceanic... | reverse complement strand
CTGATAGGCAACCTGACGCAACATTTTGCGATGAATGCTCAGTCAGTGTTGAGAACGCAGCAGACGCCCTGAAGCACCCAATGAGAGATGTGCTTGTCAGTCTTCAAATCGGTATCGAAGACCAAGCCCTCACCCATCGCGTTTCTTCTGGCTTGGGTCACGTAGACGGGGGTCTTAATCGTGCCGCGGAGCTTGAGTTTGTTGACCTCAACTGGTACAATCTGCACCAATGGAAGTTACTCAATAAGCTCCTTGGGACGTTAGTAGTCGAGGCAGTCCTTCTGAATGTTCCACCTGGAGCCTTCAAGGTAGATACCCTGCACGTAGGTTCCGTGCTCGAGTCTCTTAGTGATGTTGTTGGGGTCGAACTCCTTAGTTACAATGGTGTAAAGAGTTGATTTATCCAAGGCCCAGCCTTTGCCTCTGCAAGTCGTTTGCACGAGAGCAGTCAAGTAGGACTCAGGAATATGGAGACCTGAGAGCCAGATGACTTTAGGCTCTTCAACCTCGTCCCATTATTGGTACTGCTTGTGGCGGCGTAGGAAGTGCTCGAACCAATTCACGAGATTTTTCATGGATTGAGGAGCTTTCCTGAGCCATTCTGGTGGCACTTGACCATTGAAGATGCAGTTAGCCAAGTCATCGAGAGCTTGCGACATACCGATCTCACCGACAAGGGCGCGCTTAAGATCAAGTAGTGAGGCTCTCATCAGGATGAGAAGGACGTTGAAACGCTCAAGCTCTTGGAGCAACACAATTTGAGTGGGGGAAGGAACATCGGACTTCTTCTTGATATTGAAAATATCGAACTCCTCGGGAAGTTTGTCCTGAATCTCAGTTGCTACCTTAGAAATGTAATCTTCACGGTTGAAGCCACCAGTCTCGCCACCTTCGCTAGTTTGCATGCTGAGAGTGTTAACCCAGAGCTCCTTGACAGCGTTACTGAAGTACTGAATTTCAGCGTTGGAATGCAGACCGAAAACGGCAGGGTTCGTGAAGAGAGGAATCTTGTCGATCTCAGCCTCAATAAGTTCCTTGGTGTCAGCCTCGTAAGGAATCACGTAATCGTGGTCAGCGGTGGAGAAGAAGTACTTCTGGTTAGTGTCGAAGATGAAGTCACCCATGAACTCCTTAAGGTAGGTGTTGAGCACGCGTCTGTCGTTATCGTCAGTAACACGGCCACCGTACATGGCCTCACCGATCAGATAGCGGAGAGTGGCCCAAGGTAGCTCCTCCTCTTTTGTCTCAATGGCCTTGTTCAAATACAAGCTGATCAAGTTCATAGAGATTCTGTAGTCAGAGTCGTTGAAATCATAGCTGACATTCCAGCCGATCTTTCCGAACTTCTTTCGCTCCTGGATGGTTGCGTGGAAGAAGGAAAGCACAAAGACAAGTGACTTGTACTCCTCTTTAGGGCTCTCATTGAGAACCTCCTCGGAGAGCTTGGAGTAAGCGACTCTCATGTTGGCTTGCAGACCATCTGGGGGTTCGGTGACGACCTTAAGTGATCTCTGCAGGATACCAAGAGGGAACCTAATTGCCGAGAATGGGTCAATTGGGTTGGTAGTAAGCCACAGACGGAAGCCCTTGTCAGGCTTTTGCAGTCCTTCAATAGTGGCTTCAAGTGTAGCCAGCCAGGAGGTGAGCAAGTGACAATTTTGGAGCATAACCCACCAGCCGCGAATAGCACCGGACTCGATGAATTCTTTGGCTTGGTCTCCCATGCCCTGACCAAGAGCCAAGAACTTGAACTTACCCATGCCAGGTCCGTGAGATTCGACGAGACGCTGGACCTCGTTCTGAGGATCAGCACCTGGGGAAAGAATGAAGATAATAGGAGTCTTCTCGGTAGACTGCTTGTAAATCTTTTCGTAATCAATGGGGGGTGACTTGACGTAAACATCAGACATCTTGTCAATGATGAAGTTCTTAATGGCGTTAATGCAACGATCATTTCTGAAAATCTTGCAAATACAGAGAGCTTAGAACTTGGTGAGCTTCGTATCGTATCCACAAGGCATAGGGTTCATTTCTGGATTATCAAGATCGTACCATGCTTTCCAGATCTTCTCGTTGGACTTGATGTTCTAGAGGAGGCCTTCATATACACCACCCATAGAGTCGAGCTTAACAGCATCTTTCCAGCCATTGATGCTGATCCACTTGTGAGGAACAGGTTCAACCTCATCTAGTGATGTGTTACCCTTTAGGAAGAAATCAAATTCAGCCTTGTTGAGATTATCATCGCCATCCATGATCATGGTGGTCATCTGGAATGAGAACATGAGCTTATGTTTTTCGAAAATACCCATGCATGTGAATTCGTAAACGAGCTACGTCAACTTGTCAGTGATGAACTTGAGTCTAGCCTGCAAGACGTTGTCCTTCTTGGAGGTTTCAAGCGCATTCATAAACACAGTCATGTAACTGTTCAGTGAGTATTCGTACATGTCAGAAATCTCGGAGAGACCGAACAGAGCGAAGCAGAGAATGGCACCACGCTTGGCAACAGCCTTGTATGACTCACGATTGGCCTCAATATCCTCGGAAGTCTTCTTCGCGTTGATGAGGGCTTGCTCAATCTTAAGGGACTTGGTCTTGGCCATGTCCAAAGTTTGAATGAGAGGCACGTTATCAACGAGAGGTACATCAGTTTCCTTTGAAAGTTCGCTGAGAAGAGTTTCTTCAAGGCCAGCGAGCTCGGCCTTATTCGCAGAGGTCTCAGTGATGAGCTGCTTACGCTGCTCTTCAATCTCTGGTCTTTCGTACTTAACGATTTCGTTAAGGAGCTGGTCACGTAGACCCATCAGCGTAACTGAGAAGTTGATGACCATAGTCTTACCGAAGATTTCGGGCGTGTAGTTGGGGTTGGCGATCTTAGTTGTCATGAACATGCGGAACTCAGAATTGAATTCAATCTTTTGGTCACCCATAGTCAACATATCAACACCAGCTTCAGTGGTGATGTTCTTTTCCAACACGGGGTCAATCATGGGATCAATCTCGATACCGATAGCCTCAAAGAGAATTGAGGAACCGAATCTAATTGCCATCTCTAAAATCTTGATGTAGTTGTTGGTGTTGAAAGTAATGCTCTTGAATTCACGTTGGCGTGATTCCTTGGTCTTGATCCAAGCGACAGCCTACATTTGTGGATCAATACAAAGTGGGTATCTGGAAGCCATGTTGGTGAGGATACCATTTTGGATGGACAACTCATCAGTGGGCAAACCCTCGGAAGCCCACTTAGACACCTCGACCTCGTTAGTCAGGAAAGTCTCGAGTTTCATCTCTTCGTTGCATGGAATCTCCTTCTTGAACAAGTCTTGCTTCCAATTGTCGAAAAGCATTCTCTGACGAAGAATGAAGTTGAAAGGTCCAGTGTACGAAAGGAACGAGGAAGCTGTGAGACAGTCACCGACGAGCTTAAGCTTGTCCTCCTTGAAGCGTTCCATATCGGCGGCCCAACGAGTCTGTTCGGCTCCGAGACCCTTAATAAGCTTTTCAGCGGAGTTAAGCTTTTGAGTCATAAGATTAGCCATGTCTTCAAGGCTTTGCAGCTCATCGGACTTGATCTTCTTGTCAGCATTAAGGATTGCGAGCGAGTCGTTAAGCTCTTTGAGGATAGCTTCAGTCTATGCAAGATCCTTGTTGGCAGCCTCGAGTTGGGCAGTCATCTGCTCAGCCTTCTTACGCTTGGGCTCAACATTTTAGAAAATGTAGAAGCAAGCATCAGTTGAAGTAGCCCACTTGAATAGACCACCAGCAGCCTTAGACTTGCTGTTCATATATTCTTGGAGCTCATCTCCTTCCTTGCCTGTTTCCTTCTTGATTGCGTTGAAGAGACTCTTGAATCTGTTTGCTTGATCACCCTTTGCCTTTTCAATTGGATAGGCCTTCAAGTTAGCGAGGAGTTGCATATCACCCAACATCTTTAACTTGACGTTGGCCCACTGATCATTTGAGTCACGAACGAAGTAGTAGAAAGCACATTAAATGCATTGCTTGACAGACTCTGGTGGGTTAGCGAGAGCCTTAATTTCGGTAATATCCTTCTGCTGAATTTACGTCAGAGCGAGCTGTGCAGCGGCCAAAGCAGGTGCTGCAAGTTTAAGCTCTTCTTGGGCCTCACCCTTAGCTTTGGTAATTTCTGCGGACTGGATGGATAGATCTGCTTTCTTGATAGCAGCGTCCTTTTGCTTCTTACCAGCAATTTCGGACTTGCCTTGGATATCGAAGATAATCTTCTCGACGATAACCTTCTTGTCAGCAATCACAACATTCTTAATGGTAAGCTCTTCAGATAGCTCGGAGCAAGTGATTGCAGCAGCTTCAAGAGTAGTCAAACCACCCTCAAGGCGGCGCACTGAACTGTCGCATTTATCACGCTTGTCAGCCAAGAATTTCATGTAGTTTTGAATGAAATCCAAGTAATTCTTGGGCGTAGAGTAGTTCTTACGCTTGTAGATTCTGTCAAACTCTTCAGAGTATTTCTGGACAGACTGATGGATCATGACGATATGGTCAGTAACAGGCTTTCTGTGTTCATCGGGAAGCTTTACCTTTGCGAGGAAGTAAGTTGCCACATCGGACAACGCATCCTATGGCCATGGGAAGAACCAATCAATTAATGTATTACTGATGAGACCAGGGAAGTTACGGCACCTCAATCTAAGAGTGTCACCAGCCGGCGACATGCACATGACAATATGCATGTTTTCACGGCAGCGGTTCACAAAGTACTGCCATCTGAATTCCTTTGTTTCGGGGAGTTTTTTAGCACGGATTTCCTTGTCGAGGGGAGAGCAAAGCGATTCTTTCTCTTCTTCGGGGAAAAGACCGGGAACCATACCGATGGTCAAGATGTTGTTGATCAACTCGAGGAAGCCTTCCTCAACAACGTGAGCATCAGTGAACAAGAAGGTCTTGGGCTTGAGCACAACCTCTTTGTAGAGAGATTGCAAGTCGACTCTGAAGTCGAGTTCTTTGTAATTACGGATCAGATTAATGGTCCAAGTGGTGTAGCCAGCAACGAAGGTTCCTAGCTTGGTGAGCGACTGTTTGCCGGAACCACCGAAACCAACGAGGAGACCGCAGCCACGGGGGAATCTGACGATTCTGTGGATTTTGGTGACGTGGTCAAGTGCATCATTGAAAAGCACGAGTTACATTGGCTTGTTATCGAAGCCATAGTCTTCAAGCATGCGCTCCATCTTGGTGCGGACGTCATCCCAACTGCCCAAATCTTCATAGAGACGGGGGTCTTCCTTTTCATCATCAGTAGGGTCAGACTCTCTGTAGTCACCGAAGAGAATTGGGTTGGCAAGAACCTCCTCAGAAACATCCTTGAAGTACTGGCTAACGAGACCGCCGATTACGTCCTCAATAACAAGTTTCTTGTCAACATCGTTCAAAAGTCTATCAGCAAAGACTCTAATGCACTCATTGCGCCACATACGGACCAGTTTGATCTTGTCATTGAAGATATCCTTTGTCGACATGAGAAGACCTTCGAACACTTTAGAGAAGTCACGCAAGTTGAAGATGTAGTGGAACTTGACGGGGGTACGGGGAAGCTTTTCGCAGCATTGGTAGAACAAGCTCAGCGTGCCGAGTGTGATGTTCTCGACGGTGTTTTGGCATTCATCTGGGAACTCAGCCAAGTGCTTCGACAGGATGTTCGAGTAGATGGATTGAGTTGACTTTTGCGAGGGCTGGGTAACGTTGAACACGCAGTAAAGTGACATCAAGCGGGGATCCACCTTATTGTTACCGTTGGGGGGTGAAATGCAGCCGACGTACTGAACGTCCACGATGTCGCGGAGTTCGAGATCGCCACCACGCTGGTAGAGCTGGTTCTTTTCAACCAAGAACTTAAGCAAGGCATTGGGCTGCTGGGTTCCGTATTTATCAATGACAGGCATGTTCAAGTCATCAATGAAGAGGATCATCTTTTTGCCGAGCACTTTAGGTCCGTAAGACTTGAGAGACTTCTTGTCGATATTTTCCTCAATAACGTCCTGGAAATTCCTAGAGGTAGTCCTTGACGAGAAGTTAACACTCAAGAACATGTAGACATCTTGGTCCAACGATCTGAAAGCACTGAAGACAGTGACAGTCTTGGCAGTACCAGAGTCACCGCAGAACATGACGGGTCTCTTGTTTTGCAAGAGAGCGGTCAACAACCACGAGTATCTGGTAGTGTCAACAGTGGGCACAAGGATGGAAGCGAACTTCTTATCTGCTGGGGGCTCATAAGCGGACACTCTCTTCTCCCAGAGATCCAGGTTCAAAGTGGTGGGGTCGTAGAAGTTGTCGTACAGGTTAGGAGGGAGGAGGGTTTGCGAAAGCTAGGTAATGAACTAGTTGAATTTCTCGCGGTCTTCCATAGTGATGCAGCCACCCATCGACCACACAAGGGAGAAGATGTAAAGCTTTTCAAGCTCGACGACGTCTTGTGGAGGGTTAGACTCGGGGTCGGGTAGGATAGCATCGATAATGTGACAGAGCTGTTGAACACAGTTCAAGTCAGTTCTGGGCGTGATCATGTTAAGGACAGCAACGATCTCTTCACCATTGATACCTTCGAAGATACGGTCGATAAGTGGGGGAACGTACTTCAAGAACAACTCTTTCAAACTGTCGTGCATAGTTTCACCGTAGGTGTTGAACTTGCCCTTGAGCCAGTGACTGTAGAAAGGTCTGTAGCCCAAGTTCTTGGGATCTACGTAGACCATACCACAGCGGGAAATGGTAGCAGGCGAAGCATATTGGAGATCGAAGACCTCAAACAACATGGAGCACCACTTTTGGAGTCTAATACGATCACCATTGGCAAGAGTGAGAATTCTGTTGTCATCCATGACGGAGTTCATGTTCTCGACCCACACAGCGTCGACATCACCGTCGTAAAGGATCCATCTGCGTTCGACCTTGTCCTCATCGGTCTTAGGTCTGTTGGCTTCCTTGAAAATCTTGGACAACAAACCGTCAGTCCAATCTCTCGAGTCGGGGTCCAAAACACCGTACAACTCGTGATTTGTTATCATCTTGGGATTAATCACGTCAATTTTGGTCAAAATTTCAGTATCATCCTTAAGAGCTCTTGCAAGCTGGTTAAGAATGACGGATTTGCCGGAACCGGTTGGGCCAACCACCATGGTTGTGTGACGAGTTTACATAGTCTCGAACAATTGGATCATCTTGTTGACTTGGTCTTCGAATTTGACTTCTTCGGCATGCTTGAAGCCCATCGCGTCCATGTTCTCAGCGATAATTTCTTTGAGGTTCTCATAACCGACTCTCTCGGCGCGGAGACCAGGGAACAGATCTTGAATAAGGCCGTGGAAGAGAGGTACATCATCGTACACGAACTTAGGCATGTTCATATCACGAAGGGCTCTCATAAGCACGATATCCTCTGGCATCTCGGCATACATACGCTTTAGAGTACCGGCCATGACCAACACTGACTTCAGAGCACGAAGCTGGAAATCATAATGGTACTGCTTGGACAGTTGCTCCTTGGAAAGTTTGTAGAGGACAGTCATCTTCTTGGCAAGAACCTTGGCGGAAATGAAACCCTCAGACATAAGCATGTTCTCGCAAATAAGAAGCAAGTCTGGTACACACATAGTCACAGGTCTGAAGAGAGCCTTCAAGTTATCGGGCAACTCGGAACGGCCGGCGTAACCTGGGTTCATGGTAATGTAGATACCGATGGTGTCAACAAGTCTCATCTCGTTGTCAAGGAAGACAATCTTTGTCTTGCCGGCGAGGAGACCATTCTGGACAGTCTTAATCTGGGCAGAGACGACGGACAACACCTCAACATTAATACGGTTGAACTCATCGAAGCAACCCCAGAAACCAGTCTGGATAAGACCGGAGAAAAAGAAGCCCATAGCCACGTAATCGAGAGTCTCACCGCAATTGGTGACGACACAACGAAGGGCAAGAGCTTTGGCCAAATCCTTGACGGTCTCAGTCTTACCGGTACCGGCGGGACCAGCAGGCGCACCACCAAGCTTGAAGGTAAGCGCAGTAGTTAAGGTCATGACACAACGATCAGTGAGGGGAGTGATGACCAGTCTACCGTTAAGACCCTGGTACTCGTAACAGTAGTCGAAGGTACCAGTACACTGTCTGATCTCAATGTCATCCTTGGTGAAGTCCCAGTAGAAACGGAGTACAGACTCCCACTCGAACTCCTTAGCGTGCATGATAGAATCTCTCACGAAGTTCTCGACAATGTCTCTGGCGTGGACATCAAGAATAATGAGGGTGTTGACGCACTTTCTGAGGAGGCCGTCAATATCAGTACGCACAAGCGAAATCAAGTCGTTGAGCTCAGAAGATTCCTTGGCGAGCTCTTGCTTCATAGCATGCTTGTTGCCGCTAGCAACCTGTCTGAAGACATCTTCAACTTGGAAAGTCCACCAGACCTGAGTACCAAGTAGGGCAATCTGACCAACCTAAGCCTTGATCCAGTCAATACGATCCTCCTTAGCGTAGTGGAAAATACCCTTCTTAGTCAAGATGGTAAGCGTGCGCTTCATCTCATCGTCAATCTTGCACATAAGTTCTTCAACTTTGCCCTCAACTTTGACGGGAGTTTCAAAAGCGTACTTTTCAGCTTCATCGGAAGTCATGTGGGTGATGACCTTGTTGCCTGAGCCGAAAGTCAATTCTTTACAATTATCGAAGAGCTTCAACATGTGAGGCTGGATGGCCTTCACGTCGTAGCTACCGAGGATCTGGAGCAAATCTTCATCGGAAATGAAGTAGAAGCGGGGAGAGATGAACTTCTTGGAATCCAAGTAGTTGGTCAGGGATTTCTGGCAACGGTCAAGCTCGAAGGAGATACCCTTGAGTTCGTCGAGACGCTTGCCGCCCTCAGCCTTAACACAAGCTTAGAGGACGTTGGGCTGCTTAGAGGTGATGTCCATGATCTTCTTGTAGTTTGCATCAGTCTTGGAGAACTTCTTGGCCTCTTCGGGAAGCTGCATACGGATATCGTCGGAGGCAAAAATACCTTCGAGATACATCCACTTGCGCTGCACGATCATCCATAAGTCAATACAGTCAGAGATCAAATTGAGGTCTTGTTCCCATTGGGTAACCTTGCTCTTGACTGAGCGATTGTCCTTGCTGGCGCCGATTTGTTGCAACATCATGATGTTGTCTTCAAGTTGTTGACGGATCTCCTCAGGAGTCTTGATTGAGAAACCACGCACTTCAGTGCCCTTCTTGTAGACAACAATGTCGAGGGAGGTCTTTTACCAAGCCTCACTGATCTTGTTAATGTTATCTTCGTTGGAGGCTTCTTCTTTGGCCTCAACGCAGATCTCGTTCACCTTCTCTGTATGGTTGTGGAGCTCGAGCTCGAAAACCTTGGCGAGGGTCATTGTCTTCAGGTTGATCTCACCAATGTCCTTACCGGTCTCTTCCATCATTCTCTTGAAGTGGCGAGCGGTAATGTAGGGCTGATTGAGCTGATGGATGAAGGGAAGCGAAGTCTTGAAACCATCAACGGCGCCTCTCAACTTAACGAAGGGATGGATGCCTTCAGGATTTGTGAGTTTCTTTTCGAGACGCTTAACCATCGTCACGAACTTGTCAGCACTCATCATCAAGTTATTAATTTCAAGTTTGACGAAGGTACCCACTGAGAACTCCTTAACAGTCTCACGATGATCTTTGTAGATCTCGTAAATTGAGTCGTAAGTTGCATTCTTGGCGATCATATCGTTGAGATCGGGGTAGGTTGAGATCTCCAAGTCGAACAGAGTCTCAGACAACAAGTTGTCGTTCTTCTGGCTCGTGAAGTTGGCACATTGATCTTTGCTTGCCTGCAAGAGTTCGAGACCCTCGTCAAGAGTGACATCGGAAGTGCCGGGGCCTGAAGTCTTGTACTTCTCGTACTCGATAGCAAGTTCTTTCTTAAACTTGGCAACACCGGTCATGGTGATTGAAGCGTAGGTCTTCTTGTACTCACCGACCTCGTGGTCCTTCTTATTAGCAGTTTCAATTAATTCTGCCCACTCTTGGCTAATCTTGTCCACAAGAACTTGGTCCTCATCCTCGACTGTGTACTTGTACATCTTGAGGACTCTGAACTGTTCCTGAGCCTCGCCGATCTTCAGCTCCATATCCATAGAGATGTTTTTGATCTCAGCGACCTTGTTCAGCAAAGCTTTAAAGAGTTCAATACCTTCCTTGGAGACGGACAAGAAGTCTTAGTAGCCCTTGATGTCCTTCATGATCTGACTGAGAGTTCCTTTAGCAATATCACTCAAGATCTTGCCAAGTGTCTGCCACCAGTCATTGATCTTTTCCTTGGCATTAGCGTGCACCTCTGAGTAATCAACTAAAACAATTGAGTTTTGGATGGTGGATTGCTTGTTGCTGATGTTGACTTGCTCAAGCTTCTTCAAGGCGAACAAACGCTTCTCAATGAGAGACACAGAGTGCTGCTTTTCAGCCTGCTTCTGCATCTTCATGAGCTCGTTCTTGTCGTAGAGAAGCTTCATGTTCTTATCGAAGAAGCCCTCAGACTGCAGGTCAAACTTCTTTTGAATCTGCATGTTCAAGGTGTGGATTTCCATCTGCAGCGCGCAAATGACGGGGTTCTGGTTCAGTTCGTCGTAGAACGTGAATCTGATAGACTTTTCGCCCGTGTCTTTGTCGAGTGACTCCTCGAAGACTTTACAGTACCCGTCCAACCATCTTGAGAACTTCTTAGCCGACTGCAAGATGTTCGAAGAGAATTTGTCGAGTTGAGTCTTGAGCTCATCGACGGAGGGGTGGTAGGACATCTCGGGGTGGCTGTAGGTAGCGCTCATCTTGATGAGGGCCTTCTTGCCACGCCAGAGAGCCTTGTTGGCAGCCATAGCGCGGATGATCATTTTGGTGATCG
>Ga0307391_10000029_pt1 | contig 10994 bp, 18 predicted proteins | sample SouOceMePS1034R2_FD_203298 | JGI IMG/M metagenome (GOLD analysis project Ga0307391, IMG submission 203298) | Metatranscriptome of marine eukaryotic phytoplankton communities from South Atlantic Ocean - PS103-4.R2 (Eukaryote Community... | ecosystem: Environmental > Aquatic > Marine > Oceanic... | reverse complement strand
GGCAGACCTTTCATTAGGCTAAACAATGAAGCTCACATGAGATTGAAAGCCACGGCTAGGAGAGCGATCCACGCGCAGGCGAGGTCGAGAGCACCACTAGTCGGGATGTAGCTAGAGACGTCAGGGTTCTTAGAGGGAGGGGCAGGGATGGGGTCACCAGCCAGGAGCTCAGGTGCACCAGATTCACTCTTGGCCTCGAGACCCATGACAGGGGCGCCAAGAGAGAGTGTGCCGGAGCTGGCTTGCTCGACCATCAGAGTTTTGGTGGCTGCGAGAGCTTATGTGGCTACAGCTTGATTCGCCTTGATCTCATCAGCTGAAAGCGCTACATCATTTCCATCGGCATCTTTCTTTGTCGTTACAACAGGCTCTGTCTCAATTGCGAAGTCGACGACGACAGAGCCAGTGTAGATCGAGACGACCTTGATCCTGTGGGATGGGACACCAAGCGAGGTCGCCAGTCTATCGACGAAGCGGGTGGTGCCACCTTCAGCGAAGAACTCATCCATGGTCCAGTCCATACGCACCTTGGCTTGAATCGAGTCCTTAGGCTGAACCAAGAGGTCGCAACCGGGCTCCAACCAGAACTCGAGGAAGTTTTAGATACCAACGAATCTGTTCTCGCCACAGCCCTTAGTCTTGAGTAGAGCGGCCTGCATCTTGATCTTGTCATCCCAAGCATTGTTGTCAACACGCTGATACACCTTCTTGCTATCGGCCACAGAGACCGAAAAAGATCCAGCAACTGGGTAAGGGATCTTGATTTTGGTGCCTCCAGTGCGCGCTTCAAGACCGAAACGGATCTTCTACGGAGGAGTACCGCTGAATTCAAGATCGTAGTCTTGACCAGTCAAGAGGGCAGTAGGGAAACGGGCCATGCGCCTCTGACCAGTGTAGAAAGTATCCCAAATGTGATCCATCATTGCGTTCAAGGTGTTATTGAAGCCAGTCTCGGCGTTCTTGAGGAAGATAGGCTGGATCGCGCGATCCCAAGCGTCGGTATCGAGGCTCTCGAACATCATCAAGCCAATGTTGTTGAGTTCGCAAACGTAGATCTATTGCCCTTTGAAATGAGTGCATCCAGGGTAAGTTCCACCGACTTAAGCATCGTCAGGCACAATCACGAAGTCTGCTGGAGTTTTACTGGGCTTGGTGGTTCCCAAGAACTTGGTGCCCTAGAAGCTAAAGATGAGATTGTTAGGAGCAGTGCAAGGGAAGTTGCCGCAGTCCTTGACGTTAGCCCACTTAGTTGGAGGCTTGTGGAAGAAAGCCCATCCGGTTTCGTCAACATTTGTGAATACGGCGTCATTGAAGTAGTGAGGTGGGATCTTGTCCGCGCTGTCAGGGTTACTTTGGAAGACAACAGAGGTCTCACCGCACATAGACTTGCCAACGAAGTTGGAGAAGTGGCAACGGTTGCAAGTAAGCTTGCCACCCCAGTTACCTTCACCATGTGAGTTTGAAATGGGGATGGATGATGCAGAAGTCGGCATGAGATTTTTAGCATCATTCACGTTAGCACCAGTCATAAAAGCGAACTTTGGCTCGCAGTAGCATGCATCTACAGTGGGGCAATCCTTTGATTCAGACTCACCAAAGAAATGAGAGTCCTCGAGGACGATCGAAACATCGTCTTTCTCTCCTTCAGCAGTGTTCATAGAGACACCTTGCTGAACATCGATGCATGTGATATGATGAGCCTTCTGCAACTTTGTTGGGATCATTGAAACCAAACATGCTTCCTTTGTTTTGTAAGCTGAGAAATGACTAAACTCAACACAGGCAGCATTCTTCGTTCCGACAGGGTTTGCGTATGCATAGAGACCAACCATGTTGGACGAGTGCGCAACATTGCCCTTGAAGGTAGAGCCTTATTGACCACATTCAACGTAACCAGGAGCAATAAAGCCTGCGAAGGCACAGCCTGCAGCGATATTGTCGACGACTTTAATGTCGTGATTGGTCACACCTGTTCCAGGGTTTCCGTAGGCGCCAACAGAGACACAGGCCTCTTTATCAATGGTCATACCAGTGAAATCAATTTTACGTGGCAAGACATCGCCGACGAAGTTGCCAGAGAATGTGACGTTCCTGGTCTTGTCGAAGCTGACACCAATGGCTCTCCAACCGCAGAAGGCATTATTAATGATCTCGACGTTGTTTGAGCTGATGACAGAAAGACCCCAGTCTTGACCAGAGTGGATGGCAGAATTAGAGAGCTTGGAGTAGGTCTTATCGTTTCCAACAGCACTTTCGAAGCGGAAGGCACCTCTACCAACGTCTTTCTATGAAAGGTTTGAGAACTCAATGTTGTCAGCGATCATGTAACCAATGCGGAACGAACCGTTTGACTCAATGACATCGGTGACCAAAACGTGACCAGGCCAGTTATCCTTGTCTTCACCACGCACTTAGACGTTGCGGGTGAGCATGATGACCTCGTTACGGATGTCCACTCCGTTGTAAGTGGTGCCAGTGGATGCAGCTGCACCATAATGGTAGTACGCGAGAGCTTTGTCCAGTGTGATAGCTCCAGCAGCAATTGCTGTAATTTCTCTGTACTCACTATGAGTGTTGTTTATAACAGATGTGGCCAAGAAGATTTTATCTCCCACGACCCAGTCAAGGTCTGTCGCATCGACCTTGATCACAGTAGCTCCAGCGTTGACACTTTCAGTCATGCGGGTCATCGACTTCTTTGGCTTGCCGTAAAACTCTACCACTGCGCTGGACACCAAAACCTTATTACCGGCCTTGGTGGTACCACCAAGTTACAAGGTATCTGACTCAGTTTCACCAAGCATCTCTACGATTGCTTTCTGCGAGAACGGCTTTGCTGAGGTACCAATCAAAAATTCACCAGAGCGAACCCAGATACCGTAAGACATAAGGTGGACTGTGGGCAAATCAGCATGATCCTTAAAGGAAAGACGGCCTTAGACCTCAAGCTTCTTTAGTCTGGGAGTTTTTGCGAGATCGAGTTCCACCCATTGGGTTGGCCCGATAACTAACTCATCGCCATCCTTTGGCAAAACGCCGCCCCATGTTTTTGCATCAGACCATGGTGATGATTTGGTAGGAATCTTGGTCTCCTCGATGGCATCAATCTTGCATACTCCGAGGATACATTCGAGAGGCTTAACTAGAAGCAATTCTCTGGTCTTGTCCTTGCCATTAATGACCATCTCCCATTCTTTGATGGTAGTGCTGTTGCGCAACTAATAGTCACCTGATTTCCATGAGCTAAGTGTGGAAAGAGTGTTGTTTGCAATTTGAACGGAACCTGATCCACCGTAGTTTGTCGTGATGTTGACGGCCTCGCGCTTCTCTGTGAAGTTGAAAACGAGGTTCACATCCTTGTCAGTATCTGCCCACATCTCAGAGATCTCAATCTTCATTTTGTCAAAGTCAAGACCAGCTTCCCAGTGCAAGCGATACCTGTGACCAGTAATGAAAGGCATGGCCCAAGCGCTGGATGGGTTCGTCTTTTCCTTGAACGGAACGATACCATAGTTGTCCTCGTCGTCAAGGAAGGCCTGAAGGGTCTTATCAGTCGTCTTACTAACTTCTTCAGCAGCTGTGATCGGAACGATCTTAAGGCGCATTCCAAAGAAGTTTGTAGGCATGCCAGAAATGGCGATACGACGAGCCTCGTTGGTGCCGTCGCAAGTGATGCCACCCTTTGCGTCCTACTTAGTGCAAGTACCGACCAGAAGGTGCTTGTTGTAGGGCAGGAACCAACTTTTGGCTCCCGCGCCTGTCATGCCACCAGTTTTATCATAGAAGATAGTCTGGAAAGGAGTAGTGTAGCTCACAATCTTTTGCACTGAAGCGCTATCGATATAGAGGTCTTCTACTGTAATTGTACGGCCACCTGAGTCAGTGTTGTTATCGTGCCAGCAGTGAGAGCAGGTGTGGAAAGCTGCAGCACTCTTCCAGTTAAAGTTGTAGAACTTAGTTCCCTTCATTGAGAAGTACTCTGTGCGGGGAGTGCGAACGCCGACAGGCGATCTGATATCGAGGGCCTTCTCAGTGTTTTCAGACTTGCCGATGACGAGGCCACCAACCATCTTTGCGTAGCCATGTTTCTTGTTATCATCAGTGCGAGACATCTCCATGCCGACCTCAAGGTTGTCAGCAACCTTGAAGTTGTGCCACTCGATGGCGCCAGCGCGTTCGATGATAGCACCATTACGCTTGTTCTTGTAGCTGACCAGGTTTTTGTACTGGGCAGGGATAGGAGGGTTGTAATCAGCGGACTCAGTATCATAGTTGATGGGATCACACTGACGAGTGCGTGGAATATGGTTGTGGAAGATACGAAGACCATAACGACCATTTGAGTGAGCAACATTGTTATCGAACTCACCAAGCTTTTGGTTCTCAGGGCAGACATTGGCATCGAAAGATGGACCAATAGCAGTCACCTAGAGATCGTACCAGAACGAGTAACGATCAGAGCCGCCAGCGTGGTTGCCCCTAATAATGTTGTCGGGGTTGGTGAGCCAGATAGAGGCAGGGGTCTAATCAGTGTTGAGAAGAGACCAGGAGCGACGCACGTCGAGGATCAAGTTGTTTTCGATCAGGTTCTTGCTTTCGACACCATCCTCAATGAAAATGGTGTGACCCTTGGTGTGGTAAGCTACATTGTTTTGGACACGGAGGTAGTGCACACCGTGGATGGTCACAGCACGGTTGAAAGAGTGGTGAATGGCGTTGTTACGGACGTAAGACGAATGGACTGTACCAATCATATGGAAATGGATGGGGTAAGAACCAAGGATGAAAGCCTGTCCAACCATCGTAAGCTCAATGCTATCGATGCGGCAGATAGTCGACTCATCACCAGGTGAGTGGCAAATGATGACAGCACCATACTGGTTGTCAGGTGAGTGAATGGGGTCACCTTGGAACTTTACATTACGAGTGAGAAGACCCACCTCAGCGCGCATTTCAATCGTGTCTGCGTTTTCTCCAGTACCGAAGGTCTACACACCAGCGTAATGCTTAGTGAGGAGAGGACCATCGAAGGTAATAACAGGGTTGGTGGTAAGAGCGCTAATCGATTTGATCGTGCGCTGCTCGGCGTCACGGCCAGAGTAGGTTGTGGGCGCAATAACGATCTCTTCACCGACCTTCCAGTCGAGAGAGGCTGAATCCTTCATGTCGTTAAGAGTGATTGAGGTGGCACCTAATTCAGCAGTGGACTTCAAGTCGGTCCAAGTGATGGGTCTGTTAATGCCGTGCATATCGAGAGTACCATAGTTGACACCGATGACCTTATTGCCGAAGATAGGGATGTTTGGATCGTACTTTGTGCTCCACATCGTAATAACTATCTTGGAGGTGTATCGGTTTTCTTCAGTACCAACTTCCATGTAGCCACCCTTAACGAGAAGGTAGTGAGCATCGAAGGTACGCACGTGGTTGGCATCCGAAGCATGGGGAGCAAAGATTAGAGAACCTTCAACATTCAGGAAGGAGAGCTTGGGACCCGTGTCAATATCAAAGAGAAGATGCTGACCTTTAGGAACTTGAATAGCCTCTCCTGTCTGTGGCGGCAGGTCGCCTCCCCAAGTCAAAGGATCGCTCCATTTGCTAACATACAAGAATTACTTGCCCATAATTGCGACATCACCGAAGCCAGCGATATTAATAACGAGCTTGGGTGTGTCTTTCTTGTAGGGCTTATCAGCTGTAGTGCAAGTGACGGTCGTGGTAGACTAACCAGTAACAGTGCAAACTCTGTTATCGATAGTAACCTTAGTGAGAGCAGACGCAGAGAATCCCGTACCAGTGAAGGTGACACTCTCATTTCCGAGGACCGAACCGAAGCGAGTGCTCATAGCAGTCAGAGTTGGGGTCTTTGTTTTTGCGAATGTAATAGCGCTCAAATCAGACGAAACACCATCGACAATAAGCTTGGGTGTGCATGAGTAGGTTTCTTCGTTACTCTGAATCGACTCGGCTCCGTTAAGGCGAATCTCACCGATTCTGCAGGAGCCAGCTTTGGTGCCTTGGAAACGATAGATGTTGTATGCGGGCTCTGAACCTTTTTCAAAATCTTTACTGTTCCAGCCCTCGTGAACCTACGCGTCAACAGTCCAGAGGTCAGTGAAAGTTGAGCCATCATTGGAGCCCTGGAACTTGAGGCCAATGAAAGGCTTCTTGTCAAGCAGGTGGTTCACAAAGAATTTAGCTTCGTTGAGAACACCGACGTGAGCAGTTTTGTAGGCAACCTGGAAGTAGCAGTTGGTTGCAGTAGCATCAGTCAAGTCGACGATGTTTTTGCCGTCGTACAGCTTCTTCAGCTCTGCTGCTGTAGCTGTGCCACTCCATGTTCCATCATGGAGAGTTCCAGCTTCAATAACCTTGTAGTTTTTGGCTGAATAAGTTGTAGCAACGAGTGGTAGAGAGCAGACGACCTTTGAGGCATTACTGGCTGTCTCATCCATCTCACAGCTTCTACCGCAGACATCAATTTTGTTTGCAACGTTAGCTTTCAACGTGGACTTCAGGCCATTGGAGGTGACTTCGTAAGTGCAACCACCTTGGAAAGAGCATGAAAGATCGCTTGTGCTAGCGCTAACGACCACTGCATTAGTGATCATGCCAGTTCCTGCAGCTTGCAAGAAGTTAGAATCACTGGAGAGCATGCGACGAGATGAGGGTGCGAAGCGGATAGTAGTGGCAGCAGCGACTGCGGAGAAAGGTACACCGTTAACAAAGGTTGCGGTGATCGTAGTCGCGTCGGTAATGGTAGCAGAAGTGCTCTCAACACCCTTAAACGTGACTGAGGCTGTGTAGCCACTAGTTGGGAAGTTAGTACCAACGACAGCGACAGTGGTTGAGGTAGCCACAGTAACGCCAGAGACCGTGGGAGATCCAGCAGTCAGCTGCTCGAAGTCACATGCAGTGACAACACTGTTAGCACAGGCAGTCGATGCCTTTGAGGTCTTAAGCTTGAGAGCGTTTGATTTGAGGATCTAACCGGCTTTGGTCAAGCAAGTGAATGAGCCATAACCAGTGATTGTAACTTTCTCACAAATATCCTTATCTGTGCTATCGACAAGAGTGAGTCCAGCAGTCTTAGAACCGAAGCCAGTTCCAGTGACAGTCAGGAGGGTACCACCTGCACTGCCCGATGCAGGAGAGATGGAAACCAAGTTAGGCGTGACGGCAACAGTCTTAACTGTATCGTAGCCGGTAGGGTAACCATCTGGGAAGTAGATGGTGACTTGATTAGCTGAGTCGCTGTCAATGTGAGTCATCGTGAATTTAGCTTCAGTGGCAGTCGCGGAGACAGACGTCTACTATTTGCCATCAATCCAAAGCTCGATCTTGGCGTGCTCAGTCGTGAAACCAGAGCCAGCAAGAGTGAGAACTTGTGTCTTAGTGGCACCATCGTAAGCGGCGGTCAGGCCAGTCACAGTTGCTGCAGGAGTAGAGAATTCGTAAGTCGTAGAGATGTCCGTCACGGCCTCCTCAGAAGTCCTCAGGAATGTGCTGACTTTGCCAGTAGACGTTTTAGTGGCTTTCGTCTCTGAAACACGGCAGGTAATCTGATCGACTTTGGTAGTCTGAACCAGGCACCAGTAATTTCCGGCCTTGACTGGGTTATCTAGCTTGTTAGTCGAGAAGTTCACACCATCAATGGTGATGAGAGTACCACCGAGGTAAGATCCTGTGAGGGGAGAAACTCCAGTCACGCGGCCCTCGACAGTCAACTTGAGAGGAGTCTGATCGATACGGCCGACGCCCTTGCCTTCAAGAGCGATATAGTAGATGCCGCTCTCAGCTCCAGGGAATTTGATTTTGATAGTCTTGGTAGCGGCATCAATTGACTTGACATAGAGTGGGCGAGTTACGGTAGGGTCACCATCCTTGATGAGCTTAGCTTCGAAGTTTTCTTTCTTGCTCATATCACCGGGGTAGCCGCTTTCAAGAGTGACAGTCAGCACAGAGGATAGGACAGGTGAAACAGAACTTGGAGAGATAGTCTGACCAGATTGCTTCGTCGACTTAAGGTTGACACCCTTATCAGAGTTTGCAACAGTGTTGACTGTGACAGTAGCCGGGTAAGCTTGGTCAGTATTGAGCTTAGATTTATCGAAGCCAGAGACAATACATTTGATCGTAGTGTCTGTGGAGCTTTTAATATCGCACTTAGTGGTGTCGCTGAATGCGATAGCCACCTTGGCCATATTTTTGTCAAAACCAGTGCCGATAATGGTAAGTTCATCACCACCGAGTTGATTCAGGTTTGTGCTGGGGCTGATGCTTGTCACAACAAGAGCAACAGCGATCTTTTCAGTGTCTGCTTTCACCGGAACTAGACCCTTGGGCTCGTAGAGCTCGACATTCCAGCTGCCAGCAGCAGGGAGTACAACAAGAGTGCAAGTAATCGAGGTTTCTGAAGCAGTGATGGTGCCACACGCAGTGTTACCAAGGACAACCCTGAGATTCTCGGTCGGAAGAGCGGTACCAGTAATGGTAATTTCTTTACCATTAACGAGCGCCTGGGCAGTGATCTCTGAAGGAGCAGTGCCATAGACGTAGTCGCAGTTGAAAGATGGACAGAGGCCATCAATTTTGTTGACCTTGACTAGAACCTGAGGCTTGGCAGCATCGTGGTAGAGCATCTCAAGAGGTACAGGCTCGAACATCAGGTTTTTGCCATATTCACGAGGGGTCGTGTTCACATACTTCAGGTTTGCACCACCTTTCAGAACAGTTTTTGTGCCGGATTTGATCTCACATTGCGCGGGGTCAGCGTGAAGATCTTGGAAGGTGATCACGAAGTCAAGAGAATTGCAGCGATATTATTCTTTGTGTCCTATTTAAACCCTAGTCTTGAGCATGAGATGAGGGATATCCCAATTCATGTACATGGCAATCTTGTCAGGTGTTTCCCAGATGCTCATTTCACGAGTAGTGAAATCGTTACCGTCTTTGTTTTTGCAAGCAATGACGAAGCTTCCTTCGATAGGAGGGGTGGACTTAGTGTAAGGTAAGTTGATCGTGATATCGGCAGTGGTTCCTTTGGGCTTGACGATTGAAGCTTGGGCAAAGCCAACGTCAGCAATGGATCTCAGGACCTTCACATTGTAGACTGTCTAGGTCGCATCGGCTTCTAGCGCAACAGTCTCGAATTTATCATTGGTCATGTACTTCGTCACTGAGACGTCCGAGCTCCAGATTCTCCAGTTTCTATAGAAGTCTTAGATGGCCCACCTCCAATTGCTGGTACTATCATTGTCTTTGATTGAGCGGGACGTTACGATGCGAGGTGAATTCTTGTCTTCGGGATTGTACTTCGGGTTCACGAACATGAACTGGAATTTCCCACCCGTGGCTTTCTTGACGGTACAGTTAAACTGCTCCTAAACCATTTCATTTTGAACCTCAAGGAACTGAGTCTCAGGTGTAGCATGATGATGTTCTGAGGTAGCGGCCTTCTCAAACTCGACAGAGACAGTACTGTGGTCGCGAGAGGTGTACTCGCCGTGATGTCCTTCGACTTTGTAGAATTGATCCTTTTCGAGTGTGATCCAGTCGGAAACCCACTTGTTGGAGTTACCTTCAATCTGAGGATGGTTGTATTCACGCCAGCCAGTGGCCCAGCTGCGAATATTGGTCTACGTCATAGCGTAAGCATCTTACTTAGTTTTGTCGAACTTAGTGGTGCTGATCAACGTCTTGCAGAAATCGTCACAGGAAAGGTAGAAGCGGTACTTTCCAGCTTCAGGAGCCTTAAACCAGCCCTTGGTATAAGTGGCAGCGCGCGTGTAGTTGCCATAAGCGTCATCCCAGGTGGTGAGGAGCTTGGTCTCAACAGTTGGAGTTTTGTCGTCTTTATAGGTGTTCCAGCCTGGGTTTTCTTTCGAATTTGTGGGATTAAGGACCTTTTGACGAAGTCCATGCGAGCCTGGCTGATCACCTTCGTACGAGACAGCGGCGGCCTTTCCAGTCATGCAAGTAATCTTGTCTAGTGCGGTGGTGAGTACCTCGCATTCGACGCCGTCGACCGTAACTGAAACATCAGAAAGTTTCGCGCCCTTCAGACCCCAGCCAGCGATAGTCAGAGTCTAGCCACCGGTGGTGTATCCCGCATCAGCGCTAATAGAATCAATCTTGGGATGCGTCTTGACGTACCAGCAGTCGTCTCCCTTAAAGTTGCAATGCTTAGCTGAGTCACGGAGCAACGCATTTCCGACGCGGAAGCGAGCCTCAGGTTCACTATTTCCAGGAAGCTGGTCGCCAGCGCGTGTCTTGAGAGCACCGACATAGTATTCAGGAAGACGTGTCTGGTAGTCGAAGAAGCCTTCTGAATCACAGCGAGTGCCATTGATTTTAAGGTGGACGACGGGGTCCATGTCTGAAGTGATGGTAGAAGCTCTGTTGGCAGCCATAGCATTGATCACGAAGTTAATCTGTTGGTCAAAGTAGACTTAGTTAGGCGATACGTCTAAAAGCATCGGTGTGTAGCGCAAGTTGTAGTGCACCTCACACTTGCCTTCCCATTTTTCAGGACAAGATGAGTCGGTAGCTTCAGCGGTGTTGGAAACCTTGACGCTGAACTTAAGGTTTTCGTCGGTGTTCGCAATGTAATGCGTGTTGATGACATCGATAGGGGCGCCACTCATCAACTCGGAGATCGAAGGCATGGTGTAGGCCAACTTTCCCAGAACAGTAGCAGACTAAATCTGATCATCAATGTTGAGAGGTTTGCCGATCAAGATGGCTGGTGTGCCCTGAATAGTCTTCAATTGGACTTGGTTGATCATGGGCATGTCGTCGAGGCCCTTTCCATCAATGAAAAACTCTAGGCCACCAGCCATGGACACTTTTGTCAAGCTGGATTATGTTGTTTCGTTTCGGTGGCGGAGGCCCAAAAGCTCCGCATCTTCATTGTCTGCCCTTGTAACGCCCATGAGGAGCGATAACAGGACCAATGAAGAGAGTAGCGTCTTTTTGTTACGCATTGGTTCTTT
>Ga0307391_10000023_pt1 | contig 11621 bp, 1 predicted proteins | sample SouOceMePS1034R2_FD_203298 | JGI IMG/M metagenome (GOLD analysis project Ga0307391, IMG submission 203298) | Metatranscriptome of marine eukaryotic phytoplankton communities from South Atlantic Ocean - PS103-4.R2 (Eukaryote Community... | ecosystem: Environmental > Aquatic > Marine > Oceanic... | reverse complement strand
TTTTTTTTCTACTTTATTTTCGTTTATTAAAGCAACCAATTAAAAGCACTATATAATTTATACGTACAAAGTAGGAAGACCACGATTTCATATGTCACCTAGATATTGGGGCTCACTTTTGCTTGGTAGCACATAGTACTTCACCAAGGGAGGGATGGGCGAGATCACGAGAGGGCTAATAAAATTATTTACCAATGTGCTAGAATGTATGCATATTGGCAAATAATTGAATGGTCACGCAAGACGGCTTGTGTCGGTAAAACAATTAATGCCAGTTTGGCATTCTGTATATACAATGTAAAGAAATAACAATACTGTATCACAAACAACCCAAAAAAAGGAGTAAAATCTTAAACATTTGGAAAATTTAGTCCCTAATTTCTTTCAACTATGACAACACATTCGTCAATAACATTGAGCATTCGTTTTCTTCTTGTGTCACTTCAACAGTGTTTTTTTGTTTCACTCAGCATCTGTGTCTCTTAGCACAAAATGATATTTTTGATTAATTCTGGTCACAAAATTTTGTTCTAAAAATTCACTTTTTCTTCAAATTTCTTTTCATTGCTGTTGAAAGATTCAATTCTTAGTTTGTTCCTTATTGCCTTCCATCATCTGAGTCACTGGTTGTTTCGTTGTTGCTTTTCTCTTTCTTCCCCCCCTGGTATGCGTGCCTCCTCAGTCTGTCGTAGAGCTCCTCCTTATTTCCATACAAGCTAGCATTGGACCTAGCCAGACTGTTCATCTTGCCACTCGCCATACTGGCGGCCAACCCCTCCTTCATGTATCCCTCATTATAAAAGTTGGGCATGTCCCACCCATCCTCCTCGTCATCATAGTAGTGGGCATAGTTACTGTGGTGGCTGGGTGCAATACTCTCTGCATAAGGAGCAGGTGCTCCATAGTAAAAGTTAGGTCCTCCTTGGTGAGCAACCTCAGCTCCCGGCCCAAGTCCTGCCTTCTCTGGCTTCTTGGTCCTTGTTGCCCGAACACAGATCATCCAGATGAGAAGCACCAGCAAAATAACAAATATAACAGCTCCAGTGATACCTCCAGCAATGTAGGCAAACTCAGACTTCTGCTCGCAGTCTTCCCCTGTGAACGAGCCAGCACACTGGCAGTAAGCGGCACCGAACTTGTCCTTTAAACACTTGCCCTGGTTCCTGCACCTTCCCTCACACACATCCCTGCAGTCTCCAGTCTCCCCACTGCCGAGGTATCCAGGCTTACACTCACACCGGTGGGTATTGTTCCCTGGGTGGAAGAGACAAATAGCATTCTTATCACAAAGCTCCATCTCTCCGTCTCCAACCTTGCACCTGTTAGTACAGTCACTCCTGGCCGTGGCTCCCTCCCTCTTGGTGCTGGTGTCTGTTGGGCAGGAGATGCATTCCGTCTGCTGCTGCTCTGGCTGATAGAAACCCTGTGGACACAGAGTGCAGGCGTTCATTGTAGCATTCAGGTATTGTCCAGCAAGGCAGATAGGTAGAGAGCAGGCAGAGCTTTCAACTGATCCTTGTTTGGAGGTGGTAAATCCTTCGGGACAGGGCTGGCAGGCCAAGTGGACGCCCTTCTTCCTGTATGTTCCAAGAGGACATTGTACACAGTTTCCATCCAAGTCAATCTGCTTTCCATCCGGACATTCTGGTCTGCATTCCACCTGGCTCATGGCTTCCTTGGTACGAGTAGTCATTCCAAGTCCACACATGAAGCAAAAGAATTTTCCTTTCTCTGGCTGGTATTTCCCATTGCCGCAAGGTCTGCAGAGCCCGGTCACCTCATCGTAATACTTTCCAGCAGCACATTCCTCTTTGCAATCAGTTACCCTGTTGGAACCCTCAGTCTTGGTGACACCAGATACTCCCTGGATCTCTGGACAACTTGTGCAGCTTAACTGAGCTTCCACAGAGTTGAATGTTCCAATAGAACAAGCCTCGCAAGTTTGGGTGAGGTCATCATAGTAAGATCCAGCAGGACAAGGAACGCAGGTGTTGCCGACTACAACTGAGCCGAAGGGGCATGAAAATGACTGAGAAATATCAATTGATGCCAGGTCCAGGAGAGTTCCAGGGAGTGTGTTGTTCACATTCAATTGGTTTTCATCAAAAATGATTTCTTGGATAAGTTTCTCAAGTTTTTCTCTTCTTCCATTATTAGAGTTGACTGCTTCATCCCCTTCAATAGTTGGAAAAGAAATCTCCAGGTCATACTTTTGGTCCACGTCCAGCTGTCTTCTTACTCTTCCGCTGCTTTTCTGAATACAGTCCACTTTGACACCAAGGTCCGCGCACTCCTTCTCGCTAATCTTGTCACAAGCAGAGAATCTCCATTCCTTGTTTAACTCTTGGAGAGCATTGATGATCTTTGTCTTGAGAACACCTTGGCCAGCCTTGCTACAAAGTACTTGAGCCAGGTATTGCAGCTTGATTTTGAAAATCTTTTGAGCAGGAGTTGCAGCAGAACAGGCAGGATAAACAAACTGGGAGGCTGGGTTTTTGTTTGGATTTGGTCTCCAGAATCCTTCAGCTCCACATGTGTAAAATTGAGGCACAGGCTGTGAGAATTTCATTCCAGGGTCACATTCAATTCTGCAGACCTTGAACCTACCACCTGGACCCCAGTCTTCACAGTTCTGTGAACCACTCTCTGGGGGATCCAATGGAGGACAGAAGGACTCAACAACAAAGATCTTAAAAGCGCAGGTGGCAGAATTTCCAGCATCATCATATGCAATGTATGATATTTCATAGGTACCCCAGTGAAGTGCCTGACCTGGTGTGAGGGATGGCTTCATGATGTTAAGAGTGGAAATGCCCTGGTTGTCAGTAAACTTTGGGATATCCCAGGTGACAAATGCGGAGCCATTGGTCGTGGCAATCCACAAGTCTCCAGGACAGTATGCAACTGTCGGGGCTATCTTGTCGTTCTGCTGACTTGAACAGTCAGGGCCAACATAGCCAGGCTCACACTTACGTTCGCCACAGATACTTGGCATGATTCGCTCGACTCCACCAACAGTTTTTTCATAGCCTGCCCACCGCAGAATTAATCCACTAAAGAGAATTGGCGCATCTTTACATGATTTGAAATTTTCATCCAGATTTAAGCTTTTCACTTGCAGTGGGATTTCTCTGTTTGTATCTAGAGCTCTGTTCCAGGCCTGGACACGTGTCAGCTTTCCATGGAAACCAGATTCAGTTCTCAGTCGACCATCTCCTGTTTCCGTGCTGCCAAGGGTGACATAGCCAAATTCTGGCATAACTCTGTCCTGTGCAAATCCTTCTCTCAAGTCAGCTCTTATTCCATCGGCAGTAAGAGTGAGCAGTCCAGTTTTACCTGACCAAGTCAGGGCTACATGATGCCACTGTCCATCAGCAATTGGCACCGAGGGTGGAAATTGGAGGAATACTTTCTCATCATCAAATAAGTTAACAAAGACTCCACTATTTTGTGCCTGAACCAAAACTTTCTTGTTGATAGGGTAGTATTCATGATCCACTGAGTAAAGAGAGAAGTAGGTGCCAGTTTCGTCAGGAGTATCGAAAGAGACCCACATAGCAACGGACAATTCCTCACTTTGAAGTCTGAATGGAACAACCAGTGAGGCACTAGATGACTTACTCTCATCTGTGAAGTGAAGGTCGTAGTTTATTGTAATCTGTTTGCGACAGTCCTCGCCTGTTAGATTGAAAGGGCATCTACAGTAGAAGTCATTAGTAAGATCGATACAAGTGGATGCTGGTGGACATTTGCCAGGAGTGCAGTCATTGATGTTTACTTCACAGTTCTTCCCTTCGTATCCATCAGGACACACACACTTGTATCCTTTGCCTTTGTCCACACATGTGGCTCCATTTTGACAAGCACCTTCAGCACAGGCATCATATTCATATTGACAACCAATTCCAGTGTAATCAGTCGAACAGGAACAATTCAATCCATAGCCCAGATCTTTACAAGCTCCCCCATTCATGCAGGGGTCTCCTATACATCTTTGGGGTGAAGTTTCACAGCGCTTGCCATCTGTTCCAGATGGACAAGCACAGAAGAAATCCTGGAAAAGATCCACACAGAGTGCGTTGTTTTCGCATGTTGATTCATCACACCTTTTCTCATCTTCCTCACATTGTTTTCCAACCCAACCTTGGGGGCACAGGCATTCATAATCTCCAACAAGGTCTTGACATTCTCCTCCATTTCTGCACGGGCTCGAAGCGCAGTCGTCCACATTTGTCTGACAGAACTCTCCCTGATAACCGTCTCTGCATTTGCATTCAAACTTATTATCTAAATCAAGACATTCAAGGGTGCCACTTGGATCACACGGGCCGGTGCTGCACTCATCATTTTCAATATCACAGTTGGGTGTGCTTGCATACCCAGGCCTGCAGGTACAGACAAAGGAATCCAAAGTGCTTGAACAAGTTCCTCCATTTTTGCAAGGATCATCTGCGCAGTAGTTAATTGTATGTTGGCATTTCTTTCCAGTATAACCAGGCTCGCAGACACAGGTATAGCCGTGTACTTCGTCCACACAGGCTCCTTTGTTTTGACAGGGAGAGCTGGAGCAGTCATCAATGTTGACATCACAGTCTGGGCCGGACCAGCCTGGCTCACAGACACACTCATATCTGAATAGCTTGTCAACACACATTCCACGGACACAAGGATCAGCTACGCAAAGGTCCATTTTTTCTTCACATCTTTTGCCCATGAACCCTCTTGGACAGTCACATTTAAAATCATTAACCAAATCAGTACAGTTGCCTCCAAGAAGACAGGGCTGCTCCAAACAGTCATCAATATTTTCATCGCAGTGTGTTCCCATCCATCCTTCAGTACACTGGCAAGTATATCTGCCTTGGGGCAGTGTTCTGCACACAGCTCCATTGTTGCATGGGTTGCCATTCTCTGAGCAGGGGTCTTCAGTAACATCACAATTTTCCCCTTTGAAACCATCTCTGCACAGACACTGGAAATTGTTTGGTCCTGGCAGGTCCTTGCACATGGCTCTGTCTGGACAAGCTCCTTCAACACAGTCAGATATCTCATCTTGACACTGCAGACCAGTGAAACCCTCTGAACACTGACACTGGTAGTTCTGTGGTAGGTCGACACATGTAGCTCCATTAAAACATGGTCTGGAGGCACACTCATCAACATCTATTTCACAGTACTGGCCAGTAAACCCAGCAGGGCAGTAGCACTTGGGTCTGTGATGAATGGGTACGCACAGGCCCCCATGTTCACATAGGTTGTTATCGCACCCTACAGGTTTACAGTCATCCTTACTTGCAGCTCCAGTTGTGACAGTTTCCTCGCCAGACTGGCACTTGAAGCATTGTCTTTGTCCCGAGAGTGGCTGGAAATGGTTTGTAGGACAGGGAGCACAGGGTGACAAGCCAGTGTTACTATAGTAGCCAGGGGAACACTTTTCACGGCATTGAGATGGATCATTTGCACCAGGCTGGAATGTGAACATGTTCTCCGGACAGTTCTGGCAGGTCTTGAAACCATCTTGTGGGGGGTCCAGGGTGTAGCTGTTTCTAGAGCATTCTAGGCAAGGGACAAGACCAGTAGGGCTGTAGGTACCATATCCACAAACAGGAATACAGTCAGCATCAGACTTGGAACCTTCATCTCTTGTCCATCTTCCTGCAGGACAGGCCTTACAGGACCCTTGTCTTGCATCATCTTGGTACTGTCCTCTTGGGCATCTCGTGCAAGATGATGCATTACGTCCAGCAAAGAAACCAGCAGGACATTCAAGACAGCGTGGAACAAGCTCATCAGCAATTTTGTTAAGAACCTCGCCAACATTACAGGCAAAGCCCCTATAAACACTGGAGTCAGAAGCTGTTAGTGTCGGGCACTGATCACCAGCCCCCAGTTTGATAAGAGGACTAATCACATCATTGGTAGAAGCAATGGAGAGGTCAAAGATTAGAGCGTGAGTCTGCCCACACAAGTCATATATTCTGGGCTGCGAGATAGTTGGGTCAACCATCATGGTGTAGATGAGCTCCAAGATATTACCACGAACATCACCAATCATTGTCTTCTTGAAGTTAACTCCAATCTGCACGCCTCCTGCAGAGCACCTGTCTGTCAGGACTTGGCTCAGAGATTCGTAACTCTTCTCAACAACTTCAATGTACTCTTCAATACAACTAGTTGGGATCTCAGCACTCTGTGCCCTGTAGCTCATTGTAGCCACAACATCATAAGTAGACTCTCTGGTATTCTCCGAAACACAGTCAGGGACAACTCGCGACGGAATCCAGTTAGTTTTTGGTTCTGTATTTTTGCAAGAGTAAGCAAGCTGTTGTTGTCCATCTGTGAACCTGTAGCCATCGCTGCAAGTAGCAACACACTCATAGCCATCAACCTTAGGAATGCAATTGATGTCTCCATGGACTGGAGGCTTCAGCTCCCATGCAACACATGGTGTGGGTTGAATGGATACTTGGAAGTGGCAAGTGGCGACGTTGTCATTATCATCCCTAGCATAAACAGTCACATTTTGGTAGTCACCGGTCTTGATAATAGCTCGTTCTGGGGAAAAGGTAACCACAACCTCTCCAGATGGATCAGACGCATTTACTTGAGGACGGAGATTTTTGAAGTTGACGGGATACTCAGTTTTTTCATCCACAAGCTCAATGACAAAGCTCTGAGGACAGGTAAGAGAGGGAGGTGTGTCGTCAGGCACTGTCAGATTCACTTGACAAATAGCCACATTTCCATCATAATCATAGGCAAAGTATTCAATCATCATGTCTTCGAATGTTGTAAGAGGAAGGCTGAATCCCTCTGGTCTCACATCAGTCCTTGCAATGCTTCCAGAGTTATCGACGGCTACAGGTTGGGTAAAGTTAACAGGGAGAAGGAAACCATGCGGTTCTTTCTGCACCACTATGGGGTGAGCTGGGCAGTTTCTAAATGCAGGAGGTTCGTTATCCACACAGTGAGGGAATCCGTTGTTGAATCCAAGATGTCTGTTTTGTGGTGGTTCATCCTCGCAACCCATCAACTCAAACTTGAGGCAAGGGTTCTTGTCAAAGGAGACAATACCCAGAATGACGAACCTTGCTGTGACTGGTAGAGGCAGGGTGATCATTGCCAATTCACCGTAATTACCTGGGTCGCGAGCTGTCAGGTTGAAGTTGGGGAAGTATACCACGTAGTTATCACTCTCTTGTTCTTTGTAAAAGAACCTAATTTCTGTAGGTCTTCCCACAACATCATCAGTGATAACGCCCTTGACAAGAATAGCCTTCACCCTGTGAATTGTCCCAAGATCTACAGAGACATAGGTAAATGCTTCCTGCTGCCCGCACCATCCTGTCACTGCGTTTAGCCTTATATTTCTAGCCTCATAATTTCCTCTCTCGGATGTGGCATTGATGGCACTGTCAGGAATTTTCCCGCTGGTAATTCCCAGAGGTTTTACCACTTTGCACTCTGGCTGCTCTACACATTCAATGGGCTGAGGATTGATGGGGATGTATCCGGGCTTGTCGCATGTAAAGGAGACTTTAGAGCCTTGTTCAAAGCTCTCTGATATTTGCTGACCATCTGGGGGTCGCAATGGATCCTCACAAACTGGTCCCTCACATCTCAGGTTACCAAAATCCCAAACTCCATCTTCCAAGCATGTCACAATGTTGGTTTTTCTAGAAGATTCTCCAGTTAATCGGAATGCTTCATCCTTGCATCCAAAGAAGAAATTGGCTTGATAGCGGGTATCTATAAAGTCTCCATAGTCAGCTCCAGGAATCAGTGGAGGGATTCCACAGTCAATTCTTGGACATTCTGGCTGGGCTCCACTAAGCCAATAGTCAGGACTTCCTGGGCGAGGATCATACACACATTGTCTGAATCCCGCTGTTGCTCGTCGTCTAGTTGGTTTACCCATTTGATTACAGCTAAGGCTAATATTTTGGCCAAATGGAATCTGAAGCTCATTTTGTTCTTCTCTTGTCACCTCTAGACCTTCAGCTACATCATTCTCAATACTGGTACACTCTGCCATGCTACACTCCGGGATGGTTCCATTCCACTCCCCGCTGGATGTGCAGAGAAGAGAGGGGTTGCCAACCATAACATAACCAAAATTGCACATAAACTTGATCATATCACCAAAACGATAATGGTCCTTGTTGGTAAGTACCATACCATTGTCAGGACCAGCTAGTCTTGGGCACATTCTTTGCACACAGGTCTTGTCTACGCGGTACAGATCACCATCCCTCATACCAGTTTCAAACTCAGGAATGTAGAGCTCAGAGGTTCCATTCTGTGTGTACAGCTCATACCCAACATTGCACTTGCAAGCAAACTCCCCGGCACTGTTGACACACTTCTGATCACACCCACCGTTTCTGTCCAAACACTCATTGATATCCGTGCAGGATTGTCTGCCACAGCCATTGATCTCAATTTTCATGCAAGGTGCTACCTCGAAATTGATAATATTCAATCTGACATAACGGGCCTCAATGGGATTTGGCAGGTTCATGATTGATTGTGATGCACCGTCAAGAACTCGGAATTCCACTTGAGATCCATCAGCATTTCTCAACTCTTTAAATTTATCCGCAATGTCATCAGAGTACATCAGGCGGATGGCAGTTGGGTATGCCAGTCGACCATCCAATCTTTGGACTCCCTGTGTTCGGAATCCCCGAACAACAGTTGGAGCTTTCAAATCAATAATAACATAATTTCCCAAGTCTGGATCATTGCTGACAACTTGTCCCTCTTGTTTGCTGATACCACACCATCCAACTTGAGACTCGAGTCTTACCCAATCCTTTTTATAGCCAGTCTCAACGCCAGAAACGTGAATCCCCTCTGTAGGTATCCCAAAGTTAGAGAGTCCTAAGTCAATGACTGGCCGGCAGTCCAGATTTGGTTCCATACCACCTTTACACTTGCAGTAGTGGCTTCCTGGAGTGTTGACACATTCTGTAGAAGAGAAGTCGCATTGGGGATTTGCACACTCATCGATATCGACACAGGTGGGCAGGTCAGTAAACTCCTGGTTCTCTCCGCAGGATATGATGTTTGTTCCAATCAATCTGAACCCCTTGTTACACCTGACAGTTGCCCTGTCCTGGTAGTAGTAAGGTTTTTCCTTGTTTTCGATGATTCCATTTTCAATTTCAGCAAAGTTGTAACATCTCTTTCTTGTGCAGTTTGGTACGTCAGATGACCAGGTTCCATTTGATTGACAGAGGAGGGTTGGGAGGCCTGACCTCTCATAGCCAGGGTCACACTCGTACCGAATGACTGTTCCATAGTTCAACCCCTTCCCAGCCAGTTGGTTTGGTGTAGCATGTTCAACTTCTTGAAGAGGAGGGCACTTGGATGCTTGGCAATTTGGGAGAGGACTCCAGGATCCGTCCTCCAGACATGTAATTGACTCCAGAGGGTTCCCACTGGGAAATGCAAAGCCAGCATAACACTGGAACTGGGCAACTCCAATGTAAGTAACATTAGATGCCACAACAGCAAATCCATTGTCAATTTGAGGCACGGGTCCACAGTACACCTCATGGCAGTCGGGGATGTAGTCATTTTGCCAAACTCCACCAGGTTGGCAAGTTGTCGTAATCTCGCTCAATCCTGTGGCAAACATCTGTCCCGTGGGACAGGAGAATGTGACAACAGCTCCAAAGGTTGTGTCGATGCTGGAACTGACAGCTCCTTTTCCAGTATTGAGAACTGGGCAGTCAGCAGAAAAAACAGCAGAAAATCCAAATCCATTTTTGTTCGAATCTGTGATGAACTTTACATTAAGTTCTCCACTCTCGGCCGACAGGGTCAACTCTGGGGTGGTCTCGTCGGTGAAACCTTCATTAGGGTGAAGTTTGAGGCCTCCTTGACCATCGTATACCTGAATTTTATCCGAGCTGTGGAGTCTGAGGTCATTAAATCTCATGGAAAGTCTGCCCCCTGTGGGATGCCTCACTCGGTAAACACAATCCTGGTTGTGAGGGTAGCTAGCCACTCCATACGCTGGAGACTCAAGAGTTCCATTGGCCTGGTTGATGATAGCATTGCAGCCAATGTAGTATTTCATCCTGTAGCCTCTCCTGGAGTCTGCCTGGTCAGTCCTGGTGTACACATACAGCCTATTACTAGTGGAGACAACAAACTGAGGGTTATCTGCCTGCTTGCCTGTCAGAGTCTTCAACTTAGGAGAGGTTGGGTCTCCTCCATCTCGAATCAGGACAAAGTCCTTCTGTGGCTCCATGTCGAAGTCCTCAATCTCGAGAGTGATGATCTGACCCTGAGGAGCTTTTATAACATGGAGGCACTCCAGCCCCCCAGGGTATTCATTCCTGCCACCATATCCTGGAGAGGCCAGTATCTGTGAAGATGATAGGGCTGTTAAGTCTCCACCACACGCCTGGCCTTCTGTTGATGTCGTCCAAGAGGCATAAAAACCCAGTTTCTCCACAGATTCGTCAGATCTGAACTTGATGATCATAAAGTTTGAAGCAGAAGTGAAACTCTTGTCTTGGAGGTCCAAAGACCCAGATAAGGTTGCAATATTCACCGCCGTCTCCTCAGTCCTCCCGCCTCCTAAGATCTGGACGGTGTCGAAAACCTTCTCTGTGTCAAATTTGGAAAACTGCAGCACTATGTTCGTCCCCTGTGGTCCCTCCAGTGTCCACTTGCAGTTTGCAAACTGTGGATACTTCCCATTGCCATTTGCATAACCAGGGCTCTCCACCTGGCCACTGTTCAGCTGGTTCATATGGAAAGTGCACATAGCATCACAGTTCAGCTCGTCACTGCCGTCCCCACAGTCATCCTCCCCGTCACACATGTAGGCCTCGTTCACACAGTTGCCATTGCTGCAGTGTTTGCTGCCACGAGGACAAGCCTTGATCTGGCACATGAAGGGGAGGAGTGTCTCACATCTAGTCAGCTCCCACTCCTGCTTCTCGTTCCTGATGACACTCTTGACACACTGACCATTCTCCACCCTGGGTTGCTCCAGCGCCCAGTGCCCGTAGTACTGGGAGATCTGGTTCCCAGCTGCAGCGGCTAGAGTATTGGTCTGTAGGTTGTTCTGTGTCTGGTAGCCAAGCCAGTAAGATTGGGCATCGTCAGCACGGCCTCGCAGAGGTTTTGATGCCAAGTCAGCAGTGAAGTTGTTCTGCCTGTATGACTCTACTGTCACTAAGTTGCTGCCATACCTCTTACACAACTCTGATGCCTTCTGCCAGGAATGCCGAATGTCAAAAAATTGATAACAATAAATGCCCTGTAGCTCCCATTGGCCTTTCGGACAGTCGAATAAAGTTGAATCATTTGATTGAACAGCTCCTATAAACACTGATAGCACCGCTGCCATCAAAGCACTGTCTCGCCCTCGCCACCTCATCTTGTTTTTTTCCCTTCCAACCAGAAATATAAGGGTCAGCTTGACCCAGCTCTGTTTATCCAACCATAGGCTGAGAAGGGGAAATCACTTAATTGGTCTTGTTTCACTAGACACTGTCTATCTGTTTCAGACTTGTGTTACTACAATGTATGGTGTGTCTGTCTCTGTGTCTCACGATCACTGTCTCCGTCCTGCTGAGCTGTTGTCTCGTAGAAGTCTC
>Ga0307391_10000020_pt1 | contig 12018 bp, 7 predicted proteins | sample SouOceMePS1034R2_FD_203298 | JGI IMG/M metagenome (GOLD analysis project Ga0307391, IMG submission 203298) | Metatranscriptome of marine eukaryotic phytoplankton communities from South Atlantic Ocean - PS103-4.R2 (Eukaryote Community... | ecosystem: Environmental > Aquatic > Marine > Oceanic... | reverse complement strand
GTGCTCATTGCGGATCTGACCTGGAAGGTGACTCCATCTCTCTCTGGGTATCTTCCGTACTTGACACCTCTCTGATCGAGGTACCAGGCTTGGTTGAGACCATTGTGGCAGTTCCAGAAGGTGGTGTGTCTGTTGTTGGTGTTGCTTCCTCCATAGACATCAAGGCATTGTCTGCCGTTGTTTCTCAAGTTTCTTCTTGAACCTCCATAGAAAGAAATGTTCTGGTCAATCTCCTTTCTGAAATCTCTGACGACGGCGATTCTACCTCTGATGAATTTAGATCCACGTTGGTTGGAAATGGCGTGGCTTCTTCTAGCAAAGGCTCTGATGGTTCTTGTTCTTCTGTTGAAGACGAACCATTGTCTGTTGTTCTCGGGGTTGTTGTCTCTGATTCTGAGTCTGAACTGGTTTCCACCGATGTGCTCTTTCCAGAAGAGGGCTCTGTTGGTCTTCATTCTAGATTTGATCTGGAACTTTCTGCCATCTGGAAGTGCTTGTCTTGGGTATGAGAAGCCCTTCTGGTCAATCATCCATCCCTGGTTGAGGCCGTTGTGGCAGTTGTAGAAGATAGTGTGTCTGTTGTTGGTGTTAGATCCACCGTGGACATCGAGGCACTTACCTCTGATCATCTGGATGGTCTTTCTTGACTTGTCGATCCATCTCATTCTCTGGTAAACTTCACCAACGAATTGTCTTGAGACAGCAGCAACGTTGATTCTATACTTGTATCCCTTTTGGTTGGACAAAGCGTAGTTTCTTCTCGCCTCTTGTCTGATGGTCTTGGTTCTGGAGTCGAACATCCACCATTGTTACTTGTCAGCGGGGTTGTTGTCTCTGATTCTAAGTCTGAATTGACTTCCTCCGATGTGCTCAGCAGCATAGAGGGCTCTGTTGGTCTTCATTCTTGACTTGATCTGGAATCTAGTGGCGTCCTTGAGTGGGTATTGTGGTACATGGATGCCCTTTGGATCAAGGTACCATCTCTCGGAAGAGTAGTTGTTGCACTTGACCCAGACGGTTTTTCTGTTGTGAGTGTCTGATCTTGATTGGACCTCAAGGCACTGTCTACCGTTGTTTCTCAAGTTTTTGTAGGTTCCAGTATAGAAGGCAATCTTCTAGTTGGATTGGTTCTTGAAGTATCTGGCAACAGCATATTGGTTGTTTCTGTAACCATAGCCAGTTCTTCCTGAGATAGCCTTTCTTCTGTCTCCGGCAGATCTGATGGTTCTGGATCTCTTGTCGAAGGTGAACCACTGGTTGATGTTCCATGAGTTGTTGTCCTGGATCTACAAGGCGTATTGTTGTCCACCGATGTGTGTGCCGACAGCGAGGGTTCTCTTCTTTGGCATTCTGGATCTGATCTGGAACTTAACTCCGTCTCTGTATGGTTGTCTTGGGTATCTGACTCCATGTCTGTCGAGGAACCATCCTTGGTTGGCTCCGTTGTGACAGTTCCAGAAGATAACATGTCTGTTGTTGGTGTTACTCTTACCGTGGACATCGAGGCACTTCTGGGCGTTGTTTCTGATGTTTCTGAACTTACCACCATAGTAGGCAATCTTTTGGTAGATCTCTCCTCTGTATGGTCTGATGACAGCAGATTGTCCAACGTTGTATCCTCTTCCGAGTCTGTTGGCAATTGCGTAAGATCTCTTCTCAGCGGATCTGATAGTTCTGGTTCTCTTGTTGAAGATGAACCATTGCTTTCCTTCTCCTGGCATGTTGTATCTGATTCTCAGTTGGTACTGGCTTGAACCGATGTGCTCTTTGTAGAAGAGGGCCTTTCCTCCGCTCATCTTAGATCTGATCTGGAATCTGACGCTATCTCCCCATGGTTGTCTTGGGTAAGAGATGCCCTTCTGATCAATGTACCAGGCTTGGTTGAGTCCATTGTGGCAGTTGTAGAAGATCACGTGTCTCTTGTTGGTGTTGGATCCACCATGCACATCGAGGCACTTTCTTCCGAGGTTCTGAATGTTTCTGTACTTTCCTCCAATCCACTTGGTCTTTTGATAGTACTCGTTTCTCCATTGTCTGATGTTAGCAATAGCATTGATGCGGTATTTGTAACCTCTCCTGTTAGAGAGAGCATAGCTTCTTCTTGACCAGGCTCTGATGGTCTTGGTTCTGTCATCAAAGGTCCACCATTGCTTGTTGTTCTCGGGGTTGTTGTCTCTGATTCTAAGTCTATACTGGTGTCCTCCAATGTGCTCAGCATGGTAGAGAGCTCTGTTACTTGGCATTCTGGACTTGATCTGGAACTTGACTCCACTTGCGAGTGGGTAAGCTGGATAGGAGTATCCAACTCTGTCAATCATCCATCCCTGGTTAAGACCGTTGTGGCACTTGTGCCAGATGACGTGTCTGTTGTTAGAGTTTGATGCTCCATGGACATCGAGGCACTTCTCGAACACGTTTCTGATGTTCTTTCTTGATCCACCGTAGAATCTCATTCTTTGGAGTGACTCTGATTTGAATTGTCTAACGACGGCAGCCTTTCCGTTTTGAACCATTCTGGTACCAATTTGGGCGGAGACGGCCTTTCTTCTGTCGGCGAAAGCTCTGATAGATCTTGTTCTCCAGTCGAAGGTGAACCACTGTCTGTTGTTACCTGGGTTGTTGTTTCTGATCCTGAGTCTGTATTGGTAGGATCCAATATGCTCTTTCCAGAACAGGGCTCTGTTGGTAGCCATTCTTGACTTGATCTGGAACTTAATTCCATCTCTAAGTGGGTATCTTGGGTAATGCAGTGGTCTTCTGTCAAGGAAGTAGGATTGGTTTGCGTTGTTGTTGCAAATTCTGAATTTCATGTATCCAGAGTTCCATCTTGTGTTCATGTTATCAAGGCAGTATCCAGCTGGAGATCTGATGTTTCTAACCTTTCCTGGGTAGTAGGACATCTTCTGGTAGTTCTCTTTTCTCCATGGTCTGATAACGGCGTAGTTATCAACCTTGAACTTGTTGTTGTACTGGTTTGAGATTGCGTAGTTCTTCTTGAAGGTGGATCTGATAGATCTGGTTCTTCTGTCGAAGGAGAACCATTGTCTCTCATCTCCTGGAAGGGTGGATCTCTGTCTGAGGTAGTAACCACTGTATCCTGATCCTTGGTAGGACATGAAAAGTGCCTTGTGTCCAGCTCTTCTGGACTTGATCTGGAACTTGACTCCGTTGGAGAATGGCTGGTTTCTGAAAAGAGGACCATTTTGATCGACCCACCAAGCTTGGTCGAGACCACTGTGGCAGTTGTAGAACATAATGTGTCTCATGTTTCTGTCCAATCTGCTCTGGAGAGCCATGCACAGAGATCTGATAGTTCTGAGGTTTCTTCTTGATCCGTCATACCATCTCATAAGGTTCTTTGAGTCCTTTCTGTATGAGATGAATCTGGCGTAGGCGTTGTGTCTGAGGTGAGTGGCATAGACAACCCAGTTTCTTCTTGAGGCTGGTCTGATGGTCTTGGTTCTGGAATCGAAAACGAACCATTGTCTACTGTTGTAAGGATTGTTATCCATAAGGTAGGCATAGTTGTTTGAGTGCCAGGAGATTGGTCTCTTTGAGTTCATCTTGGTCTTGATCTGGAACTTAACTCCATCTTTGATTGGGTATGGTGGGTAGTTGACTCCCTTGGTGTCAAGGGTCCATCCCTGGTTAAGACCGTTGTGGCACTTGTACCAATGGACATGTCTGTTGTTAGAGTTGGAGTTTCCGTGGACGTCGAGGCATCTTCTACCAAGGTCTCTGATGTTTCTTCTGGATCCATTGAACCATCTGATCTTCTGGAGGTTATCAGCTTTATAGTTTCTGACAACAGCGGCGTAGTGGAAGTAGTTCCAGTTCTTTCCATTGTATTGGATAGAAATGACTTGCTTTCTGTTGGCAGCAGATCTAATAGATCTGGTTCTCCAGTCGAAGGTGAACCATTGCTTGATGTTCTCTGGTGCGTTGTCTCTGATTCTAAGTCTATATTGGTGGGATCCAATATGCTCTTTCACGAACAAAGCCCTGTTGGTCTTCATCATGGACTTGATCTGGAACTTGACTCCATCTTTCAGTGGGTATCTTGGGAATTTGACTCCTTGAGTGTCTGGGTACCATTGTTGATGGGCCTGTCTGACACATGGCTCAAAAGTCACCAATTGTCTGTGAGTGTTTCTCTTAGATCTTACTGACAAGCAGATGCTGGCATGGTTGATGAGTGCTCTTCCTCTGAAGGTGATCTTCTGGTATGGATCGTTTTTCCATGGTCTGATGACAGCGTATTGTCTTGGTCTGTGTTGGTAGTTATACCTATTGGCAATAGCATAGTTTCTCTTCTTGAAAGATCTGATGGATTTGGTTCTTGAGTCGAACACGAACCACTGGTTTTCTTCCCATGGGGAGAAGTTTTGGATCTTCAGGGCGTAATTGTAGGATCCGATGTGCTGGTGGTAAGACAGGGCCTTTCCTCCGGACATTCTGGATCTGATCTGGAACTTTCTGCCATCTGGGAGTGGTTGTCTCTGATAGCTGCGAGCCTTCTGGTCGATGAACCAAGCTTGCTTGAGGTTGTTGTTGCAGTTCTGGTAATAAACATAACGTGTGTGGTAGTTGCTTTGAGCATCCAAGCACTTGTATCCGTTGTTTCTGATGTTCCTTCTGGAACCGGAGTGCCATTGGATTTTGTTGGTGTTGTCACCAATGTACTGTCTCACGGATGCATACTGACCTGGTCTGAAACCATATCCCTTTCTTGGGGAGATGCACTGGGATCTCTTGTAGAAGGCTCTGATGGTGTTAGATCTGGCATCGAAGGTCCACCATTGGTCTTTGTTGTCTGGGTTGTGGTCTTGAATTCTCAAGTATCTCTGTCCCGAGCCCATGTTTTGACCGATGTAGACGGCTCTGTGCTCCTTCATTCTGGATCTGATCTGGAATCTGACTCCTGAAGCGAGTGGTTGCTTTGGATAAGTAACACCCTTTTGGTCGATGTACCAGGCCTGGTTGAGCTTCTTGTGGCACTTGTACCAATGGACATGTCTGTTGTTGGAGTTGGATCCACCGTGGACGTCAAGGCATCTGAGACCAATATCTCTGATGTTCATTCTTGATCCTCTGAACCATCTGATTTTCTGGAGGCTGCTTCCGGTGTACTTCTTGACAACAGCGGCGTAGTGGTAGTAGAACCAGTTTTTACCTCCATTTTGGATAGAGATGACCTTGTTTCTATCAGCTTGGGTTCTGATAGATCTAGTTCTCCAGTCGAAGACGAACCATTGCTTGTTGTTTCCTGGGTTGGTGTCTCTGATTCTCAGTCTGTACTGGTGTCCTCCAATGTGTTCTTTCCAGAAGAGAGCTCTGTTGGTAGACATTCTTGATCTAATCTGGAAGGCCTTTCCGGATCTGAGTGGGTATCTTGGCCAGTGGATTCCTCTGGTTGAGAGGGTCCATGCTTGGTTTGCACCAGAGTGGCAAGTATTGAAGATGATGTGTCTGTTCTCAGAAGCACTGTTTCCGTGAACATCGAGGCAGTGGTGACCACTGTTTCTCAAGTTTCTGTTGGATCCACCGAACCAGTAGATTCTCTGAGTGGCATCATTTGGAACGTATTGTCTGACGACAACGATCTTGTTGAGTCTCTAGAACTGACCTCTTCGGTTAGAGATGGCGTAGTTCTTTCTCCACTGAGATCTGATGGTTCTTGATCTTCTATCGAAGAAGAACCATTGCTTGTCGTTGGCTGGGAAGTAAGTTCTCATTCTGAGTCTGTACTGATACGCTCCGATGTGCTCTCTGACTTCGATAGCTCTTGCACCAGACATCTTGGATCTGATCTGGAACTTACGTCCGTCAGCGAGTGGCTGCTTGGTCATGATCTCTCCTCTTTGGTCAAGCCTCCAGCCTTGGCTGAGATTGTTGTTACAGTTGTAGAAGATGACGTATCTGTTGTCGGTGTTGGAATTAGCCTGGACAGCGAGGCACTTTCTTCCGTTGTTCTGGAGGTTTCTTCTTGAACCGTTAATCCATCTAATTCTGTCGGTGTTGTCACCCTTGAATTTTCTGATGACAACGTAGTTGTTGATTTTGAAACCGTATCCTTTTCTGTTGGCAACAGCAAAGGTTCTCTTGTAGTAAGCTCTGATAGAGTTAGTTCTGGCATCGAACGAGAACCATTGCTTCTTGTCGGTTGGATGGTTGTCTCTGATTCTGAGCATGTACTGGTGTCCACCAATGTGTTGTCCATACCACAAAGCTCTGTGGGACTTCATGGCTGACTTGATTTGGAATCTGAGTCCTCCTCTGATTGGGAACTTTGGATAGCTGGCACCCTTTTGGTCAATGCTCCATCCCTGGTTGAGGCCCTTGTGGCACTTGTACCAATGGACGTGTCTCTTGTTGGAGTCAGAGTTTCCATGGACATCGAGGCATCTTCCAACGATATCTCTGATGTTCCTTCTGGATCCTTAGAACCATCTGGTCTTTTGGAGGTAGGATGACTTCCATCTTCTGGCAACAGCAGCGTAATGGTAGTATCTAGGGTTGTTTCCACCGATCTGAACAGAAACTGCGAAGTTCTTGTTAGAGCTTGGTCTGATAGTTCTTGTTCTCCAGTCGAAGGTGAACCATTGCTTGACATCGTATGGGTTGGAGTTCTGGATTCTGAGTCTATACTGGTGGGAACCAATGTGTTCAGCGTAGTACAGGGCTCTCTTAGACTTCATGATAGTCTTGATCTGGAACCTCTTTCCATCTCTGAGTGGGTATCTTGGGAAGTAGGTTCCCTTTCTGTCAAGGGTCCATCCAAGAGCGGCATGGTTGGTGCAGTGGGTGAAGATGAGGTGTCTGTTGTTAGTATCGCTGTTAGCATAGAGTCCGAGGCACTTTCCACTTGGGTTTCTGAGGTTTCTTCTGCTTCCTGGGAAGTAGGAGAGTCTCTGGTAGGTCTCACCAATCCACTTTCTGATAACAACGTATTGCTTGATCTTGAACTGGTAGTTTTGTCTGTTGGAGATGGCGAAGGTTCTCTTCAAGGCAGCTCTGATAGATCTAGTTCTTCTGTCGAAGTGGAACCATTGCTTCTGGTTGTATGGAGCGTGGTCGCTGATCTTGAGTTGGTACTGGTATCCACCGATGTGGTTTTGCCAGTTGACTGATCTAGCATTTCCGGTGTTGGATCTGATCTGGAACTTGACGTTGTCACCCCATGGTTGTCTTCTGTAGACTGGTCCACTTTGGTCGATGAACCAGGCTTGGCCGAGACCGTTGTTACAGTTGTAGAAGATGACGTATCTGTTGTGGGTGTTGGAATTACCATAGACTTAGAGGCACTTCTTTCCGTTGTTTCTGATGTTTCTTCTGGAACCGGTGTACCATCTGGTCTTCTCGGTGTTATCTCCAGCGTACTTTCTGATGACAACAGGAACGTTGATTCTGAACTTGTAACCCTTACGGTTAGCGAGGCAGTAGGTTCTCTTGAGGAGTGGTCTCACAGTTCTGGTTCTTGAGTCAAAGACCCACCATTGGTTCTTGTTCTCTGGGTCATGAGCTTGGATTCTCAGTCTGTACTGGTGTCCTCCAATATGCTCTTTCCAGAAGAGAGCCTTGTTGCCCTGCATTCTGGATCTGATCTGGAACTTGACTCCGTTGGCGAGAGGGTAGTCTGGGTAGTTGTAACCCTTTCTATCGATCATCCATCCCTGGTTGAGGCCGTTGGTGCACTTGTACCAGTGAACGTGTCTTCTGTTAGTGTCAGAGTTTCCATGGACATCGAGGCATCTAACACCTTGGTCTCTGATGTTTCTTCTTGATCCTTTGAACCATCTCATTTTCTGGAGTGCTTCACCCTTGTAGGCTCTCACAACAGCGGCGTAGTGGTAGTACTTCCAGTTGTTTGAGTTCTTCAGGATTGACATAACGAACTTTCTGTTGGCAGCTGGTCTGATAGATTTTGTTCTCCAGTCGAACACGAACCACTGTTTGTTGTCATATGGGTTGTTGTTCTGGACTCTGAGTCTATATTGGTGGGATCCAATGTGCTCAGCGTAGAAGAGTGCTCTTCCTGACTTCATCATGGACTTGATCTGGAACTTGATTCCATTTCTGAGAGGGTATCTTGGGAAATGAACTCCCTTCTGGTCGATCTTCCATCCATGACCAGCATGACTGGTACAGACGTACCAGTATGCTTGTCTTCTGTTAGAGTTGTGGTTAGTAAGAACTGCGAGGCACTTTCCACCTGGGTTTCTAACGTTCTTACCTCTTCCTCCGAAGAATGAAGATTTCTGGTACATGTAGTTTTTGCTTGTTCCCCATCTTTGGATGATGGCTACCTTGTAGTGTCTCATCTTTTGGTTGATCTGAGTGGCGATGGCAAAGCTTCTTCTCTTGTGAGATCTGATGGATCTTGTTCTAGAGTCGAACACGAACCACTGCTTTGGATCCCATGGAGCGAAGTCCTGGATTCTCAATGCATATCTGTTGCTGTCTTGTCTCTCGGCTTCGACCAAGGCTCTTCCTCCTGACATCTTGGTTCTAAGTTGGAACTTAACTCCGTCAGCGAGTGGCTGCTTCTTGTAGACGGCTCCAACCTGGTCAAGGAACCATGCTTGTCCCTTGCTGTTTCTGCAGTGTCCAAAGGTGAGATGGTATCTGTCTCTGTTGACATTGCTGACGGTCATCAAGCACTTTCCACCGTTGTTTCTGATGTTGTTGCTTCTTCCGTTTCTCCATCTGATTCTGTCGTTGTTTCTGCCCTTGTAAACTCTCATGTTAACAATATTGTTGATCTTGTTAGATTAACCGATTTTGTTACCCAAGCAGAATTCTCTTCTGTAGAAAGCTCTGATACTCTGGGTTCTCTTGTCAAAGGTAAACCATTGCTTCTTGTCAGATGGGTTGTTGTCCTGGGATCTGAGTCTGTATTGGTAGGAACCAACGTGCTCAGCGTAGTACAGAGCTCTGTTACCAGTCATCTTACTCTTGATCTGGAATCTGACTCCAGAGGCGAGTGGCTGACCTGGGTAGTTGTATCCCTTCTGGTCGACATACCAGGCCTGGTTAAGACCCTTGTGGCACTTGTACCAGTGGACGTGTCTTCTATGGGTGTTGGAGTTTCCGTGAACGTCAAGGCATCTGATGTTGACATCTCTGATGTTTCTCCTTGATCCCTCGAACCATCTCATCTTTTGAAGATAAGATCCAGTGTACTTTCTGGTGACAGCAGAATAGTGGAAGTATCTCCAGTTCTTTCCGTTCTTTTGGATGGACATGGCGTGTCTGGTGTTGGCAGCAGATCTGATGGATCTGGTTCTCCAGTCGAAGACGAACCATTGCTTGATGTCGTAAGGGTTGTTGTTCTGGATTCTGAGTCTGTATTGGTGGGAACCAATGTGCTCAGCGACGAACAGGGCTCTGTTGGTGCTCATTCTAGATTTGATCTGGAACTTGAGACCGTTTCTGAGTGGGTATCTTGGGAAATGGACTCCGGATCTGTCGAGCATCCATCCTTGGTTGGCACCGTTGGTGCATGACTTCCAGGTGACATGTCTTCTGTTGGTGTTTGAGGCTCCAACGACATCGAGGCATTGTCCTGGGACGTTCCTGACGTTTCTGGTTGATCCACCGTAGTAAGCAGATCTCTGGTAAGCTTCACCGACCCACTTTCTGACAACAGCAGCTTTGTTTTGCAAGAATCTTTGTCCTCTCTGGTTGGAGATGACGAAGTTTTTCTTGTTGACTGGTCTGATTGTCTTGGTTCTTCTGTCGAAGAAGAACCACTGGTTGGTCTCGAATGGCATGTGATCTTGGATTCTCAGTCTATACTGATGTCCTCCAATATGCTCAGCGTAGAAGAGTGCTCTTCCTCCTTTCATTCTAGATCTGAGTTGGAACTTGACTCCGTTGTTGAGTGGTTGTCTTGGCCAGGTCTTGTGCTTCTGATCGATCCACCAGGCTTGGCCGAGACCGTTGTTGCAGTTGTAGTAGATGACGTATCTGTTGTCGGTGTTGGAATTACCCTGGATTTAGAGGCACTTCTTTCCGTTGTTCTGGATGTTTCTTCTCGAGGCTGAGACCCATCTGATCTTGTCCTGGTTGATACCAGTGTATGGTCTGATGACAACAGGAACGTTGATTCTGAACTTGTAACCCTTACGGTTAGCCATGCAGTAGTTTCTTCTCTTCCAGGATCTGATGGTCTGGGTTCTTCCATCGAAAACGAACCACTGGTTGTTATCGTATGGGTTGTGCCAGTGGATTCTCAGTCTGTACTGGTTGCTTCCAATGTGCTCGGAGGCGAAGAGAGTCTTGTGGGTCTTCATTCTAGATCTGATCTGGAATCTGACTCCACTCTTTAGTGGCTGCTTTGGATAGTTGAATCCCTTTCTGTCGATGGTCCATCCTTGGTTGAGGCCGTTGTGGCACTTGTACCAGTGGACGTGTCTCCTTTCAGAGTCGGAGTTTCCATGGACGTCGAGGCATCTAACACCTTGATCTCTGATGTTTCTTCTGGATCCGTTGAACCATCTGATTCTCTGGAGAGCATATCCACTCTTGAACTTTCTCACGACGGCGGCGTAGTGATAGTAGTACCAGTTGTTACCTCCATTCTGGATAGAGATAGCCATGTTTCTGTTGCCCCAAGCTCTAATGGTTCTTGTTCTCCAGTCGAAGACGAACCACTGCTTGTTGTCGTATGGGTTGTTGTTTTGGATTCTGAGTCTATACTGGTGACCACCAATGTGCTCAAAGTATCTCAAGGCTCTCTTAGACTTCATCATGGTCTTGAGTTGGAATCTGAGTCCGTCTCTGAGTGGGTATCTTGGGAAGTGAACTCCCTTGGTGTCAAGGGTCCATCCCTGGTTCTTTCCGTTGTGGCATCTGTAGAAGATGACAAGTCTCATGTTGGTGTTGGATCCACTATGAACATCAAGGCAGGTGCCACTGACGTCTCTAATGTTTCTGTACTTTCCTCCCCAGTAGGCGGTCTTCTGGTAAGTCTCTCCTTTGTAAACTCTGATCTGAACATGTTGTTTTTGTTTGAAACCAGTGCCTGCTCTATGAGAGAGGACGTAGGTTCTCTTGATGGTTGATCTGATGGTTCTGGTTCTAGAGTCAAATGTCCACCAGGTTCTTGGGTTCCATGGTTGGTAGTTGACAATGTAACCGTAGTTGTTTGTATGGTGGATGAGTGCTTTACCAGTGCTCATCTTGGATCTGATCTGGAACTTCACTCCGTTGGCAAGTGGCTGTCTTGGCCATGAAATGCCTCTCTGGTCGACGTACCATTGCTGGGACTTTCCGTTGTTGCAGTTGTAGTAGATGACGTGTCTGTTGTGGGTGTCTGAGTTTCCATGGACACTGAGGCACTTTCTTCCAACGTTTCTGATGTTTCTGTACCTTCCGTTGAACCACTTTGCCTTCTCAGTGATGTCTCCGGTGTACTTTCTGACGACAACGGCAACGTTGATTCTGAACTTGGTTCCTCTCTGGTTGGAGAGAGCGTAGTTTCTCTTGGTGTAGGCTCTAATGGTCTTGGTTCTAGAGTCAAAGATCCACCATTGCTTCATGTTCTCTGGTGAGTTGTCTCTGATTCTGCATCTGTATTGGGAACCACCGATGTGCTCATGGTAGAACAGGGCTCTGTGGCTGGTCATTCTGGTCTTGATCTGGAACTTGATTCCGTCTCTCAGTGGGTATGGTGGGTAGGACACTCCCTTTCTGTCAATGTACCAGGCCTGGTTGAGACCGTTGTGACATTTGTAGAAGATGGTGTGTCTTCTGTTAGTGTTGGAGTTTCCGTGGACATCGAGGCAAAGACCGGAGTATTGTCTGATGTTCTTTCTTGAACCTCCGTACCACAGGATGTGTTGGTATGGCTCGTTCTTGAATGGTCTCATGTTGGCAGCTCTGGAGGCGATGAACTTCTGTCCGTACTGGTTGGACATGACAAGTCTTCTGTCGGTGGCGGCTCTCACGGTCTTGGTTCTCCAGTCGAAGACGAACCACTGCTTGGCATCCCATGGGGAGGTGTCTCTGATTCTG
>Ga0307391_10000016_pt1 | contig 12629 bp, 3 predicted proteins | sample SouOceMePS1034R2_FD_203298 | JGI IMG/M metagenome (GOLD analysis project Ga0307391, IMG submission 203298) | Metatranscriptome of marine eukaryotic phytoplankton communities from South Atlantic Ocean - PS103-4.R2 (Eukaryote Community... | ecosystem: Environmental > Aquatic > Marine > Oceanic... | reverse complement strand
TTGTCAAAGATGTTCCTGAATCTGAATCCTCCACTGATCCTGTTAAAAAATTTGAAGAAGCCCATCCTTCTGCTAGCATAGATTCTATCCAGGAGGATCAAGAGGATGCATCAGATTCAGAATGTAAGGATCAGTCTTTAAATATTCTTGCTCTGGCCACATCCACACCACACAAATCCCATGATACCCTTTCCTTGACTAAATCTTCTTCCGATCCCTCCCCAGAAATGCCTCATGAAAGTGACATAAAAGATGAGGATGATAAAAGTCCATTAACATCTGGATTAGCAGCTCCAGACTCAAAGGATTCACTTGAAGTCCAATTATATTCGAACTGTGAGGATCTTTCCGAACACTTTTCAGGTAGAGAAGAGAGTATTGATGATATGAAACAGAGACCAGACTCTTCAGATTCAGAAGATGAAAGAGAACCAACTGTAAATGAAAAAGATATATCTCCAGTTGTTGAGTCAATTGACTTCAACATTGAGGATGATATAGAGAAAAAAGAAGGGTTTGAATTCATTCAAACAATTGAGGAATCAAAGTTTGTCAAAGAAAAATCAGTTAACTCTGTAAGTGTTCAACAAAAACAAACAGGTTTTGAATTTATTAAAAAAACTGAGGAATCAAAGTTTATCAAAGCAGAATCAGTAAAGTCTGTTGCAGATTCATCTTCTGATGAAGAATATGAAATAGTTAATAAAAAAGATATTATAGAAGCAGTACAAAGTACAAATACAACTGTTCAACAACAGAAGGCTCAAATTAACATTCAGTCTGCAAGTTCTTCAGATACAGAATCAGAATCAGACCATGAAAAATCCAGACATTCCTCAGCAGATCATTCAGAAACAAGTGACAACAAAGACACAGTTGAATTCCAAGATGAAGCTCCTCTTTTTCCAGATACAAGGACTACAACTGATACTGAGTCCATAGGATCCAGACCTACATCTTCTGATTTTACAGAAATTTACAGAAAACAAGAATTCGACCCATCAATCAAGAAGAATGCAATTGTGCCTCAAGATTCCCCTGTAATTTTACGGTCACAAAAAATATCTGCAGATAAGGCTCTTAAACCTGCGCCCTCCTTTTCAAGGCCATCTTCATCAGACTATTCAGATATTGAACATCATCCCGAAATAAGTCAAGATAAGACCAATGCATCTGTAAAGAACAAAATATCAATTTTCAATCAGGAACCTTCAAATGTTGATTCAGGAACTTCCAGGCCATCTTCTTCAGATTTTTCTGAGGCTGTTGACAAAAAGACAGTTCTTGAGTCTGACACTGAAGGAAACTCAGAAATAGCTGAAGACCTAGTAATCATCAAATCAGTCAAAGATAAAATCTCAAAATTTAATCTTGAACCTGCAGTTTCAAAAGATACAGATGAGTTCACCATCAACAAAGAGGTAGAAAAACCTACTGAATCGGTGAGAGACAGGATTTCAAAATTTAACTTAGAATCTACAATGTCATCAGAAACTGAGACAGAGATTGAACAGAATAACTCAGGACCTTCATCTTCTGATTTCTCAGAAATATATGACAAGCAGCCTATAAATGAACCAATAAAGGAAATTTATGCCAGGAAAACAATGATTGAACCTGTGAAAGAAGAAATCCAAAAAGAAGAAGAACTTATTAAACCTGTTGAGTCAATAAAACAAAAAATAACTAAATTTAATTTAGAATCCACAATGTCTTCTGAAACAGAACCAGAAATTGATCACAAGATTTCAAGACCATCTTCATCAGATTACTCTGAAACCTATGAGAAAAAAATTATAATTGAGCCTGTGAAAGAAGGCAACCATGAAAAGGAAGAGCTAATCAAACCTGTTGAATCAATTCAAGAAAAAATATCAAAGTTTAATTTACAATTAACAATGTCATCAGAGACAGAACCAGAAATAGAACACAAAAACTCAATACCTTCTTCTTCTGACTTCTCTGAAATGATTATGGAAAAGGAAGAGATTGTTGCATCAGTGAAAGACAAAATTTCAAAATTTAATCTAGAGTCTACAGTATCTTCTGAAATGGAACCAGACATCGAAGATAAGCATTCAAGACCTTCTTCTTCAGATTACTCTGACATTATAGAAAAGAAAGCAGTATTTGAATCCAAAGTTAATAGTATCAACAATGATGGAAGACAGACAGATTTGTTCGTTTCCACAGATAAAACCACAAAATTAAATTTTGAATCAGCTACATCATCAGATACAGAACCAGAGTCAGATCACCGTTCATCAAGACCAGTTTCTTCTGATGTATCTGAAATGTTTGACAGGAAAACTTTAATCCAGATGAAAACGGAAGAAACCAATGAAGATAATGAAAAAAATGAGCTTACTAAATCTGTGAAAGATAAAATATCAAAATTCAATTTAGAATCTACATTGTCTTCAGAAACAGAACCAGAAATGGAACAAAGGCATTCCAGACCATCTTCTTCAGACTACTCTGACATTAATGAAAAGAAAGCAGTATTTGAATCTAAAAAGGAAACCAAAAACAAATTTGAAAAACAAACAGATATTGTTGTGTCTGAAACAAAGAAAACAACCAAATTCAACCTAGAATCATCAACTTCATCAGACACAGAACCAGAACAGGAGCAAGAACAAGATAACAGAAGATCAAGACGATCTTCTTCAGATTATTCAGAAATAAGCGACAAGAAACAAATAATAGATAATAAAAATGAAGACATCTCTGAAGCAACAGAGCATACAGATACCATAGTTGGAGTATCTGTAAAAGAAAAAATATCTGAATTGAAATTAAGGTCTGGAAATTCAACAGACTCAGAACCAGAACCTTATCGCAAACCATCAAGGCCATCTTCATCAGATTATTCCGAAATATGTGACAGGAAACCAGAATTGGAGATTAACAAGAAAGAAATTTCAGAAGCTGTGAAAGAAAAAATATCAGAATTAAAATTAGAGTCTGAAACCTCAACAGATACAGAACCAAAACAATCTAGACCAACCTCATCAGATTATTCTGATATATATGACAAAGAAAAAATTATTGAGTCACAAATCGAAGTGAAGAAGGAAATAGTCTCGGACCCAAAAAAACAGGAATTGGTAGAAAAAATAATGGTAAATGAAGAAAAGATCAAATTTGAGCCAGGAATTCTACAGGTCACAATTTACAAGGCTTTGGATTTGGTCAATCAGGATATGCTTGGAAAATCTGATCCTTATGTCAAACTTAAATTTAGAGGACAAGAATTTCGATCAAAAACTATAAACAACTCCTTAGCTCCGGAATGGAATTTTTCAACTGATCTCTTAATATCAGAAGTTCATGATAGTAATATCATAATTGAGGTCTATGATGAAGACTATGGCCAAGACAACTTTGAAGGATCGCTCTCTTTATCCCTCAGCGATGCAATGAACAACTCAAAAGAAGAAGGAGATTGGTACAATCTGATTAACTGCAAGCAGGGCAAAATCTTTGTTGCAACCATCTACACAGCGATGTCATCTTCACAAGGGTCCTTAAAAGCTTTTGCAACGCCGGATATTGAAATTTCAAGACCAAGAGCATATAGCACCAGCTCTTCCTCCTCTGAGGAAGGATTAACAAAAGACCAAACAAATGTTATGCAGCAAAGCTCCACAGACTCGTCAATTTCAAATAAAAAAGAGAAGTCAAATGATGAAATTCAGCGTCAGGATGCAATTGATATCGAAGACAAACTGATTGAAAGCAAAAAGATTCCATTGAAAGCCCAATCATCAAGTGATTATTCAGACACAGACGGAGAACAAAAGAGAAGAGAAAGCTCCTCTGATTATGACTCCGTATCAAACAGAGGCAAAAAGAGGCCAGACTCTTTTATTTCTGACACCTCTTCTGACTATGATTCTCTTTCCAATGTGGGATCAAGAAGGCCTCAGTCATTCATTTTAGATGACGAATATGACATCATTACTGAAGAAGAAGCAGCTGAAAGTGAAAAACATTCGAAGATAGAAACCTCAACTAAATATGAAAACGACACCAGCTCCTCCTCTGAGTCAGAAGGACCAGATGTAAAGGAAGCTGGAAAACCTGTTGAAGTCATTCCACCTCCTGATGTCCAAAAAAAGTCCTCCATTGAGGACAAGGAGCATGATGGTGAATTTAATGGCATTTCTGTTCCCCAAACCCTTGAAATTCCTTACCCAACCCATTCTTCCGTGGCCAGTAGCTCTCCTATCCTAAGCTCTGACCTGCATGCTGAGCAATCTTCTATCAGTGTAGAAGTAGAAAAATCTACTGTCATCAATTCTAATACTCTCGAAGAAATTGATCCATTGGTTAGGGATTTTGAAAATATTTCACACTCTAACAACTTTACTAAAAATATTGATGCAAAAACAGAAAAAAGGAATATTCTCGAGGAGCCCAGAGTGGCTTCCTCAGTGTCCTTTCAGAGCACATCTAGACGTAGTAGCTCATCCTGTAGCTCACTAGATCAAGCCCAAAGAGATGGGAGCTCCGAGTCGGAAAGATCCCAAGGTATCAAAAGATTATGAGAATGAGCAATAGTTATAATTTCAAATATGTTCTCAAAGAGGGAATGAGGATGAGCTCTATGAGGGGCTACTTTCATATAAAAGATGACAATTATATAAAAGTGTTTATAGATGTCCCAAATTAATTTTTGAACATTACCCAACCATACCTTTATTCTCCAACACAAGCAATACTCCCTTCATTAAACCGAACTTTTTTGTGAGCTCATTTTCATAGGAATGAACTACTTTAGCACTTTTGCTTCTTTTGATATTCTCTACCATATCTTCATAGCAGTTAAATTATGCTGAAGATTTTATTTTCAATGCTTGATTTCGCACATTGATTTCGCATTGAGTTCTACGTTCTAGAGCTTGTTACCAGAAATGAATGTTAGATAAGGACAATACATACATTCAACGAAAAACATACAGTGTATACTATGACATATTACAAGAAAACATAGGGCAGATAAATGCCTTGAAACTATTGCATGAAAACTAAAAATGAAAAATACCCTTTTTATAAGATTTTTGTGTTTTAGGTTATTAATAGAATATATTACATCAGAGAACTAAAAATTTGTAGAATAATATTGTTTCTTCCCTCTTTGAATCTTTTCTTGCAGCCTACAGTTTCCATTTCCTAGATGTTGCATGCTCTTATAGTCAAATATCTATAATAATACAATTAACTAATCAAATTTATTTTCTTCAAATGCTTGCATTAGATCTGGGACCAATTGATTCTGAAGAAAATTCTATTCCCACTAAACCTTTAAACCCCGAAAGCGTCAAATTGCCTGAAGGTGAGGATGATATCTCACCTTCATTTGAAAAAGTTAGTGTAAAAAACATGCAAGATATATTTGAGGGAATCTCAAAAAGCTCAGTATCCACAAAAGCAATGCTGAAACCAGAATCATCAGTTGAGCAGTCAAGTGATTCGCACACAACGGTCAGACAAATCACAAAGCATCAAGATTCAGCAGCAGAGGATTCTTCAGACTGTGAAATTTCAAGTTTGCATGAAAGACAGAAATCAATGACATCTAGCTCAGAAAGTGAAGTTTGCAATGTGTTGAAAAGATCTGGCACCGATTCATCAGACTATGAAATACACTCAACGATATACTTACAGAAAGGAAATGATTCATTTTCACCAGAAAAGCCAACAGATGATCAAACAAATGCTATGTTGCTATACACAGAAGATATGGAAAAGCCAGAATTGTCACCTAAAGAAAAGGCAACTTTTGAGGCATTTGTCAAACCATCAATGGATGAAAGTGAGGATCTAGTAGAATCTTTTGAGCATAAACCAATGCCTTTGAAAAAACAACTCCAAAAAATAAATTCTACTGATCTTCTTCATAGACAAATAAAAGAGGACATGTATGAGCAGGTAATGTCTCAAGAAGATGATTCAGTCATGTCAGAATCAACCATTGAAAACAATATATTCCAGCAAAACTCAGAGTTTGCAGATTCCATGAATAAAATGGAAGAGAAATTTCTTGACTCTGCGATTTCCCTTGGAAGGACTCCAAGTTCCAATGATGCCTTGGAATATGACTCACTTGCTGACTATGATGTACCACTGCCATTGAAGACAGATTCAGATTCTAGTATTTCTGTCCAACAAGCTGTTGAAAATGAGATTGAGGAACCTGAATGGGAGCTGGTAGAAGCTGAAGAAGCAGAGAAAAGGAGAAAAGAAAGCAATGAACAAATGAGTAAAAGATCCATGACACCTGAACAAGCTTTAGAAGTTGCCACAGAAATTGTGCAGAATGTACAAACTGAGGCTATTAAGAAATATGAAGAGCTTATTAAAACAAATCAACTACCAAAACCTCAGCCAGATTCCAAGTTTACACCAGAAACTAAAGAAAAGGTCCAAGAATATCTGAAGGAGCTTGAAGAAAGTGAACAATATGATGTTGTTGCGGCTGAGCTTATCAACAAAGTTGTATCTAAAAAGGAAGAAAGGCTTAAACATTTAAAACACCAGGACATTAGTGTAGACATTACAGATGATGATGAACACAAAAGTGAAAGTATGTTGAATGATATGAGAAATGAATTAAGAAGAAATTCAATATCAGTTACAGATGAGGATTTGACAACGGAGTTGACTCATGAGCTTCTTCAGGAAAAGAACATTGAAGAAATGAAGAAACATCTTGAGGACAGCCAAGTCAAGTTTGAACATATATCAACTATTTCTAGTGATTATAGATTTCAAACTTCCTTTCGAAGCCACTATGTCAGGGCCAATGAAGATAGGGTGATAACACCAGAGAGCACAATAGCTAAAAACCAAGAGAGTGAAGATATTTGGGCTGAAGAATCAAAAGTTATATTCAGAAGAGATTTGAAAACCATGAAGGATAAGAAGTCCGATAATGATTCAAACTCTTCTGGTTCCAAACAAAACCTAAGAAATATCTGTGACAGGAGGTCAGGGACTGACCAGGAGGGTTACAGTTCAGCAGGCGAAACATATTTCAGTACAGTGGAACACCTGACTTCTGGAACTGCTTCTGGACAAAGTCGACCTACCTCTAGTGATATGGATGCAATGCTATCTGCTGTTTCTGAGAGATCAACAACGACCACAGAACATACAGAATTTTTGACAGCACAGGATCATTCTTCATTACATGAAAACTCCTCTGCAGACACATCACACTACTATACAGCTGGGTCTTCACTTAGCTCACATGCATCAGTCAAGTCATCAGAGAGTTCTGGTCATCTTGGAAGTATTGAGATTTCAGAATGCTCTGAGACTTTGGTGGAGTCATCACTTGAATATGAGCCTAGGATTGATGATGGTTCAGAAACTCCAGCAGGAATAAAACAGTTAGATGAAGTAAGTGTTGAAGAGTTTGAGGTTGTTGGAAGTACATCCCATAAAATGTACTCTTTAGAAAGCAGTTCATCAACTGAACAGTCACGACATTCTGTTGAATATATTACTGCAAGGAGAAATACTCACATGAGAAATTCTTCAAGTTCCTCCATTCAGACTTTTGATATCAGCCCACAGGAAATGCAATGCTTAGCAGAGGATGATGTTGACGGATGTTGCTTCAGCACAGAAAAGGATGAGGATTTAGAAGAAAAAGAAAGCTTATTACCAGATCATAGATTTCCAATACCAGATGTTTTAGCATCAAGATTTTCCGAATCAAGGGAAACATTGAGCTCTAGTGTTTTAACTTTGTCTAGTGTATCTGAAGCCACAATTATAGGACAAGATCATGGGGCCTTGACAGCATCACAGCTTTCGCTCAATCCTTTCATGGATCCAATTCAAAAGACAACTGACCTATTAACTGGCTCTATAACAACACTCACATCCGGTACAAATTCATCATGGTCTACACATGTTATTCCCCCAATCCCCCCAAAAGAAAACTCTGAAACAACCTATGCACTAGAAAACTTGTTAGAAGATGAACTTGATGAACAGGACCAGCTTTTTCCCATGCCACGGATGCGAAGCATTGAGGGGACGCATTCCGTGCAAGTACCCTTCCCTCAACAAATGTCAGTTGACTTTGGGTCGGAATACGATTCCCGACCAAACTCAGAACTGAAGGATGTGGAATCAAGGCCACTCTCAACAGACAGAATGAGTAGAACATCATCAAGTGAAGCACTACATGGCATGATGGACAAAAGATCATGTTCAATTGATGAAACAGTTTCTGATTGCCTGAGAGTAAATGAGCCATTTATCAGACCAAAGTCTCCCATGCCACAAAATAGCATTGGATCAGACACAAGCCGACACTCATCAAACTCAAATGACCAAAAACTAAGGATTTCATTCTCTGCCCCCATTAGAGCAGTGTCTCCAGTTCCAGTTCCACCAAGGCAATGTTTGCAATCCACAGAATCCTTTGAAACAGAAATTGCTTTTTCAAAACACTTTACTCAAGTATTTGACGATATTGAATTTGAAAGCAATGAGATAAATAAAACAAATGATACCAAAACCTACAGCACAGTTTCTGAAAATCTTGACCTTACACCAGAGTCACAGTTGACCTCAGATTCAATTGAAACATCCCAAGGAGAAGAATATATAATTCATCCAGAAAATAAGCTTGCCTCTCCTAAACCAAATTTCGACCTTGAGGACCAAGATGATCTACTAGTTGGATCTCCCCCTATGGTAAGCAGGCCACTTGGTGTAAAATACTGGCCCCCAGTAGACAACCTTGATCAAGATTTAGATGCTTTGGGACCCATGGATAAAAGAAGCATTACTAGGTCAGAATCTGATGATAACAGTGAAAGCAGGCTCGACATAGACAATGATATGATTGAAAAAGAGGTTGAAGATGGAAAAAGATGGTTGGAGAGCCAATTTGATGGAACCCAACAAGATGAATATGGACAATTTGGATATGGTCAACCTCTTGATCAAATTCTAGAAGAAGAGGAAGATAGGTATTCACATTCTAGTGAAGATGTAAAAGAACTACAAAGGTTTAAAGAATCCCTGAGTTCTACACCGGATTTTGACCAAATTATAAATAAGAGGCACCAAGTACCCAGATCTGGCGATCAAGATGATATATCTATGGGAAGCTTGACAGAGTTTGAACGACTTGAAAGAGAAGTTGGTTTGGAATCTGTGTCTGGTAGTGGAAGCCATGGCTCTTTAGGATCAAATGATTCCCTTGAAGTTTATAGTAATGGAAATTCAAATGAAAAAATTGAGAAAAACGGAAGTGTGAAAACAAATTTGGCAGTAAAGATATTAAATCAATCCAAATCCGGTACTGGTGATGATGTATCTGTTAGTTCATATAACTCTGTAAGATCCTTTGAGATGATGGAGGCAGCTTGCAAAGAAGCAGAACAAATTGAAATTAAAGCAAAGCAGCAAGAAGAGGTTCTTTCAGAAATAGAGGAAGGGCATGAAAGTCAAGATTCTGAGTCTGCAGAAACTATTTCTGAATGTGACGAGGAGAAGTCAGAAAAAGACTATGAGGATAGACTTTTTGAAATAGACTCAATAATAAAACAAGCTCAGGCAAATGTAGAAAAATTTGATAAGGATAAAAAACCTGCAGATGAAATATCTTTAAGGGACATTATGGGAAGACCAGATTCAAGAACCGAGAGTATCACTAGTAATGATAGCCTTGACTGTGCAAAGTTGCCAGACCTTCCAAAAGAAGAGACACATCTTAGGAGACAGTCAAGTATGCCAACAAGTTTACCAACAAGAATACAATTTGGTCAGGCATCAAGAACAACTAGTGCAACAAGTCTGCAGTCCATGACCTCTGTTACTTCTATTGCCAGTGTTAGTACCTTAACCCAGTTTGACGCAGACTCAATCCGAGAACGTGAAATGGATCTTGATGATCTAGATGAAGCTGCAGATCTTATGCAAGCCTCAGTAGATAGTTTAGAACAGAGAGGCAAATCACCAGAGAATACAATGATAACATCAACAGACTCCCTGGAAGGGACTCAGAAAAAGCAAGATAACATGACCATATCTACTGATTCAATAGAAAATAGCAGTAACAATGAAAAAAAGGACATGATGACTGTTTCTCTTGACAGTCTAGATGGAATTGTTAATAAAGATGGAACAATGGAAAGAAAAAGTGATCTACTCCATGACTGTGATGGAGCAACCTCCATCCTGATAACAAGCACAGATAGTTTGGAATCAAGTAGCACAAACACAAGAGCAACAGCATCAATGCTGTCATCAATGACATCCCAGGGCTCAGAAACACTTGTAGCTGATGATGAGTTTGAACATGATGATGAAGATTCAAGATCTGTAAGGAAATTTCTAATTGATCAAGGAAACCTTCAGCTTGATGACTCGGACGACAGCGCTACATATTCATATTCTAGTCCTCAAATGCAACACAAAGTTTTTCATAAAGATCTGAGTGATGTTACAGTAACCAAATTTCAAATCAAAGATGGTCGCTTTGGTTCCCTAGAAAATTTTGGATCTTCAGAAGAAATATTGGAGACAGAAGAGGTTGATGAGAAAGGAAACATTATTGTCAAAAAGGTTATCCAGAAAAGAATTTTCCAAGAGCCAAGAAAGATGAGAGTTACAGATAGAAAACAAGAAGGCTACCTCAGTGACTTATCTGAAAAGCGAGATGATTCTTGTGAAGAAACTATTGAAGAAATTGATGAATTTGGAAAACGAAGAAAATATGTAGTCAAAAGAACAATAGAACAGCCCAAGCCTGAAACACTAGGAATTATTCATGAGAGACGTCAACAGAAAGGTCTTTCCCCAATCGGAGAAATATTCAAAAGTGTTACTGACACACCACAACCACAACAATCAAAATTAGAAGCCAAGAGAAAACAACCAATTCACCACACAGAAAGAATAACAAAATCTTTCGATGCTCCACCCTCTACACCAAGCCCCCCAGCATCCCCTCCATCCTCATCATTTCGTTCTCAAATACCAATAAGAAAGCACTAACTAAGGCAATTTGACGCTTAACTTTCCTACTAACAAATCCTCCACTTGGCGCAAAGTACAGGTAGTCAACTATAGTTGTATCACACTGCTGTTGTAATTTTTGTGTTTCATGGCTTATTTTCACCACATTTAATTTATTTTGGGCTTGCTTTTTTATGCTTCAGGTATTACAGTTGTGAAAATGCTTCGAATATTCACCTAAATAGGGATTTTCAGCATAAACTATAGATAGAATAAGAACTGCTTTAAAATAGACCTAGAGCACTTGAAAATAATCAGAATTCTTTAAAAAATCCAAGAAGATAAAATATTTTTTTATATTATTTACTTTATCATTTTTTGTATTGACCATTTGTAAATAAGTTCTGAATGTTTTGGGGTTATTCATTTTTTATAAGGTTTCAACCAATTTTAATAATTTTAAACAATTTGTTTGTACTATTTTTTATTTTATTTGAATGAGAAAAACCAATGTTAGTTAAATATATCCCTTAAAAAATATTGCATGAAAATAATTTACCATGTAAACTCCCTGGAAGTTTTTTTATACAGCTTGTATTACAGGTTACAAGTAAATGTCCCTAGTGCAGACTTCACATCATTGACACCCCGCGTCAAAGGTCATTAGAATACCCATTCCTTGCATGCATTTTTTTATTCCATTTCATTTTAGTCATTCTTGTAGCCTTTCATATTTTAGGACTACTATATATGTTTAGTTCATCTACATCAAACTTATCATTTGAACAAACCCAGTGCTTCCATGGTATTCAGACAATAACAATTTCTTTAGTAAGGTGCTGGCAAAAATGATGTTCATAGGGAAACCTTAGGGAAACCTCGGCTGACCACCCCCTCCCCCTGTTTGGCAAATGTCCCAAGTTTTTTAGTTTTTTTTGTGAAGGCTTCCATTAGATGGTTATGTTTCTTACCCACTTAATTATATGTATAAAGTGGTATGAAGTTTCATTGCTAAGGAATGGACACAGAAAAAGAGATATTTAAAACTGGACATTTTTGATTTGGCAGCACTTTAAAAACAAAAGGGAAAAAACTTAATTAACATATAGAATTCAGTTATTAATGCAATCTATAGTACCGGTGAAAACATATTTGGTCAGCAGCCAAGCAGATATTAAAATACATTAGAAGCAAAAACTGTGGTTGCACTGAAAAAGACACACTTTTTACAAACTCCTTTACTTTACAGATTTTTTTACATACTAGAATTGGAAATCTAGGTTTTTTAATTTGTAAATTATTAATTGATTTTGATAAAAAGGTAAAATATTATGTATGTTTAATTCAAACAGCAGTGTGATATAACATTTTTGCTGGAACTTTGCAGAGGAATCTCATTACAACTGTATAAAATATGTCTAGATTTTTCTACTAAGGCTGCAAGATCATTTCTGAGACATTTTATGTGTTTCATTAACAATGTTTTGTAGAAGTCCCAGAAAACTTCCATCGAGGTTTTTGGATTCTAGTCGCTGCATGTGTGCTACTTGTTGCTCTTTCCAAAAAAATCACGCAGGACATGGCAAATGAATAGCACTGGTTTTGTTTTGCTTTCACTCGCTCTCTTCTGCAAGCAT
>Ga0307391_10000015_pt1 | contig 12672 bp, 1 predicted proteins | sample SouOceMePS1034R2_FD_203298 | JGI IMG/M metagenome (GOLD analysis project Ga0307391, IMG submission 203298) | Metatranscriptome of marine eukaryotic phytoplankton communities from South Atlantic Ocean - PS103-4.R2 (Eukaryote Community... | ecosystem: Environmental > Aquatic > Marine > Oceanic... | reverse complement strand
TACCGAGAGGCTCTTGTTGCATGGGGAGAATGTGTTCCTTTCTTGTATCTCTCACATGAGAAAGAGGAATTTCTTCAAGATTTAATTAAGGAATGTTTCTCGAGACCAGGTAGTTTGCAACACTTTGGATCGTTTGAAACTCTATCTTCATTTCCAGACACAGATGAATCACAGTTGTATAAACTGGACATTCTCTGTCGCCGCCTCTGTGTTACAGATATGCTAGATGATTTAGTGTCTTCTCCACTTTGTTTCAACCCTGAACCCATTGGCCTGCAGATAGAAAAGGAAAAGAGCTCGGAGTGTGCACTCGAACCTAGGGCTGCAAGTTCACTCATTAGTGTGCTATATTCGTCATCGATCAAGGCGAGTGGAGTATGTCTTCGATTTTTAAGACGTCTAAATATAGCTTTGTGCCATCGTTGTAACGTCAGGAGTATATTATGGGATGGACTGTACGCATGTGCACAAGTTGACACTGATGAAATGACTTCTTTCCCTACCTCAGCAACAGGTGCTGAAACAATCAGAGTGAGCTCTAACTCTTCCTCGTCTCTTCAGTTTGATTCAACAAGATGTTCTGATTCAATTGCGATATTATCGAATCACTCCGATACTGCAAATGGAGCCTCTGTCCACCAACGAGCTTCAAAGGTTTGGGGTACCGTCATTTCTTCTACCTTTTTCAATCCAAAAAGTGGTGTGCATCGATGGTCAATTCGTTTGGATCGTTGTGAGCGTGGTCACGTCTTTGTCGGTGTGTCAACAGCTCAGGCGAGCATGAGAACATATGTTGGAGGGGACAAATATGGATGGGGCGTGATTGGGACTCAGGCGTTATGGCATGATAGACGTAAAATTCGGGGAGATTTCGGAGCAGCTTTTAGAACTGGCTCCGTTATCGTTGTAACTCTCGATTCCAATGCGGGGACTCTTAGCTTTGGCATTTGGAAGGAGACAAACCCTTCTTCAAGTTCTTTCTCGCTCGACCCAATGTTTCCAGCATCACCTCGGAGAGCAGCTGTCTGCGGAGGGACACTGGAGGACTGGGGTGTGGCTTTTGAGGGACTACCGCTTGATGCTAAGTTGTACCCAGCTGTTGGATTGTACCAGCGTGATGATCGTGTGACCCTTCTTTCAGTTGAAAGCGGTAGTCAGAGCGGAATCAACAATGTAGCAATGGATGATGAGCTTTTTACTGCTGGTATGGGATATTTCCCTAAATTATATTCTCCGGTGAAACAAGGGGACGAAGACTTGAATAGTCAGATATCGAAAATCAGGGATCACAATTCCGCTCTCTCTTGGGACTCTTTCCAATATGTGGATCATACTCTTAAGAACACAATTGAGAGCATTGAATCAACACATCCAAGTGAACTGGATTTATCACTTCATACCATCCTCCCGAGCATAGCTGCAGCAATTTGCTTGTTACCAGCATCACTTCCTGTGCTATCGGCGCGATTTGCAATTCATTTACTTCCAAGGGTAACAAAGTGTATTAAGGCTTTGGATGGTTTGGTTCAAAGTAAAGAAAAGCTTTACCCTGGGACACTCAGAGAAGGAAAGTGGGTCATCAGAGCAACTGGCACATGTGGCCATTCTAGATCTAATGAGTTTGAAGAATATGTAGTTAACTTCACAAATAAGACAGGAAAGAATGGGGAGACTGTGGGCTTTCTTGGGAATGGTGTTGGTACAACCGGTAAATCAAAGAATGGATTAGTCTCTATCGCTGGAACTGTCATCGGATCTTCGATTAAATTTGTAGAGGATTGGACAGACAGCGTTGAAGAGAGAGCAACAGAAGAAGCATCTTCGTCCTGTGTTATTTCCGCAAGGCTGAGTTTAGATCGATACAAATTTGAAGGAACTTACCGGAATGTTCAGTACGGGTCGAGTGGCCTCATTGCTGCGTTGTGCATTTCAGAGGGAGAATCACATAGGTCCGATACAGTTAGGACAAGCAACCTCGCTCTCAGGTGTCAGTCCCTCCTTCGAATAGCGCATGGTCATCTAGCTACTATAATCGGAAATGATACGGCAGGAGATCAGACTTTGCGTTGTAGAAAAGCGGAGGACATTGAAGGAAAATCTTTGTTACAGTCATTTTTGTCTTCTGGTTTACTGCGGTCAGGTCCAAGAGACGGGAATTTAGAGAACGCAACAAAGGCTCTTGGTTCTTTGAAAGAAATGTATGAGGAAGGGAATCATATTTCCAGCTTGTTGCAGAAGACGGAATTTATTGAAGAGAAATACCCGATGTTAACACCAGGACTGCTTGTGGATGAGGTCGCAGAAAAAGACAAGATTCTAGCCGGCAGAAATGGAGGATATGGTTCACTATACCCACTTTGTCCAGATGTATACAATGAAGCTAGAGTCGGACTGATTACATCTCTTTTGCACCATTGTCTTTTGGAAAAAGAGCTTGTATCAGAGTCAAGTAAAGACTTGGATGAAATCTGGAGGGCAGCTTTGAAGATTTTAGAAGACCAAGCACGAGAAGCATTATCCAGTAACAACGTAGAATCTTTAAGCATGAAGGAAAGATGCATCCATAGATGTCGTGAAATAATTGCCGCATCAAAATTTCTTATTTCAGTTGAAGCAAACAATGATGTACCACATTCAATATCAGGTGTAATTCGGTGCGCAACACAGTTCTATTGTCAGTTAGAACTGAAAATCACATTTCCTTCATCCGAGAAGAGTTCAATGCATCAGCACGTCGTGCGTGTCTGAGAATTATCGCACTAGATACCTTTACGGACCTCCTCCCTACGAACAATACTTTATCGAACAATGCAATTGAATGTACTTCTCTCGCGATGCCACGATTCTTAGGTCGTGATTGGAGTAGCGAAGTGGCTTTATTATCTTCAACCGATGAAAATGACGGAATTGGCATCGGAAAGCACTATCTCTCAAGCATACCAGGCGCAGGATATGTACTTAGAAAAAGAATTCAAAAGGACGTGCAAAGCCTAGTTCAAAACCTTGGAGATATGATGAATTGTTCAACTTTTACCGAGTCATCAGCAGAGCAGAAATCCGCATTGCTGACAGTCCTACCCATATTTGCATCTTCAGTGAGACCTGAAGATATCGATTCGTTGCTGCTGGGTAGTCCGTTCCTCAATACTCTTTCAGCAATTTTAACTCAACATAGATCCACTTTAGGAAGAGTGGATTCCGAACCTGATACATCAGAAGCAAGTAAATCACAGTCGATTTCAAAGATGAGAGATATCGCAAATCGAGATTTATCACTGATGGTCTTACGTGTTGCCCTAGCCACTCTTCATGTAATTACATATCAAGTGGCACTTTGGACACACAGTTTGAAGGCTGCAGGAGACTCTCGTTATGGAAGAATGTCTTTGGCCCTGAGGTATTGTGTGAAGTTATTGGTTGACGAATTGGCAGATGTAGTCCCTTTTCTAGAAGCAAACCTTAAGAAAGATATGGATAATTACTTGCAACACGAGGACGATAAATTTTACAAGAAATGGTTGAAGGTGACATTTCCAAAAGCTTATGATCATCTCATTAAAACAAAGACAGAAAAGAAGAACGGACCCACGGGTATATCGCAAATCATTGAAAGAGGAACTTTTGTAGCTACTCCAGCCTCGGCAACAAGCACTTCCAAATCCGGGGGCAAGGCTTCATCGGTTGGTGGAAATTCGGTGACAGGTTCAAATGATGAGAATCACGCAATTTCTTGGGACATTGCATGTAGTCAGCACCTATCTCGTTGTCTTGATATATTGAATTGTGTTGTCAGGTCCGATGAAGCTGTTTCAGCAATTTTGGAAGAGGGTCGTTGCATTGATGAACTCTTTAATGTATTAGGGATTTCATTCCAGAAAGAAAAAGATGAAAAAATCATTAAAACTCAGGTAATCCACGAGCGATCGAGGATTCCTGCTAGATATCGGGCTCGCATCATTCGTTTCCTAACGGTTATGTTGTCAACTTCACAACCAAGTGATCACATCATCAGAAGTCTTCTCATATTAATTGGGAAAGCTAGTTGTCAACAGGCTATCTCACTGAATGGAGATGAGGCATTGGTTGCAAGTGAAGCAATTTCCGGTATCCGAATATTGTACTCACTGTCTTCTCATGAATGGAGAGAATGTGTAGAGAGAGTTTTGATAAGTAATGCCCCAAACAAAGAGACAATGTCATCGACAAGTGATCTCACAATAGGGGTTCTTGCATTTTTTGCAGGAATACCTCGTGCTTTAAGATCCGGGTGCCTTGTACTTCTGAAGCCTGGTGCAGCGGCACCACTATCTCCTGATGCTCAGTCGACCCCAAATAGCAAATCTCACGGAAGTTCATCTGGTTCATCAAATGCGTCAGGTATTACATCACATCATGTCGTTGGCAACGGAACGGAAGGAATTGTTGCTGGCTTATGTCGACTAGATGCAGGTGCTGGTGTGGTTAGCAGTATTGACATGAAAAGTGGTATGTGTGAGGTTATTCTCATCGAGCGTGAATGGGATAAGAATCTTTCGCGCAGCTATCAAGGATCGAAAGGCGGCCTAACAGTAAGAGCGCTTCGCTCACCGCTTTCAGAAGTCGCTCAGGCTGAGCAGATTTCTCTACTTATCGATTCCTCATTCCCTGTCATTGGATTTATTAAAAATGCGTTGTCATTTGGATTGGATCTATTTTTGAATCCTCTAGTTATCCCAACCTCTGAAACTTTAGAGCAACAAAAGATTGTTTCAGTCCATGCTTCCGTATTGGCTCTCCGTGCATCAATCGTACTTCTTTCAGATGAGAGGTTTATTCCTCAACTCCTTGAACGCAGTGATTATAAAGACATATTTCCTGCACTGTTATGTCTAGCCGGAAAGGAGAAGAATTTCCCATCGAAAGCAATGGAGTCTATTAAGTCAGAGTCACTAGCTTCCTTACCTATGCACGAAGGTAAGTATGTTCACTTGTTGCGCATGCTCGCGGAATTACGAGCTAGGAAGACAGTTCTTGAGTCAACATCTGAGAACATTTGGAATAAAAGAAATGAGGATCTTTGCATGTTTAGGAAAAGGCAGATATCAGAGAGTAATAAAGACCAAAACTTGACTACAGAAAGATCTGATTCAGGAGTTTCGGATACATCAGATGACCTTGGTGGGTCTTCAAGCATTAGAGAAGAGGGGGTTCCCAATAGTTCGGGGAATGATGTCACATCTAGTAGACGTATTATATCCCAATCTTCTATTGCCACAAATGGTACAGACGACGAAGATGAAAGTGAAGCAGCAGCGACTGCTGCTGCGCATCTTCGCGAAGCTGCAATTGCACAAATGGCCGAGCTTGGCCTTCCTCGATCATGGTCTGAATTGGCTCTGCGGCGTACAGGTGGAACCAACATTGAAGCTGCAGTTCATTTCTGTCTTGAAAGAGGAGGCGAAATGGAACGTCTCTTAGCGGAAGAGCGGGAGCGTGAACGTATGATGCAACGTCAGTCGTCTGGTGGATCTCGTCGTCGTGGGAATCGAAATGATAGTGGTTCATCAAACCATCTGATTCGTCAACTTCTTGAAATGGGATTCCCAAGTCGCTGGTGTACAGAGGCTCTTGCTGCAACCCGAAACAATGTAGATGAGGCTTTAACCTGGATTTTAACTAATGGAGAACGTCTAAGTGCAGAAGATGAAGGAATGGAAGACGAAGACGAGGAGGCAGACGAGGATTTTGATGAGGACGAAGACGACGATGATGAGGACGACGACGATGAAGAAGGAGTCGATTCTATGGGGGAAGTGCAATCTACATCTCAAGATCTCACCAGTGACGAATCAAATCAGGTCAGGTCGAACTTAGCAGCAGAAACAGATGCACCTAAAGAGACCACAGTTGAAGGGAATGTTGGTGTCAATAAAGAGAATGAGATCATAGGATGGCGTGGTTCGGTGACACCAATCCGTTTCATTTCTGGTCGGTCGGTAATTAATCCAGAAAATCTTTCTATCTCTGGACTTCCCAGCGGTGGTTTTTCGTCTGTCGGTACCAAAGGTGTCATGTTAACTTCTGGTAAGTGGTATTATGAAGCAATCTTGGAGACTGCAGGCTGCCTTCAAATAGGGTGGGCAGATGGTAGCTTTTCCGGTCATTGTCACGCTGAAAGGGGGGACGGCTGTGGAGATGGGCCGAGTTCATGGGCTTATGATGGATGGCGTAGATATCGTTGGCATGCAAGCGCAACCGAGTGGGGTTGTAGGTGGAAAGAAGGTGATGTCATAGGCTGTTTTGTAGACATGGACGAGAAAGTTGTTTCTTTTACCTTGAATGGAAAAGGTGAAGAAGTGGGGATGGGATTGGCCTTTTCAAGTCAAGGATTCCGTCCATGTGGTGGTGTTTATGCCTGTGTGAGCTTCAATCGAAAAGAAAAGTTGCGACTTATCCTAGGTGGAGAAGGAAACGAATCTTTCAAATACAGTCCTCCGAAAGGTTTTCGTGGTGTCGGAGAAGCTATCTTGGAATCAGTGACAGAGAGGGAAATCCTCTTGAGAAAGGAGAGCGTTCTTTCTGATCAATTAACACTTGACGAAAGTGAAAATGGGCGTCGTTTCCTGTGCGACTTTTCAGATGGAGAACACGGACATGAACTCTTTGCTTGGCAACATAGATATTATGGATCTGATGCATCCGTCCACCTTGGCTCGGGGAGAAGTTCTAAGCAATCAAGCGGTAGCAGTAAGAACCCCAATGGGAGCAGCTTGCAAGTTGATTCATCGCCTCTTGCGTGTGTTTCACGTGAATTGGAAAAGGAGTGGGCAGCGCATGTAGTGGACTCAAATCAGCTTGATCCGACAGAATGTCTCGCGAGAACCGAAACAATCAAGGCCTTCCGTTCCGTAATAGATAATGCTGCACATGAAGCGATGGCTGAAGGACTGGCTCTTGGTATTCTGTACTCTAGAAAGCTCGTTCTTCATCTGGTGATCACGTTCGGGAATGATTTTGATCTAAATCATTTTGTACTGGATAAAGAAATGGATTCCGCTCGTAGTTTCTGGCGAGTCATTGACACTTGTGTTAGTCTTCGTTCTGCTGGTTGGGTTGGCGAAGCAGGGGCAATGGCCATTGCTGCTGAGGCATTAGGTCTAGGAATTTCAAGCACAGAACACCAATCAAAAAACTTGTTGTCTGATCGACCAGGGTTGTCATGTATTCAATCGGGGGATGAGATAGCAGTGCTCCCAGTTGCTGGTATATCACAACTTCTCAGTGCGATTGTAACATCGGAAAAAAGCGAAATTGGCGAATTGAGAAATACATGGAGAAGCCTAGCTGCATGCGCGGAGGCCTCTATCGGGGCAGACGGAGGAGGAGGTGCACTGGTTTTCTTACAGAGAGGGCTCCAAAGTGCTGCATGTAGATCTGAATCCTTCAGAAGTATTCTTGTTGCTATTATTCGTCGTTCCGTACGAATGTTAGCAGTGGTTGACTACTCAGGTGACGATTCATCAACATCAGAAAATCTCAATGGAGACGACATGGAAACAGCGAGTTCCAACCCGAAACGTCAAAGTAGCACTCAAGAAAGTGATGACAAGTCAAGAGTACACCAACCAGATGCCAGGCTAACTTGTTTTTTAACTGGGCTCATTCTCAGCGGCCCTGTACAGAAATGTGTTCTTGATAAAAAGAAGTTACATGAGGATCTTTTTGAGGCATGGAGTGTTGGCTTGTTATCAGCATCCGCGCCCTGGCGCATGGTTTGTGCACTAACGGCTTCTGGTATTCTAAATAAAGCTCCAGAATCATTTTTTGAGGGTGCTACTTCTCTTACTACTGTGAAAACTTTTTATGAACGGCTACAGAATACTGTGTTGAGGAGAGTTTGGGCGGAGAGAGCGGCCGTACCGATATGCTCACGTTATGTCCAAGCATTGATTGAATTGCTAGCTAGCACAAGGCGCGCCTCAATGGCAACAAAATCTGTGAAATGGAAAGAACTTACAGTTGACGCTGCCACACCATTGCCATCAGATGCTAACCCATTAAATGATGATATCCACGATTCGTGTTCTCGCGCAAGCTGGGAGTGGGAGGAAGGATGGGTTGAGAGTGATGCTGGTTGGGAGGTATTGGTTGGTACTGTCGAATGTATGGTTGTCGACTGGAAAAGCCCTTCACGTTCCGCAGTTCGTACTCTTATGGATGGAGGGGAAGGTCCTCCGATGTTAAGGGAAGGTTGTAAGGTCCTTCGTGGTCTTGACTGGGAAGATACCAGGAGTGGTTCAATTACGGAAGACGAAGACGGGAAAAAGGGCTACGAAGCTGAGAAGGCTGAGCGGGAGAAAGAGAAAAAGGCGCTGGAACAGCAGGCTGCAGAAGATCCAGCAGAGCCTGATCCTGAAGCCGGTGATGTGAGCAATGATGAACAGTCCGATCCAGCAATTTTAGATAATGAACGTAGAAACTCAGCAGCATCTTTAGAAGATCAGGAAATGGATAAAAAGGAAGAGAGAAAAAAGAGAAAGCGAAAGAGGATTCCAAACCCGAAACTTCCAACAGGTACTGTGCTTTCGATCGAACCTTGGAATGGAATCCCTGCAATGGCGCGGCGAGTAAGGTGGAATCTCACAGGTGAGGAAGGTATATACAGATACGGTGGTGATGGCGGTCGCTTTGATATATGCCATGTTGAAGTAAACGAGAAAGGAACCAGAGTAAGGAAGAGACATCCCCTGCCGGAAAGTTCCGAGCAGTGTGCTGCTCGTCATGGATTTGGCTCTGGGAAAAAACATTGTGTTCTACTTCGTGTTCGCCGCCAGGCAAAGAATATTGAAGGTGAAAAGGAACAAGATGAAAGAGAATATGGTGGAGTACTCGAATGGCCTGACTTTGGTGCAGGTGTCAGAGTGAGTTGTATTCAGTATGCTGATGGAGCAGTTCTTCTAAAAGAAAAAGAGTTACTATTCGGATCAAAAAATTCAGGATGGGAAGCAAGGTTTGGGCAACCATCCTTCATATCTGGAACTGAAATCATGCTAACACCTACGGGCTCAGCTAAAAGAGAAGATATGGCAGAGTTGGATACAAAATCTTCTTTCCTATCATTCTATCAGGAACTCTTGGGAAGTACTAGCTATGTTGCTGATGAACTTCGCAATCGAAGCGATGGAAGCAAAGTTAGAGTAACTTTGGAGATGCGATTATTGAGAGGTCGGCCAATAGCAAGTGATGTAGATGTACCTTTGTCGTTGAGAAATGCTGCACGACCTCCTCCACCAATATGCTTTGATCGTGACTATCATGCTTCCTCAATGTCCTTATCACGCGATGGAAGAACTCTTACATGCGTATCACCAGATGGGCGAGGCACTGCCTTTGCATCTGTAGGTTTTACAAAGGGAGTGCATTATTGGGAAGTAAAGCTAGAACAGGCTGATATTGGAAGTGTTTTTATTGGTGTTGCCGAAAAACCCAGTGGAGCGGGCTCAGGTGGTGGAAGCTCTTTTAGCCATGATGGTCATCCGCGATTGAATCGCTGGCTAGGATGGGGGTTTGTGAACTTCAGAGCAACTTATACATCTGGAGCAGAGAGGGTATATGGTGCTCATTGTCACAACGAGGATACAGTTGGAGTACTGCTTGACTGCGATGCAGGACGTTTGTCATTCTTTTATGATGGACTAAAGTACGGAGAGCACATCTTAAATGATCTTGGATGTGCATTTGAGAATATTTCACCCTTCGGATTCAACGCGGATGGCTGTGGGAGTGGCGGTGCTGGCCAAGGTGCACCGAGTGGAATTGAAGGAGGGAGAGGGGGTAGATATCCAGCTCATGGAGTTGTTCGTCCTCGTGCTCTCTGGCCGGTGATTGGCCTGAGAAACCCTGGTGATAGGGTGACGCTGTCAACAAAATGGTCAACATGTTTTGGGGTTGATGGCGCTGTGGCACTGAAGAATGTCTTAGCTATCGATGAATTATTGGCTGGTTATTGTAACATTGATGAAGAAACAAGCTCTCAATCCACTTTACATCTACCTGATTGGTTCATTAAAGAGGCATTTTACGAATATCGCAGATGGCATTCGGGTCGATGGCATAGGACATCCACTCGAGCAAGTGGGCCGCACTGCCTTGCAACAAACGGCCTTGACGTAGAGCTTGACCGTTCTCCTCTTGCTTGCGCAACTGCTTGTGCGGCGCTCGGCCTTCGATATGTACTCCTTTCGGGCGATAGAGTTGTGTTGAAACGCAGTGCGGGACGACCTTTGGAACTAGTTGAAGAGGCAGTTGTCTTGGGTGCTTATCAATGTCGTCTCTACTATCGTATCGTTGCGCAGAAGAGCGAGGGTGGTAGTCTGACTGAAGGTGGAGGTCGTGCATGGTTTTGGGATGAGAGTGAAGTTGTTGGAGATAGCCTCCAGATTGTAGGCGAAATCAAATGCCATGGGACCGAAATGCCACTAATTGGCCGATTTCGTTGTCTATCATCTGGTGGCCTTAAAATTGTTTATGAAGGAGGTGCTGTTGTGAGATCAGATCTTGAGATATTCGATAGATCAGTTAATCTTGGAACAATACTTACTGATAGTCTTATTCCATATGAAGATGTGCTGGAGCGCAGGGTAAATTCTTGCGGTGTTATTAGATATCGAGTTCGATACGAAGGTGTTGGTGAGGGATGGATAAGTAGTCGTATCCGTGGAGGTAAAGAGGAATCCATCGTTGAGGCCATTCACGACGATTCTAAATGTGATGAACAGGTCTGCTACAGAACTCCCGAGGAAGCGGCTATGGTGTGGTTTAAAAAGTTACAGACGGATCGCCCAGAATTTTGCAAAGCTGCTGAGGGAACAGAAGAAATGAAAATTGATAGTCTCAACGAATTTAAGACATTGATGAAGGAAGGGCTCCTCCCTGATAGATCTGTAGAGGAATCAGATTCAGTTGTCTGTTCTCTTGTTAACGCAATTACTGATTTTTCCAAGGAAGGCAAAGCAGTTGAATGTTTATTTAACGATACGGAATCTGCTGTTAATTATGCGGTTGCTTCGGTGAAGGAGGAAAAAATTTCAAGTCCCACTAGCAGTACTGGTGCAAACCAAGCCGCAGCTTCCGTACTGATAACTGCAAATGCGCAGTTTTCGTCCAGCAAGGCTTTATTGGCACGGGTAGCGGTGTTGAGGGCATTTAATAGGAGGCTTCGTCGTGCGCTTCCGTGGCTATCTGTGCGTCCAAGTCAAGAAGGGACAGCTATAATGGGAGGACTATGTGGACAGGGCGCATCAGTTGAGCGAGCAGGTCGATGCAAATTGGTGGAAAGTATGGAGCTCTGGGTTCGTATGCCGTCAATTGCGTCTAGAGTGAGATCTCTGCGTGGGCTAATGTTTTCAAGCATTAAGTCGGAATTTCTTGAAAGTGTTATCCATGCTACCACCACTCCTACTCCGCTTTCGCATGACGAGTATGAGTTACCACGTGAAATTCGAACTGTCCGTGTAAATCGTTTGAAAGCACGCAGAGCTGTGGCTGGTAATGATATCGAAATGAAGCGAAAGTACAGCGTATTTTCACAACTTCAAAATGAGACCAGGACTTGGGGAGGAGCGGCTCTCCGTCGTGGCTTCGTCGCAAAGGGGCACGGTGGACAAAAGCGTGCTTTCAAAGTTAAACTTATTGGAGAGGGTGTCAATGATTATTCTGGACCTTACAGGGAGGTGTTTACTGATGCTTTGCATGAAGTTTTACAGCATGATCAGGGTGGTCATGGATCACTAAATATCTTAGATCCAACCCCAAATAATGCTAACCAGATTGGCGAAGATCGAGATCTTTTTATGTTTGCGCGTGGAGACCGTGAAGCGATGGAAAAATTAAAAATTGTAGAAGGTCTATCGTCGGAAGAACTTCGCATTCGTAGTAGTTTCTCGAGCCTCATTATGACTCGTAATGAAAGTTCTCGTGAGGTTGAAGAATCTCTGGTCTTCCTTGGGAGACTAGTTGGAACTGCCTGTCGACACGGGGTTCCTGTTGATTTGCCGCTTCCAGTCTCTATTGTTTGGAATTCCATCTCGGAAGGTAAATACAGTACTGATGAGACTGTTGCAGAGATAGATATACTAGCCAGCCGAAACCCTGAGCAGGGTGAAGCGGTATCTCTTTTATGGTGGCAACAACGAATGTTGAATTCATTCGTTGATGGTTTATCGCATCTGTTGCCAGTGGAGCTCCTTCCGATTCTTTCCGCCAAGGAGTTGCGTGCTATGTTGTGCGGAAACCCCGATGTTGATGTGGACCTTCTTAAGCGAGTAGTTGAATATGAGGGATACACAGAAAATGATGCTGTGATAAAATATTTTTGGGAGGCTCTTCTCGAAATGAGCAATATCGATCGAAAGAAATTTCTACAATTTGTTTGGGCAAGAAATAGGCTCCCAAATAAAGAGAGCGACTTTGATGCGCCGTTTAAAATTCAAAAGGATTCAGGAGGAAGTGATGTGTCTCTACCAAGTGCTAGCACATGTTTTTTTTCACTCACACTCCCTGAATACACAAGCAAGGAAACTCTGAAGAAAAAATTGAAATTCGCGTTTGAGAACGTTTGTACAATGGAGAGTGATTATGTAACAAACGATGCAGAAGTTGGTGAAGGTTGGCGTGGTTTATAATATAACGTGT
>Ga0307391_10000006_pt1 | contig 13696 bp, 6 predicted proteins | sample SouOceMePS1034R2_FD_203298 | JGI IMG/M metagenome (GOLD analysis project Ga0307391, IMG submission 203298) | Metatranscriptome of marine eukaryotic phytoplankton communities from South Atlantic Ocean - PS103-4.R2 (Eukaryote Community... | ecosystem: Environmental > Aquatic > Marine > Oceanic... | reverse complement strand
CCATAGTTTTAGGATCCATTCCCATAGCAGCCATAGTTTTAGGATCCATTCCCATAGCAGCCATAGTTTTAGGATCCATTCCCATAGCAGCCATAGTTTTAGGATCCATTCCCATAGCAGCCAAAGCTTTAGGATCCATTCCCATAGCAGCCATAGTTTTAGGATCCATTCCCATAGCAGCCATAGCTTTAGGATCTATTCCCATAGCAGCCAAAGCTTTAGGATCCATTCCCATGGAAGCCAAGACTTTAGGATCCATTCCCATGGAAGCCATGGCTTTAGGATCCATTCCCATGGAAGCCATCATTTTGGGGTCAATACCCATGCTTGCTAACATTTTTGGATCCATACCCATACTCGCCAACATCTTTGGATCAAGGCCAGCCATCATTTTGGGATCAATTCCCATACTTGCCATCATTTTGGGATCAAGGCCTGCGAACATCTTTGGATCTAAACCAGCTAACATCTTTGGATCTAGACTTGCTAACATCTTTGGGTCCATACCTCCCAGAAGTTTGGGGTCAATTCCAGCGAACATCTTAGGGTCCATTCCTCCTTTTCCATCCAGTCCCATACTTGCTAGCATTTTTGGATCTATTCCCATTTGTGCAAGCATTTTTGGGTCCATCCCCAGCATCTTGGGGTCCATTCCAGCCATCGATTTTGCAATGTTCTTAGGATCCATTGCTGCAGTAAGAGACTTAGTATCCAATCCCATCGATGCCAAGACCTTTGGGTCCATTCCTTCCAGCATTTTAGGATCAATACCAGCAGCAGCTAACAATTTTGGGTCCATTCCACCAACAGACCTTGATGGTGTATTCTGCTGACCATAATTCTTGGGGTCCATCTGTGCTAGCATCTTAGCATCTATTCCATATGAGGCCAACACTTTTGGATCCATTGCAGCAAGTGTTTTCATATCAATTCCTGCCATTGCTAAAAATTTAGGATCCATCGCACTTGAAACGGGTGGTTGAGAAGATGGTGCAGATGTTTTTGGGTCCATTCCAAGAGCTTTCAAGTCAATTCCCATGGATTGAAGCATTTTAGGATCCATTCCTTGAAGCATTTTAGGGTCCAAACCTAATAGCTTAGGATCAATTCCAGAAAATGTTTTAGGATCCATTCCCATTTGCTTGGGATCAAACCATTTTGGATCTAGGCCATAAGCTTGCAGCATTTTTGGATCCATGCCAGCTAACATTTTTGGATCAAGACCATACATTGACGCCATCATCTTTGGGTCCATTAGGGCAGCCATTGTTTTGGGATCCATCATTTGTAACATCTTTGGGTCCAAGCTTTGCAAAAGTTTTGGGTCCACACCAGGGAACATCTTGGGATCCAAGCCAGCAAAGGTTGTGTTGGTATTGGATTTGGTATTTGTACTATATGATGATGATGATGGTTTTGACTGACTATTTGAACTACTTGATTTTGAAGATTTGGTTTCGCTTGCCAATAAACTCTTGACAATATTTGGGTCCAAACCTAGACTTTTAAGCGCTTTTTCATCTAGCCCTTGCAACATTTTTGGATCCAAACCAAGGAGTCTGGGGTCAAGACCACTTGAGAAAGATGATGCTAAAGACATCTGTGTTGATGTTGCACTGGTTGGTATAGTTGAGAATGAGGTGGTACTGTTTAGAGAATACTTGCTGGACGGGGAGGCGGAGGCAGATGTTCCGGCAGCGGACATACCAAACATCTTAGGATCTAATCCAAGTAGTCTTGGGTCCATTCCACCAAGGAGCATTTTTGGGTCCATCCCAGCCAAAAGTTTTGGATCAGAAAGAAGTTTTGGATCTAAACCTGCAAGCATTTTGGGATCAAACCCAAGCATTTTAGGGTCCATTCCAGCTAACATTTTTGGGTCTAGTCCCATGCTCTTCCAGAGTTGATCATTCATGGATGTTTGGGCTTGTTGTTGTGATTTTGAATCCAATCCCAACATTTTAGGATCAATACCCATAGACTTCAACATATTAGGGTCCATTCCAGCTAACATCTTTGGGTCCAGTCCCATACTTGCAAGGAGTTTGGCATCCATTCCACCCATGCCAGCACCACCCATGCCAGCACTTTTAGGATCAATACCCATGGACTTCAACATATTAGGGTCCATTCCAGCTAACATTTTTGGGTCCATTCCCATACTTGCTAACATTTTTGCATCCATCCCACCAAGGGCCTTTGGATCAAGCATCTTGGATAACAGATTGGGGTCTATTCCTGCGGCTTGTAAGAGTTTTGGGTCCATTTGAGAGAGAGCCTTTAGATCCATGCCACCCATGGAAGCAGCCATTCTTGGATCCATCATTCCCAACATTTTAGGGTCCAAGCTGCTGAGCATCTTAGGATCAATTCCTGCAGCTTGTAAAAGCTTTGGATCCATTGATGCGAGCATCTTTGGATCCAGACCAAATAGAGCTGGATTCATTCCTCCAAACATTCCAGCTGCGGCGGTTGATGTAGAAGAAGTTCTTGGTGAAGCTTGCGCCATTGAAGTGGCACCTACTGAAGATCTGCTTGGAGTGTTTCTTCCTCCATCTCTGGTGTCTCTTCCATCTCTTGAGGAGGCACTTGCTCTTGATGGTGGGCGAGGAGAAGGGCCATCTCTTTGACTAGATCCTCGAGGAGAGGGAGCAGGATGTTGTGACTTAGTTTCCTTAGCTCCTGGAGAATGCTTTCCTTGTTTACCATACATGTCCATTCCTGGCATGCCTGCATATCCAGCCCCAGGGGGCATCATTCCATACATGGCAGCTAGTTGGTGGTTAGGGTCCATTGCAGCCATTGCTGCTAGAAGAGTAGAGTTGGGATTTTTAGGATCTAATCCAAGACTTGCTAGAACCATTGGGTCAAATTTGGGATTCTTAGGATCCAGACCAAGTGCAGCAGCAGTAATTGGGTCCAATTTAGGATTCTTTGGGTCCATTCCAAAAGCTGCCAATAGCATTGGATCTAGTGTTGAGTTAGCAGCTACAGCAGCAACAGATTTTGATTTAGAATCTCCTGGTTTACTGGTGGCAGGTTGGGCTAAAGCGTTCAATTTCTTTGGATCTATTCCCATTGCTTGCAGAGTTTTGGGATCCATGGATAGGGCAGCAAGCATCATTGGGTCCATTTTCATGGGATTCTTAGGATCACCCAAACCAAGCATAGCAGCTGTCATAGGATCCAATTTTTTGGGATCCAAGCCATAAAGTGTTGCTAGAGAATTTGGATTCTTTGGATCTAAAGCTGCTAATGCAGCCATTGGATTCTTTGGGTCCAGCCCCAAACTGGCCATGCTATTGTATGAAGGGCCAACACCAGGGGATGAGATCTTGCTTGACTTGTGAGCTGGTGTGTCATCAATTGGAGGCCTGCCGGGCCCTTTCTTTCTCACTTCAGGTTCCTTGTATCTGACTTCTTCCGCCCACTTGGGATCAACTTCAAACATGGGGTTCTCAATTAACCATTGTGCCAGGCTTTTCAGCTTTGGCCCACTTGATCCACTCAGTTTCTTCCCAGTGGATCTGTTAAAGACTGTGACATGTTCCTCGCCTGACAGCTTGGACATCCACTCCATCCACCCTCCGGCAGCAGAAGATGTACTGGCTGGTCTCTTGTTGCTTGTAGCTGTTGAAGAACTGCCTGGTGTGATCGGTCTGTCTGGCGTAACTCCCATTTGATCTGCAAGCCATTTCTGGACCTTGGCATCTGCTGGGTTTCCCCCAAGAGGACCCAGCATTTCCTGAAGCTTGGTCAGGTCAGTGACACCTTCTGTAGCTTTCTTGAACAAAGAATCCATTGGAGATTCCTTTTTTTCTGGTACTGAATTTCCCTTGCCGGCATGGAGGCCGGATAATAAGTCGTCCAGTCGCTTCTTCTTCTTAGATTTATCATCCGCTGGAGCATCGGAGAGCTTTCTTTTCTGGAAACCAAGCTTGTCAAGGGCTGATTCAAGTTTACTGCCTTTTGACTTAAGATCAAGGACCCCACTAAGTCCGTCTTCAGCCACAGGGGTGATTTCCACACCATGCCCGCGAATGCCAGATGCTTCCGACATTGAGTCGTCTGTGCTGGCTTTAGCTGAGCTGACTAGTGAGCTGGCAGAGAGAGGAGTTCCAGCATTCATCAGGGAACGGAACTTGTTTTTATCATCGGGATAGTCGAGAGGTCTTCTACCTCTCTTTTTCCTGTTGGCCATCCCACCTGCGTGGGTGAGCACATTTCCGTCGTCATATTGGCTCAGTTCACTCATCTCTGACAAAGGAGTACTGGTGTCCCGCGTGTTTTGAGATGGTTCGGGTGTGGCAGGTCCGCTGGGAGCCACGGTGTCGCTGATGCAAAAATTTGATGGAACTGGCCACTTGTCCTGCTCCACACAGCTGACGATGTGCTGAAGCCTGACATGCAGCACTGGGTCCTTAGGCCACCTCACACTGGCAGCGTAGGTCTGAGCCATCAGGTCATTGATCATCTCCTGGTCATAGCCAAGGCCTCCTCCTTTAGCGATAGCAGCTTCCATTTGCTGTAAGTTTAGCTGCGGGGCCACGATTGCAGATCGCTCAATTGCTTTTGCTTTTTCTATTAGCAACTTTTCTTTCTCAATTATCTTCTCAGATTCTGACTTATCAGGAGAATCTGTTTCCATAGACTCAACCTCACCATTCTCAAAGTCTTCTGCACTTTCTGATGCATTGCTTTTGCCTGATGCTGTTCTAACCTTCTTCCCCTTCTTTTTTCCGTTCTTGTCTTTGCAATCACCGTTCTTTGATTCACCGTTAGTGTCAATATCGTTTTTATGTCTGTCTTCTCTCCTAACCTCCCAAGCATCAAGTTCTTTTTGATTTGCTAAAGGTTTACCCTCCAAAGACCTCTTGAGTATGTCTTTGAATGAAAGTTCTATATCATTGAGAACATAGTACTCCATGCGCGCCAAGCCATGCCTGGCCGCCCCCATAACGAGATCGTAGTCATGTTTCCCGGGCACCCACCACTCCGGCAGGTCCAAGGCTAGTTCTGCATGCTGCTCGAGCTTCTCCTTTAAGTCAGGCAGGGTGACCACCTCCTCCCGCACCTTTGATAAGAAGTCCACGCGCTCCAGCACCTTGCGAGCCTTATCTTCGCTGACAGCTTCGACAGATCCGGCCACCAGCTCGGCTTCTTCCTCCTCGCTGAGCTCCAGTCCAGCCACCCTCTTGCACATGGCCATAAAGGCTAGGTAGTACTCTATCAGAGTTTCATCAAACTTGGTCTCCAGCCGGCCCAGCGCTCGGAACCGATCCCACACAAATCGTGAGTCCTTCGGGCTATATTCAATTCCGAACGCCAAGATGGTTCTCAAAAAGTTTTGTTCTTCTCTTCGTGTCCACTTTCTCTGTTGTTGATCATTCTTCTGCTTTTCCCTCTCTCTTATGACCTGTTCTATGCGCTCCCTCCTTTCATTCCTCTTCTCCTTGGCCATTGCCCTTGCCTCCTCCTTTTTAAATTCCCTCTGATAGGCAGTGACCAACCTCCTTAGGCGAGAGTTAAGCGCTGAACAGTCTGGGAAGGTCTTGAGCCCTCCTGGTCCATCTACTTCTTCTGGTTTTGGTGACTGGGGTCTGGAGGGAGTTGCAGATGAGCTATCATCGTCCTCATCAAGCCGATCATCAGGCTTATTAATATTGTCCAGTTCGGCCTGCACAGCGGCATTATCTGGGGGGCCACACTTGGCGAGGAAGCACAACCCAGGGTCGAGCCTCATCATGTTGTACCTCTCAAACCCGTGCCTGTAGGTCCCCACCAAAAGGGACCTATCAGCTTCCACATCCCACCAACCTGCTGGGGGACCATCACACACTGGAGGCACGAATGTAAGCTCATTTGTAGGGGTAGGAATGTTAATCTGCTCAAGGTGTTCCCCGAGAATCTCGTGCTGGATGTAATAGAGCATCCGAATCCTGAGCAGATACTTGTTGTTGTGCCTGTCCAGGTGCTTCCTGTAGCCCTTGTCAAGGAACATCTCAGTGTCATATTTTTCATCCTGTACCCAGTAAGCACCATCTGGAACAATTCCAGGTCCCAGTCGAGACTCTTTCCTTGCCTTCTTTCCTTTCCTTCCTCTTGGTACCGGAGCAGCAAGGCCAGAATGATCTTTTCCAACCTTGGAGCCACCAAACTCTCCAGGTGTAATGAGATCCCAGACGAATGTCTTGATATTCTCATCTCCCTTGTACATGTGCAGGCTGTACAGCAGGGATAGTCTGACGACGTCCTCGATATCTGTAGGTGTCCACCCCTTCCGTAGCTGAGCGTGGCTCATAGAATCTTCCCACCTTCCCCACCCATATGTCATCACAGCCTTCTCTAATCTGAACAGGTCATTCTTTGCCCATGTTCCATATTGGACATCCCTCTCCTCCTCCATGTAATCATCGTCATCCATATCCCATTGACTTCTTCTTCCACGGCGTCTCTCACCCTTGCCATGTTTCAATGATCTCAGTTTGTCTTTGATTCTTTGATCTCTTGTTCTTGTCTCTCTATCATCATCTTCGTCTGATGATTCAAGATCACTTGGTAGTGCGCTGGGTTCAATATTATTGTAGTTAATCTGCTTCCTCTGTCTTGGCTCCACCATCATCAACTGCGTGGTTTCATCCACTTCCTCGATCTGAGCCTTCTTTGCCCATTTCTTCCAGAAATCCGGATCGTCGATGGAAATATCTGTGGCAGAGTCAGCGGTCTGGAAAGTTGCTTTCGAGAAAGTTGATCCCTTCTCCTCTTGATGAGTGATGACTTGGGCTCTTTTCATCAATATATCCTCGATATCCTCCTCACAGAACTTGTCTCCTGCATTTTCATCATCCATAAGAGCTCCGTAGGCTCCTTTTTTCAGGAGGTCTTCTACTTCTGTTTTCGAGAGACTGTTTGACGTGGCTACTTCTCTGCCTCCTTGTCCGGTGTTCATTGATTGCAAGACTGCCTTATCTAAGCCAAGCTTCAAGCCAGCTCGGTCGAACATTTCTCTCTCATAAGTATTCTTGGTGACCAATCTATAGATCTTCACCATCTTTGTCTGACCAATTCTGTGGCATCTCGCCTGGGCTTGTAGGTCGTTTTGAGGATTCCAGTCACTGTCGTAAATGATGCAGGTATCTGCAGCAGTGAGGTTGATCCCCAGTCCTCCTGCCTTAGTACACAGGAGGAACACAAATCTATCAGATCCAGGTCTGCAGTATCTGTCAATGGCTGCTTGCCTCAAGTTGCCACGGATCCGACCATCTATTCTTTCAAAGGGATACTTTCGTCGGATTAGGTAATCTTCTAAGATGTCTAACATTTTAACCATCTGAGAGAAGATCAGGACTCTATTGCCGTTAGCTTTCAATTTAGGCAAAAGTTTATCTAGTAGGACCATTTTCCCACTAGCATGCACAAGAGCTTTGTAGTATAAATCGTCATGATCTGAGAAGTCATTTTTCCTACTCATGTAATCGCTCTGAATTTGATCTTCAGCACCGTTTAGTAAATATGGATGGATGCAACACTTTCTCAGCTCCATCATTGTGTTCATTAAGTTGGGCACATTATTATGTCCCGACTTTGCGAGGAAGGTGAAATTTTTCTCAAGAATTCCCCTGTAGTATTTCTTTTGTATGTTTGTTAGCTCCACCTCCACAATGGTTTCCTCCTTTGGTTTAAGAGACTTCTCAACATCTTCTTTCATTCTTCTCAGCATCAATGGTTTCAGTAAAGCCTGTAGTTTCACAACCTGGCCTTCATTCTGCATGTCACCGAAATCTTTGTTGAAATCATCGATGTTGTTGAACTGAGTCGGTTCCAAGAAGGATAACAGAGAGAACAGCTCAGTGATATTGTTTTGTAGAGGTGTTCCGGAGAGTAATAATCGAGATTCAATTTCTAACAGCTTGAGCCCTTCGAGTAATTTACATTTCTGATTTTTCAATCTATGAGCCTCATCTATCACGCAGGCCCGCCAGCTAATATCCTTCAAGTCCATGATATCGGTGATGATGCACTCATACGTTGTGATCAAAACATGAAATTTGTAAATTTCCTCAATTTTTTCACCGTCATCATCCTTGTACTGCATCTCATATTCTTGAATCATGTTCCTGCTGGTCTGGCTACCGTGGTAAACGATCACATTCATGTCTGTCCACAGCTCGAACTCTCGCTGCCAGTTGGGAATGGTACTAAGAGGGGCAATAACTAAGAAGGGTCCCCTGATGCCATATTTCCAGATGGAGTGGATCCATGCCAAGGACTGGATAGTTTTACCAAGACCCATCTCATCTGCCAAGAGGCAGTTCCTGTGGTTGTGCCAGGAGAAGTTCAACCAGTTGACTCCTTCTAGCTGGTAAGGTCTTAGTGTATTTCCATTTTTGTATTTAGGAGACTCTTGCATCTCATTCCACTGAGACTTCCTTGGTCTTTGAACCTCATCTCGGTCCTCTTCGCTGGGTGGGTTTACCCAACGTTCATAGTCCTTAATTTTGATAGGATCAACATCAGCTTCTAGCTCCCAAGTGCAGTCTTCATATGGTAGCGACCTCCACTTGACCAGGTAGTGCTTGGTGGTGACATTGGTTGTGGAGTCTGTGTGTTCCGAAGCATCCAGCACTCTGTCCACCTCAACATAATCTGGGTTGAAAGGTTCCTCATCACAGAAGTCCAGAACGTTGCTGGACTTTTCTCTTTTCTGTTGAAATCGTTTTATTTTTTGGTTGATTCTCTTGTCTCCCCTTGTGAGTTCCTGCTCTGTGAGCCATTGGCAGTGCAGATAGGAGAAGTTCTTAAATTTCACTAAATACTCATCGACATTTATGGTCCTCACTGGCTTAGCAGTTTTGTCTAGACTTTTGTCTATACTTTTATCCAGGCTCTTGGCCGGACTTGCCTCTGTATTTGGAACTTCTGCAGGAGCTGCTTTCGCTAATAATTCATCTTCTTTGATGTCTTTTAAATCTTTGATTTCCTCTATTGCCTCATCTTTTACCACTTCCTCTTTTGATTCCTCATCCTCCTCCTCGTTTTTAGGTTCATCCTCCTCCTCGTTTTTAGGTTCATCCTCCTCCTCGTTTTTAGGCTCATCGTCCTCCTCATCTTGTTTAATCTCTTCCTCCATTGCTGGGACTTCGGATGTTTCTGTTTTCGTTTCCTCCTTCTTAAGATCATTTTCAACGTTTGGTTTTTCACTTTCATCCTCTGAATCCTCGAGCTCCCTGATCCCCACCCTGCTGGTAAGTATGTACTGGACTATCATGGTGTCCTCTGCGGTTGGGTCGATAAATGCATAGTTAGGCCCTGCTTGAGTGGGGTTGTAAGGATCCCCATCAGGAAGGAGACTGTTTTCAGTGGAAGCTGGATCAGCCTGTGACCCATCCAAGGGTCCCAGGATGTCATCTATTGCTGCGGAGGAGGCTGCTGCAGCATCAGCTCCATCAAGCCCTTTCATATCCTCTTTATCAAAGTTATACTCTACATCATCGATGTACTTCTTCCTCTTTGTATTCCTTCCTGATCTTCTTTTCTCAATTCCTGACTCTTCATCAGGTGGAGAGGGTGGTGGTGTTTTGTCCATGTCAGCTTCAGATCCTTCGCTGTTTGATCTCTTCCTTTTATTCTTCTTTGCAAACTGCAGTAAAGTTTTGCTTGGCTTTGCTTTGTTGGGTGTCTTTGATTTCAACTTTAGCAGAGGTGTTGGAGGCTTCTTGAGGGTATCCTCTTTTTCCTGATCACTTGGAGTTTGAGGATTTGGCGATTCCACTGAATCTCCATTCTCAAGTGGTTCATGTCGGATTTGTGCGACGGTGGGCAACATGCTGTCCATGGGGATCTCTACTTTCTCCATGTCATCTTCCCCCAGGGCACCAGGTACGGGTTTCTTCTTGCGATTGTATTGCCTTGGTTTTTTCTCCTTAGGCTCTTTCGGAGGCTTTGGCTCCTTTGGAGGTTTTGGCACCTTCTCCTTTTTCGTTCTTCCCTTTTTCTTTCCTTCCATGAAGTCTTCATCATCAAAATTTTCCATGTATGGATCCTGAGGTTGCTGTGGTCCCATAGCATGTGGTCCGGGAGGCCCTCCGGGTGGCATGCCAGGACCATGGGGACCTCCAGGGCCCATGTGAGGACCATGGGGTCCCATCATGCCTGGAGGGGGGCCACCAGGTCCTCCAGGTGGACCGAATTGTTGGGCCATTGCGTTCTGTAGGCTTCTCATCCTCCCCTGGAGCTCGCTTATCTTTTGTTGTGTTTGAGGGTTCTGTGGCTGCTGGTACAGCCCTTGCAGATGCTGATGAAGAGCTTGCATCTCCATCATGATTGGGTGGTTCTGAGGTGGCATAGGCATGGGACCGTTGGGACCCATCATCATTCGGGGTCCTCCAGGCCCCATGGGACCACCTGGGCCCATGGGCATCCTCATGCCTTCTGGACCTCCAGGACCCATTGGCATTCTCATGCCTTCAGGTCCATTAGGACCCATTGGCATCCTCATCCCTTCAGGCCCATTAGGACCCATGGGCATCCTCATCCCTTCTGGTCCATTAGGACCCATGGGCATCCTCAGCCCTTCAGGTCCATTAGGACCCATGGGCATCCTCATGCCTTCAGGTCCCTTAGGTCCCATTGGCATTCTCATGCCATCGGGACCACCTGGACCCATTGGCATTCTCATGCCTTCGGGACCACCTGGACCAATTGGCCTTCCATCAGGTCCCATTGGACCAGCCTGTGACATAGGAGGCCTTGGACCATACCCTTGTGGATATTGTCCAGGATGAATTGGACCATTTGGACCCATCATCATCCCACCAGGGCCATTTGGCATCATGGGCATTCCATTGGGACCCATTGGCATTCCATTAGGTCCCATAGGCATGCCTGGTCTCATTCCAGGATGCTGAGGCATGCCTGGGGCCATGGAGTTGGATGGAGCCCCTTGCTGCTCAGATTGTTTCTCTGTAGTATCTGGTTCCTGATTTTCACTTTTAGATTCTGAATCCTCTGGCTTTGATTCAGAGTCATCTGAAGTGGATGTGGGCAATGCCTGTTCTGTGCTGCTTTCAGGAACATTGTCACCTTGTTCAGGATTATCACTTTTCTCTGTTTGTTTGCTAACTGTTTCACTAGGTTCACTTTGGCCACTTTCACCAGTCACTTGTTCACTGTCAGTTGTTTTGTCACTGCTCACTGCATTGGACTCACTAGATGTTTGTGGTACTTGTTGGTTGGAAGCCTGGGGTGTCTGACTGGGTGTGGAGGCTGACATGGCCTGGTTTTCCGTGCTGCTTGGCATGCTGGTAGGTTGGCTCATGGGTGGCATTCCTTGCTGACCAGGGTACTGGCCAGGCATCATCCCTGGGTATCCTGGTGGCATACCAGAACCAGGCATTCTCTGTCCGCCCATTCCTGGACCAGGCATTCTCATGCCCGGATGGGACATTCCCATACTGTCATGGGGCATTCTCATACCATCAGTTGGCATCCTCATGCCTTCATGAGGCATTCTCTTACCATCATGTGGCATTCTCATGCCATCAGTTGGCATTCTCATTCCTTCATGAGGCATTCTCATACCCTCATGAGGCATTCTCATACCTTCATGGGGCATTCTCATACCATATCCTGGCATGCCAGGATGAGGCATTCTAGTCCTATCCATTGACATGCCGTGAGGAGGCATTGCATGTGGAGGCATCCCAGGGTGCTGTTGAAATGATCCTGGCTGTGCATATCTTGGCATGTTTGGAGGTCCATTCTGAGGACCACCTTGTGTCTGGCCACCTGGGCCTGGCTGTGAGGAAGGTCTGGACGTTTGCCACTGCTGGGGGGACAATGGTGTGCCAGACCCTCTCATTGAAGGAGACTGTGGGGTTTTAGGGCCCATCGGACTTCCGACTTGTGATGTTGGGGTCATTGCTGAATGTGGAGACATATTGGCTTGTTGACTTGGGTCTTTACTGTTTGAAGAGGGCATCACCATTTGTTCTAGCTGCTGCAGACTACTTGAAGAGGACTGAGACTGACCGGGTGTAGGGGGATTACCCGATGTTGGTGTGTTAGGTCCCATGCTGTTTGGAGTCCTTGGAGGCGCAGGTGATGATACTGGACTATGTGAAGAGTTTGCAGCTGGGGACTGTGTATTAGCTGGAACAGGGGAGTTCTGGGACTGGCTGTGTGGGGACATCTGTGGGGAGGGCTGTGGGAAAGGTGAACGATACATTGGAGAACTGCCTCCGGGTGATACTCCAGGTTGAGATTGTGGCATACCGGGCATGCTAGGCTGTGATGTTGGGGGCATTCCTGACATCATACTTGAGGGATTATTTGGCATACCTGGTCCTTGAGACATTCCCTGCCTATTGCTTGGATGTCCTGGGCCACCAGGCATTTGTGTGTTTGGATGACTGGTGGGCATGCTGTTCTGCAGAGAACTTGGCACACCATGTGGGCCAGCGTTCATGCTTTGTGACATTCCTGATGGCATTCCTGGTCCGCCTTGAGGCATCACTTGAGCACCAGGAGGAAGGCCAGACATACTCTGTGTTGAAGGGGGACCTCCAGCTTGCATTCCTTGAGGCAATCCTTGACCACTTTGAGGCATACCAGGACCACCTGGAGGCATACCTGGACCACCTGGAGGCATGCTGGGTCCAGAGGAGGGCATCCTTTCACTTCCTGGTGGCATGGATGGACCATTAGGAGGCATTCCTGGTCCACCTGGAGGCATTCCCGGTCCCCCTGGTGGCATTCCTGGTCTTCCTGGTGGCATTCCTGGTCCTCCTGGTGGCATTCCTGGTCCTCCTGGGGGCATTCCGGGCATTCTTGAACCCATATTAGGCATTCCTGGACCACCAGGAGACATTGGTAAATGTGAACCACCCTGAGCATTAGGCTGTCCTGATCCTCCAGTTGAAGGTCCTGAACCAGGCATACTGTTCTGTTGGTTTGGAGGCCCTGGCTGACCCTGGGGACCGGGAGGTCCAGCAGGCTGGCCTGGCTGTGGTATTCTTGAGTTAGGGGGCATGCCAGCATACTGGGGACCAGCAGCACCAGGCATACCATAATTAGCAGGGTAACCTGCTTGGGAAGTAGGCTGTGGCTGCCTGTAGTTGCTAGGGTAACCAGGTTTCATCTGAGGAGATTGGGGGTAGCCTGGACCGGGCATGCCTGGCTGACTTGGGTAACTCTGTGGAATGTTCTGCTGGGAGTTGGCAGGATAGCCGGCAGGGTAGCCTCCTCTATAGTTAGGGGCTCCACCAGGACCTCCTCTTTGTTCATATCCACCATACCCCGGCATTCCCTGGCCTGGCATTCTCTGACCTGGATGGCCATACATACCAGGTGCACCCATTCTCTGGCCCATCATGCTCTGCTGCTGTTGTTGCTGCTGCCATGCCGCCATGCTTCCCCCCGGAAAACCTTGCTGCCCTCCAGGATATCCTGGTTGACCAGCTCCTTGACTCATCATCTGGTAACCCGGCTGTCTGGTTGCAGAGCTGGGAGGATACCCAGGAGGTCCTCCAGGACCGTTTGCTCCATACCCAGGAGGATACTGCCCGGGTGGGGCTCCTCCGGGCCTGTAATTGTATTCGCTGTAGCCTGGCATCTTTTGCTGCCCTGGATGTTGCATGTGTCCTGGATGCTGCTGTGGGTAACCACTTGGCTGTTGCTGCTGTGACTGCTGTTGCTG
>Ga0307391_10000002_pt1 | contig 14224 bp, 1 predicted proteins | sample SouOceMePS1034R2_FD_203298 | JGI IMG/M metagenome (GOLD analysis project Ga0307391, IMG submission 203298) | Metatranscriptome of marine eukaryotic phytoplankton communities from South Atlantic Ocean - PS103-4.R2 (Eukaryote Community... | ecosystem: Environmental > Aquatic > Marine > Oceanic... | reverse complement strand
GTTAATTTTTAAGTCTGACTTTAGTGATGATGCACGAGAGTCATTCTAAAGACCACGCCAGCCTTCTTCAACTTCTACATCATTCGTCGAAAAGTCAGTCTCCATTGTCTTGACATTCTTGATGGCAAACAATAGCTTTTTTCTAAGCATTTCTCTACTAGTGTATTCAGGTAATGATAAGCTGAAGAAGCACGTACTGGCACTTGGAAGGGCTTCATAACTTGCGCTTTTCGTATCCTTTTGAATTTTAAACGGAGCTTCGAAATCGCTCGCTTTCAATGGAAGGCGACTTCGTGCCCACACAAATTGTAGGAAAAGCTTCTTTTCTTCTGTCGTGAATTCTCTAAGTACTTCCCAAAAGTATTGAATGACTTCTTCGTCGCCATCGTATCCTTCATAATCAACAACGCTGCGAAGTAACTCAACGTCGATTTCTTGATTTCCACAAAAATAATCCCTCAATTCAAAAGCAGTGAAAATAGAGAAAACTTCAACTGGTAGTACACTTGATAATCCATCAGCAAATGCATTGAAAAAGTGTTGTTGACATGCAAGAAATTCCGTCGTGCTATTATCATCCGCAAGAGAACCTTTTGAGATTTGCAGTCGGTTAAAAGTAAGTAAGTCAATTTCTTGGAAAGTTTCGAGATCATTTACATCCTCTTCACTCAATCGCTTCCACACAGTGCCTAACGGCAAACTCAGATCAACAGGAATTCCATGTCTCACTGCGGTTGAAACTAACTTCCCTAAAAATGATAAAGAGTCCTCCAAATCTCGAACTCGCTCATTTCTGGGGACAAGATGACTGGAGAAGTGGTTACGAATTAACCTCTCTTCTTCCATAATAGAAGCATCAGTAAGAAATTCTCCATATTCAGAAGACACACAAGAAGCAAATATTTTCAAATTTCTGCTTTCACCGACTCCTACAGAACCATTGGGACTAGGATCAAGAATACCCAGGGTGCTTGCATCCAAAGATCCAGTTTCGTTGACATCAGAGATGGCATCGGTGAATATTTCTCTGTAAGGGCCACTGTAATCGTTTACTCCCTCTCCAATGAGTTTGACTTTAAAGGCACGTTTTTGGCCACCATGCCCTTTAGCGACATACCCACGCCGTAAAGCAGCGCCAGTCCATCCACGAAGTTCGGTCTGAAGCTGGCCAAAGACTGAGTTCTTCCTCCTGATAATTCTATCAGATGAGTTCATTCCTTTTCGAGCTTTCAGCCTGTTGACCCGAACAGTACGAATATCCCGAGGTAATTCGTACTCGTCCTGTGAAAGTGATGTCGCCGTTGTCGTTGCTTCAGTGATGCCATCAAATAATGACCTCTTTACACTTGTGAAGAAAAGGGTTTTAAGTACTCGCAGTCTTTTCCCAATTGACGGAGCCTGGATCCACCCTGATAATTTCTGTTCTGTTTTGCCTAATCGTTCAACAGAGGCACCAAAACCAGAGCATCCTCCTAATACAGCGCTATCTTCTTGAGGTGGCCGCAATGAGTACAAAGGCAGAGCATATATTGCTCTTCTATTTAATGCTCGCAGCATAGCTATGCGACAAAGCAAGGCTCTCATAGGAGGAAAGGAGCAGGAAACTTTGGCAACTCTAGACGACGCAGATTCATGCGCACTAGACGACTCACAAACATTAAAATCAGCAATAAGATCTTCTTCGTGAAGATAATTATGTGCTTTCAGAGCATGGAATAGCACAGGGCACAAGAATCTGTAGGGGCAATTGAGAGTATTCCCTCCTGGTGAGTGATCAGATATTGATGTGACTATATCACACAGAATCGTATCAGACTCAAGCGGCGACAATCCTTCTATAACTCCTTTGGCTAATAAAGCTTGGAACTCTTCAAACTTTTCAACCATGAAAATCTTTGAAGTTTCCTTTGACTCTGTAGCAATGAGCTTAGTGTATTCTTTGAGCCAAATTTGCGCACTCTGATAAGGAGAAGAGCATGTTTTAACAATCATTTCATCGACATCCTTATTTTCAACGGCAACATCGAGAGCTGTCTCCAAGATCTCAAGTACTCTTTCTTCATCCCCACCACGGATATACAAGCTAATCCATCCAGTACCAACAGGTTCGTAGAGTACGTGAAATCTCACAACCCCACATGAATTCACACGACGTTCAATTATATCTCGGCAGGGAATAATTGTTCCTTCCGGAATTATTCCTATGTTTGAAGAGATTTCCTCGTTGATCTCAACATCCGAACGGAGAACGGCTCCTGAAGAATATGTTACACGAATACCTCCTTTTGTACTGCACTTGAACCGATTGAGAGGAGAGAGAGCAATCTTATTTGCGAGAGAAGGATTCTTCAATTGGAGCCCTCTATCCACAACCTCACTTTCATCCCAAAACCATGCTCGGCCACCTCCCTCTGTCAAGCTTCCACCCTCACTCTTTTGAGATACAAGTTTGTACCAAAGCTTTCCCTGAAAAGCACCAAGTACTTCAGCCTCTTCGGCCAGTTCTAATATCCTTCCTGCGCTTCGTTTGACTGAAACTATATCTCCTGGCAATAGGACACATTCTAAGCCTAGAGAAGCGCAGGCAGCCGCACATTCAAGTGGCGTGGTATCAACGTCAATGTGTAAACCAAAGGTTGAATAGTCAGCTGGACCCGCAGCTCTGGTAGTTGTTCGGACCATTTTCCCTTCTACCCATATGTTGAGTTCCGTAAATGACTCCTTAATAAACCAATCTGGTATGCTATATCCTTCCTTTGCAGCGAGCTCATGTGATTTATGCTGTTTTTTCGACTCACAGTTATCGTACTGATATGAGCGAAGAACTTCATCAACTCGAATGGCGTTTCGCAGCATAGTCGATCCCTCTATTCCGTAGCTTGTCATCCATTTCTTCGAGATTGTGACTCTATCGCATAAATGCCTTAGACCAATAACAGGCCATAAAGATTTCGGACGAACTGATCCGTTTGCAGGGTGCCTACTACCCCGTCCTCCTTCACCGCTGGGGGCTCCCTGACTAGCGCCACCACCTCCACAGCCATCGGCATTGAAACCAAACGGAGATATATTCTCAAACGCACAGCCAAGATCATTCAGAATATGTTCGCCGTACTTGACACCATCAAAGAAGTATGATAATCTCCCTGCATCACAATCAAGCAAGACGCCAATCGTGTCTCCCGCATGACAGTGAGATCCATAAACACGCTCTGATCCTTCGTTGTACGTGGCACGGAAATTAACAAAACCTAATCCATACCACCCTTTTAGGCGCGGCCTAGATTCCAGCGACCCACCAGAACTGGTTCCGGCCTTTGGCTTTTCAGCGACACCGATGAAGACACTTCCAACATCTGCCTGTTCAATCTTGACTTCGAAATAATGGATACCTTTGCTGAAGCCAGTGGAAAGAAATGCAGAACTTCTCCCTTCGGCAGAAGTACATGTCACAGTTCTCCCATCACGCGAGATTTGAAGAGAGGAAGAATGATAGTCACGATCAAATGATATAGGAGGTAGGATTGAGCTCTTCTCGGCGCCCATCTTTGGATTCACCTCTTTTCCTCTCACAAGACGCATCTCGCAGGCCACTCGAATTTTCTCTCCATTCTCACGATTTCTCAAGTGGTTGACAGTAAAACTTGTACTTCCTAGTAATTCTTCAAATTGACAAGAGTCGTTTGATATTTTCTCAGACAGACCATCTTCTTTCAAAGAGGGAGAGCTCACATGATTAGTAGGACTCAATACTATGGTGGTACCTGGTACGTAAGATGGTCCTCCAAATCGACCTTCCCAACCGGAATCTTTTGGCCCGTATATCAATTTTCCTTCTGTTACGGAGACTGCACCATCTTCGTGAAACCTGCAAGTTGCTGCAATCCCAGCCCCAAAGTCAGGCCATTCAATTATACCTTCGCACGAATGCTCCAACTCACCATCTACTTCTTCCGCACGGTATTCCGTCATCCTGAGACGCAAAATGATATTATAAACTTTTCGTGTACCGAATCCATGACGAGCGGAACACTGCTCTGCCGTTTCCGAATGCGGGTGCCGCTTTGTCACCCGTGTTCCTTTTTCGTTAACTTCAATGTGTACGATGTCATACCGGCCTCCGTCACCTCCATAGCGATATATCCCCTCTTTTCCAGTTACATCCCATCTAACTCGACGAGCTACGCCTGGAATGCCATTCCAAGGTTCTATACTGATAACTCTCCCAACTGGTAATTTAGGGAGAGGTATCTTTTTCTTCTTCTTGCTAGAAGACTCAACTACAGGGGTGTCTGTTGTGGGGTCATCGTCACCGATAGCTGCATCATCGATGATAGATTGCTTGTCTGAAGAATCGTCTTGAGGAGAGCTGGAAACAGGATCTTGATCCTCTTGCTCTTTCTTTGCTTCCTCTCTTTTAATCTTTTTAGCTTCAAAAACTTTTCTACCATCATCGTCACCAAATGAATCTTCATCCCAGTCCACGCCCCGCAAAACAGAACACCCTTCACGAAGCATTGGGGGACCTTCTCCTGCGTCCATCAGAGATCTAACTGCCGAGCGAGACGGTGGCGCCCACTCGACCTGGAAATATTCAACAGCCCCAGTCCATATCTCCCATGACTTGTCTGAACAAATCCATCCTTCGCATCCTTCCCAGGACTGCTTGCTTTCAAAAAAAATCGTATCTTTCTCTTCAACTCCAAACTGCAATGGTAATGGTGTGGCTGCATCAACCCTCTCAGACTTCGATGGTATCTCATTCTGAAGAGACGGGAAACGATTCATAACGTTAAGAAGTTCAACCATAGATTGTAAATACCTCGAAAAAATGGGGGCTGCAGCTCTCTCGGCCCAGATTCTGCGAACAACATTTGATTCCATTCTTTCAAAGAAATTAGAAATAGGAGAAAAATCATTCAAGCTTATTTTGGCTGTCTTTGGGAGTAAACCCATGATGGACGAAATGGTCATCATACATATCATTCTCCAGGGAGCAGAAGCTGATTGGAGGCCGACGCTCCAAGCCTGACACAGTTGCACGATCAACTTTACAGTAGGTTGACTTTGACTGTCACTAGCAGAGGTGAGGAGTAAACCTGTTAAAAATGATACTAGACGAGCGTCCGAGGATTTTTCATCGTTTGACCCCTGGCCTGCTTTTGACTTATTTTCGGAAGCTGCATCACCATCCTCTTTTTCATTTGACGCGCCTGCATCATTCCCTTGATAATCGATGACCGATAAATTACGGATTGATTGTCTTATGTACGCGATCATCACAGCAACCATCGACTCGTTAGACTGCAAAATGTTCTTCAAAGCATACTGGAGAAAGATAATGGAGCAACCACCTTCACCACCTAGCACAGTTTCAGCGCAAGCGACAAAAGTATCTGATGCGTCAACTCCATATCCCTTCTTTCTTCCAGTATCACTGCATTGAGCACCTGTGTTACTGCACCACGGATACCATCGAAGTTATTCTTGCCTTCGTTTTCCGTCATGCGATTCCCGCCTAGAAAACTAGAGAGAGAGCCGCGCTGCAAAGACCGTTCATTGCTTGAAATTGCCAAACCTAGGGCTTCTGAGGCCATGGACATTGCTCCAGCCTCGCCAACCCACCCCTCAGCATGAAGTGAACAACATACTTCGATCAAATACATGAAGCGTCTCGCCACATTGACATGATCGTCGGTGTTTGCACAAAACCTTTCCAAACTGAAGCTAGAAGACATAACAATTGCCACGTGGAACATTAATTTCCGAGCATAGAGAATACTGAGACTCAAAGACGTGTCTTGGAACTCTTCCTCTATTTCACCTAAAATATTATCGTATGAGGTTTTGATTTGATCAAAAACATACTCGAGATCCTTCCTTGAATTTGCCTTGTCTGAATTTGTATAAGAGTCTTCTTTCCATACTTGAACGAGAAGGCGATCGATTTGAGAACTACGCCCATCGCATCTCTTGTATAGAAGGGCTTTCCTACTTTTGCTCATTCCCATGGTTCGTCCACGCTGCCCCACTCCCAAATGGACGGACGCATCTGATCCATAATAGCGATGCTGCCAAGCAAAAATTTCGTGGCCATGTTCTCCGTCTGAAAAGTCACAAACATATTTCTTAGTTTCATCCGGGACTTCCTGACTATCATCTATTAAGATTTCTTCTTTTTCAAGTAAAGACTTTCTGTCAGACGCAGCAGCCAAAATTGCTCCCCCAACAGCTTTGTAGCCGAACGGAGGAGGATAGTGAAAGCTTTTTCCAACACCTCCTAAAACTAGTTGTATATTCTCTCTACGATTGAAGCTGACACATGCGTAAACACCACCGCATGGACTGAACCCATCGCCTGAGAATGCTAGCCCCATTCCAATTTCTTCATCTTTACCATTCAAAGTAAATGCAACTTCTTTCCGATCCATATCTACAAGGCAGCCTACAACGTCACCTTCTTGCCATCTGCATCCATATTCAGTAGCATTACTATGCCACCTATATCTTCTCCATCCATCATATGCCCAAGAGCTTGGCCCATCTCCACAACCATCTCCACGGTCGGCATGACAATGCCCAGCAAATGAAGAGTCGGCCCATCCAATTTGTATGCAACCCGCACTGACTAAAACACATTCATAATACCACTTCCCTGTAGTCAATAGTACACCTTTCGTACCAACAGATGAAAATCCTCCAGCAGGTAAACCAGTAACCTCTAAAGTTTTCGAGTTGATGTTGGCACGACCTGAAATAGAACGCAAAGGACAAATAATATCATTTGGCCAGGAAGGCTCTTCCACAATATTTTTCTCTAGTTCCTTATCTTGAACACATTCAGTCTTTTCACCTTCGTCAGCGCTAGAGTCATTTTCTTCATGTTCTTCGTCATCTTCATCATCGTCGTCACCATCGTCATCGCCATCTTCATCTAGAGCATTGAGGCGTTCACCATTTGTTAATATCCACGTAAGAGCCTCATCTACATTTTGTCCTGTTGCAGCTAACGCTTCAGCGCACCAATGTGAAGGGAATCCCATCTCCACTAATTGCTGCAGTAGATGACCGGCAACAGAACCCTGCGTACTTCTTCGTCTTACACCCCTATTTGTGGTAGAAAGTCTGTTTCTTTCATGTTCCTCCGCCAACAGTCTTTCCATATCTGCCCCACGCTCGAGACAAAAGTGAACGGCAGCTTCGATGTTACTTCCTCCTACTCTCCTCAAGGCATATTCCGACCATGATCTTGGTAAACCTAATTCTGCCATTTGCACGATAGATGCCTCACGCAAATGAGCTAATTCCTCATCTTCTCCCGACCTGGTTGAATCTTCGGCATCATCTTCGTCATCATCTACATCGTTATCATCTTCGTCATCACTTACGTGAAGGGTTGAATCGGCCACTTCCTCACGCCTTGGAGTTTCTGTCGTGTGTGACAAATTACTACCAGATGAAGATTTTCTCGCGGTTTTTCCTTCGATATCTTCATCATCCTCATTCTCACCGTCATCTGTATTTTCAGAAAGGTGGAACTGATTTAAACGAAGTAGCCCAGCTTCCGCAGAGGTCAAAGCTGACCTTCTTGCTTGAACGTCATTTTGAAGACCTTTCAAGTGCCAATAACGAGATTCAAGATCGGGAAGACTCCTGAGACTCTGAGAACATGCAATATTAGCTCTACAAAACTTTTGATGGACACGACGCATGGATGATAGGGTCAGAAGACTCGGGAAGAAATTATCTGCTTCCATTTCATCACATCCTAGAAGACCTTCGAGATTTTGACGATTTGAAAGGAGTATCATACTTGACCTTAAAGATGTTGCCAGAATAGAAAGGTTAACGTTCGAAGTTGTTGCAGCAGTTGGATCAATCACTGCCAGAGCTTCGAGCAACTGATTTTCAACTGTTTTCAATGTCAACTCTGCTAGTAGCGATGTCCCATCTTGTAAAATTGGAATCTCATCTGCGGCTGTCACATCAGAACACGAAACTCTCATCGCTCGAATAGCCATTGGCATAGTTTTAGTGTGCTTCTTGATGTAGTCTTTTCTCTCAAATAACACAACTTCACATGTCAAATTTGATTCGTCGACACTACTTATCATTCCCGCCTTCGCTTGCTTTCTACACAAACCAGATACTATACTCTCCATTCCTCCGCCAGCAACGATCGCAGATGCACTATTTGGCGACTTTGCCTCATTGCTTCCTTTATTTTGGGTTGACGATAGACTCTTCGCTGTGTCAGGTTTCAGCAGAACAAAGGTCCCTGGAGCAATACCACCCGGCAAACCCCCTAGAATTGACATTACATTTAGTCTCGCCACCTCATCTCCAATTACTTGTGATTCTAACAAAGAGGTTATGACTCTACGCCAGGTCATTTCTTCACTACTTTCCTGGTTTACATGTGAGTAAAGATATCGGATTAAGGAAACGGTTTCTTTGGCTTCTACGTGAGCACGGGATTTATCACAAAATTTGGAACCCACTGAACTGATAAAATATTTCTCATCACAACCCCCAACATTTGAAATTAATAAACGCGCAATTTCCTCATCCGCTGCACACTTGGGAAGAATAATTCTCAGCATTCTAAGAATACGATTAGAGAAACGTTTAGAAATATCTGATCTCTCTCTATCAGGCCCGACAACGAATGCAAGTAAATCTTTGCAAAGAATCAGGTCGGCATTAGTTGCGACGTATGCGCGGTTTCGGAAAAGCGAGGCTAAAGCATTTAGAAGTTGAGTGAGATGTTTCTCAAGGTATTTCTTTTGCACACCTCGAAACAGTAGAGATTTGTCTCGTGTACTTTCATTGTATTCTGCCTTTCCTTCATTGCTATCTAGTTTTATGTCTACCGGCTGTTTTGCTCCGGAATTCCAACGAGTACATTCTGCCACGGCGATTTCAGTGTTCCTGCTATTTACGACCATACTATCAGTTTCTGAGATTTGACCTAGTGTTTTCAATAATTCAGTCTTCAAAAGAGCAACAGGGTTTGTAATCAGTGCGAGGACATCACAAGGTGGCTTTGTAGAATTCTGAAGCTGAAATAGTGTAGTATGCAAGGCGTGTGTTGAAGTTTTCAAAAGATCTATAGCTGTATAATCTGAAGGTTGCACGAACTTGATTTCAGCGGCTTCCAAAATGGAAGTTTCAGTATTTCTAGGTCGATCAATATTTTTCTTGCCGGTTTGAACACTTGCACCGATTTCTTTAATTGTACCCGAATGTGCCATGACAAACTCCACCAGATTCCAAAGAGAATCTTCTTCTAGAGATTGAGCAAATCCTTTGAGTGGAGTAAAGAAGCATGCGAAGATAGTCAATATTAGCGACTGGACTGTCGGTGGCATCGATCGCTTATTCTCAGATAAATCTGAGTGCCCCAGCAAACGAGTTATTAAAACTGATAAACCGTGGTATATCTCGTTGACTAGAGAGGATGCATAATTCTGTACAATAGATGTCGCCCCTTGGAAAGAATTACCAAAGTCAATGGATGACTTTGAAACGCGAATGTGTTCCTTTCTGACGAGCTGATGAAGTGTTGACAGCATCACTTCGACTGTGGAATGTGTTCGTAGTCCTGATGCAAAAGTGGATTTTATAGTTGAAAGAGAAATCAGTTTTAGCACTCCTTTCCTTGTCGAGGCTTGCATTCTCCACCGTATGTAGTCTACTTCCTTTTCATCTGAAATGGAAAAGAATATCTGTTTAATGTCGGAAGTTGTCTTTTCAAGTTGATCTTTGGCGGGTGCAGTATCCAACAGAAGCGCTGATATAATTTGAATCAAAGTGCAGTGTTTTTCGCACATCTCACCGCGACTCGCACCAGTTTCAGGTTTCATTATTGTGGATCTAACGCCTGTTTCTATTATATGTAGAGCAGATCGCCAAATCTTAATTAGCACCGGTAACTTCTTTCCAGTTGGCTGGATAAGTGTCGGAGGCAGGCCATTATGATGTAGAATAGCCATTATAATGCTCTTCCTCGCTCTTTGATAGAACTGGTGACTGAGGGCAGAGAGGGAACCAAGACCTCCAGCTTGGAGTGCAATAGTAGAATCAACGTCATCAATAACCTCAATGTTGATGGATGACGACTTGCTCCTAATTTGCTCATCAATGCGGGTTTTTAGTGGCGATGTGGAAACATCTCTATGCCAAGAGTCCACTAATTCCTCAAGATCTTTGTCTAAAGTACCAATTGGCACTTGGAATTTGTTCTTCACAAAGTCAAGAAGCCCGTCGGCACTTTTTTCTATTCCATTTGTAAGCACACACGAAGACGAAACTAGGTCTGATATTTCTTCTCGTCGTTTTTCATCGATATCAGTTATTGATATACTATCATCACATATATCAAGCATGGGTGCGCCTCTATCTAAAATCAAAGACAAATGAGATGCGGCCAGTCCTAAGAGATACGAGCAGCGAACAAGACTTTCCTGAATATCGCGATTTGTACGCAGGCTCAACTGCATTGAGGCTAATTTTGACCTCATCGAACCTATCTCGCAGTCCAAAGAATTTGAGTCCGGATCACTCATACTAGAATGAGCACCTGAAATAATCCCTTTTGTCCCTTGCTTGTCATTTGTATACACCCCTTCAAAATGCAAACCGTTCATGCTCAGCCTAGCATCAACAGAGCATAATGTAGGGGTGTCACTATCTGACCACTCTTCAACAAACTGTAAAATATTTCCCTTACTTGTTCCTTTTATGGAAACTTTTTCATTAGTTGAGGCCCCAGAAGTACCAGCCCCAACACCAGAGAATGCCATACATCCATCGAGGTTATCACGGAAAGAAGACATTTTAACAATATATTCTTCTTCAAAGTTGTCGTCATGCTTTGACGCAGACACATTGACAATCGTCGAAGGAGAAGCTTGGATTATCCACTGACCCATTTTCATGCTTGCCATTGGCGAAAGCAATCTTGATTTTTCTGTAATCTTCTCATCAAGACGTTTTAAGCACTTAAGAATAATAGGAAGCAGCGTATATGCTGCTCTTCCCGATAAAGTAGGTATCATCGAGGGAAAGATTCCCAGACTAGAGGCGATGGATGGAAGAATTCTGCCAAAAAGGCAATCTTCTTCCACTTGTGAAATTTCGTTTTCGGTGGACAAGCTTTTAATGGCATGATTGAGAATTGTGGCAGCATGAACGATACCTTGCTCGCATAGTGATGAATTCCACTGACGAACATTCTCCATTTCTCGCAACGATGGGAAGTAACATCGTCCCTTCAAGAATGACGAGTCAACACCATTAAGATCTGATCCATTTCCAATGCTTTTGACGCCGATCAATGTTGCCTTATCATCACGTTGATACAAACCAACAGCTGGACAAAGCCTTGTATCCAGAGGCAGTCCTTCAAAAGCTATACCCCAATCCTCAAGGAAGCCTTTGCTCTTCATGAGGCCATTATCTGCAGATTCAAAATTTAATTCTTGAGCCGGAGAATCCTCAATGAGGCCTGATTTCCCTCCTTCACGCCACAAGGCATAAGAAAGTGTTCCTGCGTCTGTATCCAGCGTCACCACAACTGTTGCACCCGTTCGAAAGGTATTTCCGTAATCACTTCGTATCTTCTTTTTATCATGCCATAGTGCCTGTGTTGCAATGAGACCCCAGCCATGTTTGTCTCCACCAACGTATGTTTTTGTGGATGCTCTAGAAGTTGCAACACCGAGGAAGATATGGCCTCGTTCGCACTTAGTCATCCGCACTGCCCATCGGTGGATACCTGTCTTTGGTTCAAAATATTTGCCGCTTAAAACTGTCCCCCATGATTTATTTGCACGCTGATTCACAGTATTACTTCCAGACTGAGATGCCGTCGTTACAATAGCAATAGATTCTGCACATTTCTGAGAATCAAATACTAAACTGGGATCTGTGGCCATTTGCAAATTGGAATCTGACACACCTCCTTTTCCAGTACGGTCGATAGTTGAATTATAAATTTCTCCGAGTCTTCGTCCTTTTGATGCTTGGTTAAAACCATTCCACAGGAGAAAATGTTCATTGATTCGATGACAAAGGGAATAGAAGCATGCTTTGATATTGTCGTTCATGGATTGGTCAACACATCTCAGTTCTTTCATGACAATTTGCTCAAGATAAGACATTAATTTTAAACAGTTTGGGGGAAATGTCGAATTTGACATATCAAAATCAATAGTGGGCCGTGGAATCAAAAAGTCTAATACCCGTACGGACCTAAGCCTTCGACAAAGTGCATCCATCTTCAGTAGACTCTCATCGTTTTCAGACCACGGCAGCTCAAAATTCTCCTTGACAAGACTTCTATGTGCCAATGCCTGATTGTTGGTTATTTCCGGATTGCCTATTTCTGGAAAGGCACATTCAATTAAATGTCGTATTTGCTGCTCAAACAATTCCTGAGATGGTGCGATCTGGTGGGCACATTCTCCCCATAACGCAGTAGCCTCTAGTAAAAGGGTTTTCGAGATGAGCACTTGACGAGAATGATAAGAAATTTCTTCACTGCCTCCAATTTTTTGCAATAGATCATGAGATTTTGTTGCAGATGCAGCAGCAGTGAAATGGGCTATGGAAGCACTTAATCTCAATCGAGCGATAGGGATCATCGAATCTTCATTTGAATCATTGGTCTCGTCAATCAGCTTACTTCTTTCGAGATCCTGAAGCAACAAACGGAGACTTCTCAGAACAAAATATGACCCAAGTGATAGTGCTTGGACCATTTCAAGAAGGGACTCAATTTTTCCCTTGGTCTTCTCTCTCCTTACTTCTGCGATTTGAGCTGCAGCGGCTGCCTTTCTCATCATTCCTTTCGCTTCAAGGGAATCCAAGGATGCATAAGCTGAACTAGATTCTGAGCTCTGAACTGCAACTGCGAAAGCAGGATCGTCAGTATTGTAACCATCATCCGACGAGGCATCACTATCATATCCTTGATGGTAAGAGGGGGCACTATTATCTAAACCTTGGTATTCTTCTAGAAGAATATCAATTCCTTCAGTGCGCGCATTTGATAATATGTGAAGAAATGCTATCATAAGATGGAGATCATCATTGGTAGGGCACCATCTCCCTGAATTATGTTTTGTCCCACTACTGGCTGGAGTAAGTTCCTCAAGTAGTGCCTTTAACTGATTTCTCGTCGCATCGCTACCTTCTTTACCTTTGGCTGTCCTGATAATGGTTCGTCGATGCTCTAACTTCCCTAAGGCATTTAGTAAAAGACTTACCAACACTTTTATTGCAGGTAATTTACCAAACTGGAATAGAGATGATGGGTTCAGAGTTTCTTCCTTAGATACTTCTGCGTCTAAGTTGCCTTCGTCATCAGACCCAGACTTCTGGTTCGAAGACTTGGGTGGAATGGGCATTTTTGGCAGCATTTCTTCTTGAGACGTTGACTCTCCAGGAAACTTGCGGCTCACATTAATAGGAGAAGGATGAATCACATCATTTTCACTAAAATGGTCCTCATCTTCTTCATGAGCATCTTGCTGTACCGAACCAGAATCTTCAGCAGCAGCAGCACGTGGTGGTTCTAGGGCAACCGCCGCAATTGCAGAACTCAGCTCTGTCAAGCTCAGTGCAAGGGCTTGCTCCAACATATATGCTTCATCCTCTTGCCCAATGTCGTCATCATCATCTTCGACAACGAAATTTTCATCTTGGTCATGCTCATCTTCTGATTCTGATTCAGATGACAACGAATAAGGATCACCGCGATTACCTAGTAGAGGCATCTCGCTCTCTGCTTCTTCATAGTTGTTATCACTGTCATCATCCTCACTCATATTGTCATTACCATCAGCATCAGCATCGCCATCAGCATCGACCTCAGCATCACCATCCTCTTCTGAACTACTACTACTTTCTTCAGAAAATGGAATTGATTCTTCTGAAGATTGACTCTCTTCATCTGGATTAGGATGGGCAACCGAAAACGATTCTGACCCAGCCTGACCTGCATCAGTTTGGTCCGCGGATTCTGCGGATTCAGCCACTTCTAACTTTTGCGATCCCTGATCATCTGCTTCTGCTTTGTTAGCTGCAGTCTCGGTATCATCATCATCATCATCATCATCATCTTTCTGGGAATCTTTGGCAGCTGCTAATTCTCGTCCGCGTTCACGCTCACGTTCAAATTTCAACTTGGCAAGTAAATTTTTCTTTTGCAAATCTATAC